>Ga0114932_10000172_pt1 | contig 74838 bp, 57 predicted proteins | sample 2SBtaG_2_FD_87286 | JGI IMG/M metagenome (GOLD analysis project Ga0114932, IMG submission 87286) | Deep subsurface microbial communities from Kolumbo volcano to uncover new lineages of life (NeLLi) - 2SBTROV12_ACTIVE470 metaG | ecosystem: Environmental > Aquatic > Marine > Volcanic ...
CCCCGAAGCGGTCCCGCACCTCGGCGAAGATCTCCGCCTGCTTCACCGTGTCGATGCCCAGGTCCGCCTCGAGCTCGTAGTCGAGGTCGAGGTCCTCCCGGTCGTAGCCCGTGTGCTCGCCGATCACGCCGAGCAGCACCTCGAGCACCTGGTCGTCCGAGGCCTCGGGTGTCGACAGCGCCGACGGGGCGGCCGCGGCGGGCGTTTCGGGGGCCGGGGCCAGGGCCGCGACGTCCGGCGCGCCACCCGTCTGCTCGGTGAGCCAGGCCGCGAGCGCGCGGATGGTCGGGTAGTCGGCGAGCTGGAAGCCGTCGTCGCGGGCCACCCCGAAGCGGTCCCGCACCTCGGCGAAGATCTCCGCCTGCTTCACCGTGTCGATGCCCAGGTCCGCCTCGAGCTCGTAGTCGAGCTCCAGGTCTTCGCGCCCGTAGCCGGTGTGCTGGCCGATGACGTCGAGCAGGGCGTCGAGCACCTCGCTCCCGGGCGCGGCGGGCGCGGCGACGGCGGCCGCGGCGGCCGCGGGGACCGCCACCACCGGCGCCTCGACCACCTCCGCCTCCCGCATGCGCAGGGCGCGGTCCTGCACGAAGGTCTCCACGCCGGCCCAGCCGGTGACCTCGCGCAGCCACGCGGCGTGCCGCGGCGCGTCCACGCGGTCGTCGGCCTTGCCGATCGCCTTCCACACCGTCAGCGCGAGCTGGGAACCGAAGCCCGCTGCGAGGCGCACGGCGTAGTCCAGCTCGAAGGCTCCACCCGGCGACAGGCGCAGGTTCCCGAGCTCCGGGTCCGGCTCCTTCAGGTTCGGGATCGGCGGAGCGGTCTGGTGCTGCAGCGCCTTGAGCACCACGGCGTCCTCGATGCCCGCGCCCATGGCGTGCCCCGTGAAGCCCTTGGTGTTGGCGACCACGACCTCGTCGGCCCCCTCGCCGAAGGCCGCGCGCAGGGCCGCGATCTCCGCGCCCGCCGAGCCACCCCGAGCCGGGGTGTAGGTCTCGTGGGACATGAAGATGGTGCGCGACGCCATCGCTTCGGGCGTGGTGCCCAGGCGCTCGGCGGCCGTGCCGATGAGCGCGCGGAACTCGCCGGCGATGTGGCCGACGTCCAGCCGCGTGCCGTGGAACGCCGAGTTCGCCACCCGGGAGCAGATCAGCTCCGCGATGGGCGTGACCCCGCGCGCTTCCGCGTCCGCGCCACGCTCGAGCACGAGCCCGACCGCGCCCATGCCGATGATCATGCCGTGACGGCGGCGGTCGAAGGGCAGCGCCGCCTTCGTGACGTCGGCCTCGGTGGTGGCCGCGCCCGCGGCGAGGAAGCCCGCGCCGATCCACTCGAGCAGCTGATCGCTCGTGACGTCGTCGGCACCGACCACGATCACGCGCTCGGCGCGGCCCAGGCGCAGCCAGTCCTCGGCCACCGAGATCGCCTGCGTGGTCGACGCACACGCGGCGTTGACCTGGGTGTTCGGCCCCTGGGCGCCGATGAACTGGGCGAACTGCGAGTGGCCCATGCTCAGGATCTGGAAGAGGAAGCGGCGGTCGAAGCGACCCTCGTCGAGCTTCCCATCCTCCCTTTGGTGGCGGGCGAAGTAGTCGTAGCCGGGGAACGCCGACGCGAACACGATGCCGGTGCCCGCACGCCAGGACTCGGGGAGCGCCCAGCCCAGCGGGACCTGCTTCCCGGTGGTCGTGGTCTTGAAGGTGCGCACCAACGGCACGCCCGCGTCGCGCAGCGCCTCGATGCCTGCCGCGAAGGCCAGCTGCGTCGTGCGGTCCAGGGCACGCGCGTAGCTCGCCGCCACCCCGTAGTCGGCCACCAGATCGAAGTGCTCGGCGCGGCCGGCGAGCTGGATGACCTGGTCGCGCTCGCTGACCGGGAGGAAGGAGCCCTGTCCGGCCTCGTCCTTCACCAGGCGGACCAGGCCCTTGTCCAGCAGGCGGTCCTGGATGGCGGCGGGGACCTTCCCGATGCGGTTGTCGCCGCGCAGGATCGCCTCCACGTTGTCGTCGGCGAAGACCGCTTCCCCGCCGGGAAGGCCCATCGAGACCCCCGTGCACACGACACGAACCGGCTCCGCGGCGGCCGTCGTGACGACCGTGGCCGTGGGCGCAGCCGTCGGCTGGATGGCCGGCGGGCGCTCGGCGGATCGGAAGGCCTCCCAGGACGCCGACAGGAGGCCCTGCACCGACGGCAACAGAGCGCTCGCGAACGCCTCGGGGTCGAGCCCCGCGAGGCCGCTGCGGGCCGCGGACTCGAGGAAGCCGCTGACTGCAGCTCCGGCGAGCACCGGCGTGTTGACCTCGAGCGGTTGCTCGGCGTGGAGCTCCGCCACCCCTCGAGGTTGCTGCGCGACGGCCGGCTGGCTGCGGTCGTACACGGCCTTCATGCGGCCGAGCCGGCTGGCGAAGTAGTCGACCAGCTGCCGCGTGGTGCGGTGGTCGGAGAGCAGGAAGCCCGCCTCGCGCGCCAGCCGGAAGCGCTTCCGCGCCTCGGCCACCATCTCGGCCTGCCGGACCGTGTCGACGCCGAGGTCGGCCTCGAGCTCCCAGTCGAGGTCGATCTCGTCGGCGGGGAGTCCGGTGCGCACGCTCACCATCTGGATCAGGGCCTGGGCGACCTCGGGATCCGCGGCGGTGGGCGTGTCCCGGGTCACCAGCTGCTCACTCGTGGCGAAGCGCGCCTCGGGGATCGTGAAGAGGTCGGGCACCGACGTGGCCGGCTGGGCCTTCACGGGGAAGCCGAGCGCGAGGAGCCCGGCGAGGCTGTCACGGAACGAGCGCACCCCGCCCGTCTTCGGGTTGTTGGTGTAGAGCGCGCGGTGAGGCCGGCGCTTGAGGATGGCCACGTTGAAGCCGGTCAGCGCCCGCTTCGGGCCGCACTCCACGAACACCCGCGCGCCCGACGCATACATGCGCTCCACCTGGGCGATCCATTCGACCGGGCTCGCCACCTGCGCGGCGAGGTTGTCCAAGGCCCACTCGCGGGCGTCCGGGCCGGTGGGGTACCAGTCGGCGGTGACGTTGGTGGTGATCCGACGGACCGGCGCCTTCAGCTCCAGCCGCTCCAGGACCCGGCGGAGGGGCTCGCTGGCCGGGGCCACGATGCGGCTGTGGAACGCGTGGGAGACCGGCAACGGGTAGACCGTGATGTCCCGCCCGCGGAAGGCCTCGCTCGCGGCCTCGACCGCGTCGGACTCTCCGGCGATCACGGTCTGCGTGGGGCAGTTCTTGTTGGCGGCCACGACGTAGCCGGGGACCTCCGCGAGCACCTCCTGCACGACGTCGACGCCTGCGGCGATGCCGGCCATCTTGCCGAAGTCGTCGAGCTTGACGTTGGCCATCTCGCGGCCGCGGGCGCTCACCGCCATCAGCGCCGAGGCGAAGTCCATCATGCCGGAGGCTACCGCAGCGCCGTACTCACCGAGGCTGTGCCCGGCGACCATGTCGGGCATCACCCCGTGCGCGGCGAGCAGCCGGAGGATGGCGACGTCGACCGTGAGGGTCGCGGGCTGACTGATCTCGGTCGCGCGGAGCGCCTCGAAGGACACGTCGGCGTCGTCGTGCACCTGACCGGCGATGTAGTCGCTGAGCGGACGCCCGAGCTCCTGGGACATCACCCGGTCGGCCTCCGCGAAGGTGGCCGCCACCACGGGGTAGTGCGCGGCGAGGTCGAGACCCATGCCGATGTACTGGCTTCCCTGGCCCGTGAAGACGTAGGCCAGCTGGCCGTCGCAGGGTTCGTCCTCGAGGTGCACGCCGCGCATGCGCAGGAGCTCGTGCCCACGGTTCTTGGCGATCGACTTCCGCACCTTCGCGACCTGGGCACGCTGCTCCTCGACCGTGTCGGCCGCCGCGGCGAGCCGGAAGCGACGCGCCGGTTCCCAGGGGGTGGCCTCGCCACGCTCCACCGCCGCGAGGCGCTCCGAGAGCTCCTGCTCGGTGGCCGCCGACACGGCCCAGATGCCGTCGGGCAGCGGACGCTCCACGACCTCCGCGCGCACCGGCATGGCGCGCACAGCCACCTCGGGGGCAGCGACGTGCTCGGCGAGCACCACGTGGAAGTTCGTGCCACCGAAGCCGAACGCGCTCACGCCGGCCACACGCTGCCAGCCATCGGCCACCCACGGCTGACGGGTGTCCTGCACGGCGAGGGGGACCTGGTCGAAGGGCACGTCGGGGCGCGACTTCTCGAAGTTGATGGTCGGCGGGAGGGTGCGGGTGTACAGGGCCATCGCCATCTTGATGGTCGCGGCCGCGCCCGCGGCGCTCTTCAGGTGGCCGATCTGGGACTTCACGCTGCCGATGCGGATCGGGCCACGGTCACCGCGCCGACCGGCGCCCACGACCTCGCTGAGCGCCTCCACCTCGACCTTGTCGCCCACGACCGTGGAGGTGCCGTGACACTCCACGAGGTCGACCTCGACCGGGTCCAGTCCGGCGTCGGCGTAGGCACGACGCAGGGCGCGCTTCTGGCCCACGATGTTCGGCGCGGTGATGCCCTTGCCCTTGCCGTCGGAGCTGGCCCCGATGCCGCGGATCACCGCGTAGATGCGGTCGCCGTCGGCCTCGGCGTCCGACAGGCGCTTCAGCACCAGGATGCCGGCGCCCTCGCCCATCACGAAGCCGTTCGCCGACGCGTCGAAGGGTGCCGAATGATCGGGCGACAGCGCGCCGATCTTGCAGAACTTGGTGTAGGTGGCGGGGTCCATCGAGCGATCCACACCGCCGGTGACCGCGTAGTCGTAGTCGTGGTCCTGGAGGCCCTTCACGGCCGACTGGAGGGCCGCCATGGAGCTGGCGCACGCCGCATCGGTCGTGAAGTTCGGGCCGCCCAGATCGAAGGCGTTGGCCACCCGTCCAGCGATCACGTTGGACAGCTCGCCGGGCATCGAGTCCTCGGTGATCGGCGGCAGATCCGCCTTCACCTTGGCCTCGAGGGTGTCGAGGATGGCCGCCTGCTGAGCGGCCGGCAGCTCCGCGAAGCCCTCGATCGCGCCGAGCGCCTTGCGCACGGCCGGGAAGTGCACCCGAAGCGCGTAGGAGTCCTTCATCTCCCCACCCATCGAGTTGCCGAGGATGACCGCGATGCGGCTCCGGTCGACGCTGGCGTCGGGGCCCAGCCCCGCGTCGAGCAGCGCGTCGTGCACGGCCGCGAGGGCCAGCTGTTGGACCGGGTCCACGACCCGCGCGACCTTGGGCGGGATGCGGAACGCCCGCGGCTCGAAGGCGAAGTCGGTGATGAAGCCACCGATGCGTGTGTAGGTCTTGTCCGGCGTGTTCCGATCGCTGTCCCAGTACAGGCTGGCGTCCCAACGGTCCGCGGGCACCTCGCGGATGAGGTTCCGCCCGGCCAGCACGTTGTCCCAGTACTCGTCGACCGAGTTCGCCCCCGGCAGGCGGCAGCCGAGGCCCACGATCGCGACCAGCTCCTCGGCGCGCTCCACGGCGACGGCCACCGCCGCGGCGGCGGGTGTGGGCGCGGGCGGCGCCGCCTCCGGCATGCCGGCCTCGGCGCGGGCACGCACCAGCTCCGCGGCGGGCGCCGCCACCGGACAGCCCGTGGCCATGGCCGCGATCAGCGGGGTGCCCGCCACCGGCTGGCCCTCCCACACCGCCTCCTGCCAGAGCACCGCGCTGCCCACGGCACCCGAAGGCTCCGCGACACGGCTCCGGCCGTTGCGACCGCGCAGCGCCGTGGCGGTGCGCGCCCGCGGTGCATCCACGTCGTCCCAGGCGCGTGCATCGCCCACGCGCACCGACCAGTTCTCCGCAGCCGCTCGGAACGCGCGGAGGCAGTCCGCGAGGGTCTCGTGGCGACGCGCAAGCTCACCGCTGAGCGTGACCCCCTGGCCGACCGGCCACGCCACCAGCGCGGGGTCGCCCGAGAACCACCCGGCCTCGAGGCTATCGGGATCGGCGCCGCCCGCCAGCTTGCGCACGACGGGCGCGAGCGGCGAGGCCCACAGGCGGTAGCCCTTGACGACGCGCGTCGAGGTGTCGGCCGCCTTGGCGAGGCGCGCGCGCAGCGCGGCCGGGAGGCCCAGCTCGACGAACGCCAGCACCTGCTCGAACAGCACCACACCCCGCGCACCCAGGGCCGCCGCGGACGCCGTGGTGGCCGGGCCGACGCCCGCGTCGAGGATGGCGGGCCCGTGGTGGTCGGCGAGCAGGGACAGCCCGTCGGCGGTCCCCGCGGCACCGCCGGCCTCGCGACCGCGGAGGATCACGCCCTCGAAGCCCTCCGGCGTCGTGCCCGCCTGCACGGTCTCCAACCAGCAGGCGCGGCCCACGATGGGCTTGCGACCACCCACCAACACCACCGGGCCCGTGCCGGGCGCCGGCTGGCCGGCGCGCACTCGGATCCAGGCGCCTTCCGGCACCTCGGGCACCGTCGCCCCGGCGGTGAGGTCGATCACGGGCGTGCCACCGGCAGCCGTGACCACCGCGCAGAGCGCAGCACGCTCTGCAGGCAAGCGGACGAGGAGGGTGAAGGACGGCATCGGACACTCCGGTGCGAAGCACGCTACGCGCGTCCGCGAAGGACAGGTGGCGTCGGGCGACCGGATCGGTGGGATCCGGGCGTGTCAGCGTCCACCTGGGGCCGGGGAGGAGAGGAGCGACCCGTTCATAGCAAGTTCCGTGCCCTGTTCGGAGGCGTCCTGGATTGTGGTAGCTTCAAGAGGACGTGGACCAGACGTCACAAGGGATTGCATGACGCCTCTTTCCTGGGTTGTGCTCGGTGTCAGCATAGGAATCCTGCTGACTTCGGGCGTTGCTTGGTACCAGTCGAACCTGCTTCGGCAAGAGGCGGATCGTCTGCGCGAGACCCTGAACTCCTGGCAGGACGAGGCCCAGGTCCGCGATCAGATGCTCGAGCGACAGACCGCGATCTGCGAGCAGCTGGTCACCCTGACCAACGAGCTGATCCCGAGCGAGGACGGCATCGACGACCCCGAGGAGAGCCTCCGCCACCTGCACCGGGTCATCTCCAAGCAGGGCCGCGCCAACCGGGACTTCCGCGACCGCATGGAGAAGGTTGGCGGCAAGCTCGCCGAGCTCAAGAAGGTCCTCCAGACCACCGAGGACGCTCGGGCCAACGCCGAGAGCCGCGCCCGCAAGGCCGAGGAGACCCTGGCCACCACCCGGAACGGCACGGGCGACCAGGACCTCCGCGCGCACATCGCCATGGTCACCGCCGAGCGGGATGCCCTGAAGGCCCGGGTGCGTGACCTCACGTCGGCACTCCGCCGCACGAGCTGAGTCAGTCAGTCCTCGTAGCGGCCGGCCCGCACGCCTGCGGCCACCGCCTGCTGATCGAGGTGCAGCACCCGGTCCTCACGCCAGCGCGGCACGACCTCGCGCACCCGCGCACGCAAGGCCTCGACACGCGGCGCGAGCGGCGCCTCCTCCATGCGGAACTCCAGCCCCTGAGCCGCCACCAGGATCTCGATCGCGAGCACCTCCGCCAGCGCGTCGCAGATGCGCAGGGCACCGCGGGCCGCGATGGGCCCCATGCTCACGTGGTCCTCGTGGTGCTGCCCGGTGGGGATGGCATCCACGCTCGCGGGCATCGAGAGGCCCTTGCACTCGCTCACGAGCGACGCGGCCGTGTACTGGGCCAGCATGAAGCCGGAGTTCAGCCCCGTGCTCTCCACCAGGAAGCTCGGCAGGCCGGTGAGCACGCCGTAGGTCATGCGGAAGATCCGGCGCTCGGCGATGCTGGCGACCTGGGTGAGCGCGGTCTTCAGGTGGTCCATGGCCAGTGCGACCGGAGCTCCGTGGAAGTTCCCCCCATCGACCAGCTCGCGGGCGATGACGAGCGGGTTGTCGCACGCGCCGTTGAGCTCGCGTTCCACCACCTCCTCGATGTGGCTCAGCGCATCCCAGGCACTGCCCAGCACCGCGGGCGCGCAGCGGATCGAGAAGGCGTCGGGACGGCGGTCCACCGACGCGAGCGTGGACTCGCTCAGGAGCTCGCGCAGCCTGCGTCCGACCCGCACGCCGCCGCCGTGGCCGCGGCTCTGGAGCACCTCGAAGCGCACCATGCCGGTGTTGGCGCGGACCACCTCCATCGACATGGCCAGCCCCACCTCGGCGGTCCGCAGGAGCCCGCGGGCCTGGTGGCACGCGAGCGCGGCCAGCGCCACGGTCAGCGTGGCTCCGTTGATCACCGACAGGGCCTCCTTGGGCTCCGGGCGGAACTCCGGCAGACCTTCCATTGCGGCGTCGCTGTCGAGCAGCCGTCCGTCGCGCACGGCCTGTCCTCCCAGGCGGAACGCCACCCGTGCGGCGTGCGCCAGGGGAGCCAGATCCCCCGCCGCGCCGACCGATCCCTGGGAGGGCACCACGGGGTGCACGCCGGCCTGCAGCATGGCGACGAGCTGTTCAGCGGCTTCGGGACGGCAACCGCTCAGCCCGTGGGCCAGGACCTGCGCGCGACAGGCTAGCATGGCCCGGACGGCCGGCACGGGGAGCGGTGCGCCGACGCCGGCGCAGTGACCCCTCACGAAGGCGACGAGCCGCTCCCACGGCGAAGCTTCGCCGGCGCGCGGCCCGGTGAGCCACGCTTCCTTCATCTCCAGCACGTCCGGCGAGCCCATGGCGACGAAGTCGGCGTGGTTCGCGGTCATGCGAGCCCGAGCATCCTCGCCGAGCACCACCTCGGCGCCGGCGGCCACCGCCGCCACCTGGGCGATGGTGAGGCGTTCGCCGAGCGTGATCAAGGCGACTCTCCAACCCGAAGGAGTCGACCAGCCGCCGCCTCGACCGCATCGATCAGCGTGTGCTCGCCCATCAGCGCCAACACCTCGGTGACCCGCTCCGACGGCACGGCCTCGTCGTCGTCGCGCAACCCCGACTCGAGCACGTCCAGCGCAGCTCGTGTGCCACGGCCCAGCGACACCCCAGGCTCCGCGTCGAGGCGGTAGCGCAGGGCCCGCGCGGCACAGAGGAGCTCGATCGCGATGACCGCGCGGGCATTCCCGACCACCTCGCCAGCCCGCCGAGCCGCGGTGGTGGACATGGCCACGTGGTCTTCCTGGTCCTCGCACGTGGGCAGGGAATCCACGCTCGCAGGCCACGCGAGGGACTTGTTCTCGCTCACGAGCGCCGCCGCCGTGGTCTGGAGACCGAAGAGCCCGACCCCCGGGCGATCGTCGCGACGCAGGCTGGCCGGGAGCCGCGCGCTCAGGTTGCCGGTGGTGAGGCGGAACAAGCGCCGCTCCGAGAGGCTCGCCAGCTCGGCCACCGCGATCTTCATCACGTCGGCGGCGATGCCCACCGGCTCCCCGTGGAACAGGCCGGCCGAGAAGGCGTCGTCCTCGTCGGCGTCGAGGCAGATCACCGGGTTGTCGGTGACCGCGTTCAGCTCCACCCGGATCTGGCTGCCCGTGTGGGCGAGTGTGTCGCGCGCGGCCCCCAGCACGGTGGGGGTGCAGCGCAGCGAATAGGCATCCTGCACCTTCCCGGGCACGGTGTCGGTCAGCCCCGAGCCGTCGAGCAGCCGGCGCAGGTTCGCGGCACAGGCCAGGGCCCCCGCATAGGGCCGCAAGGCGTGCACGGCGGGATGGAACGCGCGGGTCACGCCCCGAAGGGCCTCGATGCTCATCGCGGCCGCGACCTCGGCGAGCAGCACCAGGCGCTCCGCGTCGTAGGCGGCCAGGGCCGCGATCGCGGTCGTGAGCTGGGCGCCGTTGTTGATCGCCAAGCCCTCCTTGGGCCCCAAGGTGAGCGGCACGAGCCCGCGGCGAGCGAGCGCCTCTCGGCCGCTCACGAGCTCGCCGTCGACCCAGGCGGAGCCGGTCTCCTCGTCGGGGTCGTCGACAGCGTGGCTCACGATGAGCCCCAGGTGCGACAGCGGCGCGAGATCCCCCGAGCTGCCGCAGCTCCCACGGGACGGGATGACCGGCGTGATGCCGGCGTTCAACAAGCCCACGAGCAAGTCGACGAGCGCCGGGCGGCAACCGCTCGCGCCGCGCGTGAGCGCGTTGGCCCGCAAGAGCACCATCGCCCGCGCCGCGTCCGCGTCCACCGACGGACCGATGCCCGCCGCGTGGGAACGGATGAGGTTGCGCATCAGCTCACGGACCTGCTCGAAGGGGATGTGCACCCGCGCGAGCGAGCCGAAGCCCGTGTTGATGCCATAGACCACGAGCGGCTCACCGCCGGGCCCGACACGCCGGCCCTCGGCCAGATCCTCCACCCAGGCTCGCGAACGCCGCATCTCCTCGTAGGACGCCGCCGCCACGGCCACCGCCTCGCCCCCGCGTGCGACCGCGACCACGTGCTCCAGGGTCAGGTTCTGCCCGTCGAGGGTCACCGCCATCACGGACAGGTAACATCCGGGGACGATGCCCCTCGGCCCCCTCCTCTTGCTGGCGTGCAGCACCGACCCCTGCGCCGTCGACCTCGACGGCGATGGCTTCTCCTCGGCGGCGAGTTGTCCCGTCGGCAGCGACTGCAACGACCTCGACGACGCGATCCATCCCGACGCGCTCGAGATCTGCGACGGGGTGGACAACGACTGCAACGGCATCGCTGACGAGGTGATCGTCGACCTGGACGAAGACGGTCACTACGCCGCAGGCTGCCCCGGAGGGAGCGACTGCAACGACGACGACGACACGGTGAACCCCAGCGCGACCGAGATCTGCAACGCCGTCGACGACGACTGCAACGGCAAGGTCGACGACGTGGACGATGACGGCGACGGCTACGCAGCCATCGCCTGCGGGGGCGAGGACTGCGATGACCTGGACCCCCTGATCTCGCCCGAGGCCACCGAGAACTGCTTCGACGGCGTCGACAACGACTGCAACGGCAGCACCGATCGCGACGACGCCGACTTCGACGGCCACCTCTCCGCCGCCTGCGGCGGGAGCGACTGCGACGACGCCGACGACACCACGCACCCGGATGCCGAGGAACAGTGCGACGAGCTCGACCACGACTGCGATGGCGACACGGGCGATCTGGACGCCGACGGCGACGGCTTCACGGCGGAGTCCTGCGGCGGTGACGACTGCGACGACGACGACGACGCCATCCACCCCGACGCCGACGACTTCTGCAACGACGACGGGGTCGACAACAACTGCGACGGGCGCGCCGACTTCCAGGACAACGACGGAGACGGCACCGTGGCCGCGGAGTGCGGAGGGGCCGACTGCGACGACCTCGACCCCACCAGCAACGTGAACTTCGACGAGATCTGCGGCGACGGGGCCGACAACGACTGCAACGGCACCGTGGACGACGCCGACATCGACCGGGACGGCGACGACGACGTCGCCTGTGGAGGCGCCGACTGCGACGACCTCGACCCCCAGATCCACGCGAGCCTCTCGGAGTTCTGCGACGGGGTCGACCGCAACTGCGACCTGGACGACGTGGACGACCGCGACGGGGACGGGGTGGACTGCAACAGCGACTGCAACGACGCCCTGGTCACCGTGTACCCGGGGGCCACCGAGACCTGCGATGGGGTGGACAACGACTGCGATCTGCTCTTCGACGAGGGAAGCCTGCCCTGCGACCAGGCCCTGCCGGGCATCATGGACCTCGACGCGGGCAGCTTCGGCTGGGTGCCCGACGAGAACGGATTCCAGGACGGACCGGACGACATCGAGCACGTGGGCGACGGTGACGACGCCTGGGACATCCTGGTCTACGAGGACCACTACCTGAGCGGCGAGTGGCGCTTCGACGCCGACGTCACGCGCACCGCGGGCGACGGCGGCTCGATCATCGGTCTCTACGTCAGCCGCGACACCCAGGGCCTCACGGATGGGTACTTCTTCGGCATCTCCGAGGACACGAAGGTCCGCTGGAACGCGGGCCGCATCGAAGCCGGTGTCTACGTCCCCCTCACCGACGCGAGCTTCGCGCCCTACCTCATGCCGGGCACCGACCTGCCGAACCGCCTGAGCATGGAGGTCAGCGGCAGCACCATCGCCTTCCGCGTCGAGGGGGTGACCGCCTTCACCACCACCGTGGACGTCGACGTGGGCCGTGGCTACCCGGCCCTGGCCGTGTTCGACGCCGCGAAAGACCCGGGCAGCGCGGCCTTCGACGACCTCTACGTCACCGACTGATCGCGCTCAGCGGCGGTGGCTGACCCCGAGGAAGCCCGCGCCGCCGCGCGATGACGCCCTGGCAGCGTAGATCCAGCTCGCGGACGCCTCGAGGGCTAGGCCCTCCGCGACGTCCACCGCGAGGGTGGCGCCCAGCTGGTGCCAGGTCCTGGTCTCGGCGTGGTCCGTCACCCGGCCGCGCCCGGAGGCCGACAGCGCAGCGAAGCCCCACGCGGGGGCCACGCCGACCTTGCCGACGTACTCCACACCGTCGGCGAAGTCGGCAGGCGGTGTGGAGGCCAACGACAGCTGGGTGCGACGCACGTACCCGCCGGTGGCCTCCGCCCACCAGGCCGCGCCGGCGCGCGAACCGCTCCGGCCGGCCGAGAGCTCCGCCGTCACGTCCACCTGACCATCACCGAGCGCTGGGAATCGGCCCTGCTGGTCGCCCACACCCTGCACCGCGTCGCCGTAGCCCGGGACCGTGGCCACCACGTGCGCCGTGACCGGCAGGGCGCGCGAGAGCGCGTAGCCTGCGCCGACCTCCACGTCACCGACGCCCGCACGGTGGTACCGCAGGCCCTCCTGGGGCTGGTTCGTGGCCACCTGCCAGGGCAACGCGGCCACGACCTGGAGCCGCTCCGCCACGCCGACCTCGCCGTAGAGCACGCCGGTGTGCCCGACGAAGCGAACACCCTCGACGAGCTCGCCGGACCCGTCGACATAGCTGTCGCTGCGGAACTGGCCGTAGGCGGCCTTGGCGTACCAGGATCCGGACTCCCTCACCCAAGGACCGGCAAACGCCAGGGCACCAACGAAGAGCGCCGTCACGGTGAACCGTGACGGCGCTCAGAAGGAGATGGCCGGGCCTCCTCGAATGCCGAATGTGGGGGGGGGGGACGCACTCGGCAAAGCATGGAGGAGGTCCCGGCCAAAAGCGTTGAAAGCTTTCAAGCCCAAGACACAGACACGGTATCCCCACCATGGGAGAAACGTCAACAGCAAAAGTGTGCTGCCAAACGAAGAGAGGCACCTCGGAGGGTGCCTCTCTTGCCAGCGCCTCGAGAACGGCGACTACTCGTCGCCACCCTCACTGGGCAGATCGCACGTGATGGTGTTGTTCTCAGCCTGCTTCACATCCTCGAGGATGGAGTAGCCCCAGCGGTCCCAGCCGACCTCGGGCACCTCGAACGAGCCGCGCACCACCACCTGGGAGTCCGACTCCCGGCCCGCCAGGAAGATCTGGTAGTCGCCCTTCACGGTGCCACCGACCTCGATGTTGGAGTCCTCGCTGATGCGGACCCAGGAGGTGTTGAGCTCGATCCAGCGATCGAAGCCGGCCTGGCTCAGGTCGATGGGACGCCACTGGTTGTCCTCGATCTTCATCTCGAAGGGCTTGTTCATCTTGCCGTAGGTCTCGAGATCGGCGGCCCAGACCGCCGCGTCCTCCGTGATCTCGTTCACCTTGGCCGCGTAGGCGTCCGGGTTCGGCGCGTCGGCGTCGACATCCACGTAGAACAGCTCGTCCCAGGCGCCGTCACCGTTGGAGTCGTAGCCGTACTGCGTGGGCACGACGTCGAACTCCTCCGCGGAGAACTTGGCATGCGCGTAGCCGGCCAGCCACTCCTCGGGGAGCACCCAGTAGTCGTCCTGGTTCTCCGGGTTGAGCTGGTAGGAGCCCGCGTTCAGGTACCAGATCCTGTGGCCCTCTTCGTCGCTGGACCATTGGTCGATGACCACGCCGTAGTCCAGCTCCGTGGCGACCGGGTCACCCCCGACGAGCTCCTCCTCCACGTTGTCCCAGGCGGACTCGCAGTCGGCATCGTCGGCGTCGGCCGCGCCGTCGCCGTCGTTGTCGGTGCCGTCGTTGCACTGGTAGAAGGCGTTCGCGGCGTCGGAGCCGGTCCCCTCGTAGATGGTGTCGGCAGCGCAGTTCGGATCGTCACCGTCGGTCCAGCCGTCGCCATCGTTGTCTTCGCCGTCGCCGCACTCGTCGAAGTCCTCTTCCCACTCGTCGGTGGCCGAGAAGCAGCCGTCGTCGTCAGCATCGGTGGCACCGTCGCCGTCGTTGTCGAGGCCGTCGGCGCAGTCACCGGTGGAGAAGCCGCGCTCGTAGAGCACCGCGGCGTTGCCGCAGTCGGCGTCGGAGGAGTCGATCCAGCCGTCGCCGTCGTCGTCTTCGCCGTTGGAGCAGGAGCTGGTGCTGGCCGCCACGTCGTCCAGGCCCCAGATGCACTCGTCGAAGTCGGCGTTCTTGGCGTTGGCACAGTCGGTGTCGAAGGACGAGTCCTCGCTGGCGCCGAGGATGCAGTCGGGATCCTCGCCGTCGGTCCAGCCGTCGCCGTCGTTGTCGGAGCCGTCGGAGCAGTCCACGTCACCGAGGTCCTCGGCGGAGCGCATCGCGCCGATGCAGTCGGCATCGTCGGCGTCCACGTCGCCGTCGCCGTCGTTGTCGATCCCGTCGTTGCAGACGAAGCCAGTGGTGCCGACCTCGGTGCCGTACATCGTGCAGTCCGGATCGTCCCAGTCCGTCCAGCCGTCGCCGTCGTCGTCGAGCTTGTCGGAGCAGGTGCCACCGCCGGTGGGCACCGTGTCCTCGGAGTTGTCCCAGCCGTATTGGCAGCCGTTGTCCTCCGAGTCGATGCTGCCGTCGCCGCCCGAGGTGTCGACCGCGTCGTTGTCCAGGCCGTCGGAGCAGGCGAAGTTCGCGTCGAGGCTGCCGTCCTCGTCGGTGCCGTAGAAGCAGTCGGCGTCGTCGGCGTCGACCCAGCCATCGCCGTCGTTGTCCACGCCGTCGGCGCAGGCGAAGGCGTCGCCGCCGCCGGTGTCGGTGCTGCCGGTGTCGACCGCCGTGGAGACCGCGTAGTCCTCCTCGTTCGGGTCGAGCGAGGTGGCGCAGCCCGCATCGTCGACGTCGGCATCGCCGTCGCCGTCGTTGTCGGTGAAGTCGTTGCAGGCCCAGTACGTGGCGCCGACCTCGTCACCCCAGACCGCGCAGTCGCCGTCGTCGGTGTCGGTCCAGCCATCGCCGTCGTTGTCGAGGCCGTCGCTGCAGACGTTGCGGCCCGAGCGACCGTCCTCCGCGTTGTCCACGGCGTCGGCGCACTCGGCGTCGTCGGCGTCGATCGCGCCGTCGCCGTCGTTGTCGAGGCCGTCGTTGCAGGCGGCCGGCGTGGCCTTGCCCCAGTAGGTGGCGTCCTCCTCGCCACCGTCGACCAGGCAGTCCGGGTCGTCGGAGTCGGTCCAGCCGTCGCCGTCGTCGTCGCTCCCGTCGGTGCAGGAGGCGGAGGGCGAGAGCTCGGTCTCGTCGAAGGCGTGATCGCAGTCGCCGTCGTCGAGGTCCACGGCGCCGTCACCGTCGTTGTCGATGCCGTCGTTGCACTCGTTGCTGTCGAAGCCGATCTCCCAGCCGCCGACGAGGCAATCGGGATCGTCGTAGTCGGCCAGGCCATCGCCGTCGTCGTCCTGCCCGGTGTAGCAGGTCTGGCCATCCTGGATGCAGACCGTGGGCTGGAAGTTCGGGTCGATCACGAAGGCGAAGCGGAAGTCCTCGCCCGCATCACCGACCGAGCTGTCGAGCTCGTGGTGCACGGTGATCTGGAAGTCGCCCTCCGAGGTCATGATCGCCTCGGACCGCCAGGAGGTGACCTCGTTCTGCACGACGTAGTAGTCGTCCTCGGCGAGCCAGTACTGGTAGCTGGGGTCGAAGTCGGTGCAGCCATCCGGGTTGCTGAAGCAGTCGATGTACTGGATGTCCGCATCATCGGTGAACCACTCGCTCGAGTCCGCCTTGTCGGCGTACTCGTGCTGCGCGATGGTGCCGGAGGTGCTCGCGGCGAGCCAGGTGTGGTAGCTCGCGTCGGTCAGCGTGACGTCCTGGGGGGAGCAGGCGGCCAACAGCAGCAGGATGGGGTTCATGAGCATCGCTCCGGGGCAGTCTTGCCCGTACCGGTAAGAAAAGTCCTTGCCTTATAAGGGTTGCCCCCACCCAGGGTCAACCCGGACGAGCAGGTCGGTGGCCGGGGGGCGTCGCGGCGGTCAGCCGCCGAACGACGCACGCACGCCCTCGACGAAGTCGGGGTAGCGCCAACGGAAGCCCAGCTCGTGCTCCAGACGGTCGGTCTTGAGCCTCACCGAGTTGGTGAAGAGTCGCAGATTATCGGGTGTGAACCTTGGCTTTCTGCCCAGCCTGGTCTTGATGTCGTCGTTCTTGCGCGCCAGGTAGAACTGCACGGCGCTCGGAATCCAGGTCGACCAGAAGTTGACCATCTCGCCGCCCACGTGCCCGTGGACTTCCTTGTAGAAGTCCCTGAGCGCCGGAGAAGAGCGATCGGCCACGTGGTAGATCTCACCGGCCTGGCCCTTCTCGGCGAGCAGGATGAGCGCGTTCACGCAGTCGTCCACGTGCACGAGCGGGATGCAGTTGCCGCCCTCGCCCGGAAGCCATGCCACACCACGCTGCATGCGCTCGGCCATCGTGAACGGGAACTCCGGGCCGTAGACCGCGGCGATCCGCGCGATCACGCCCGGCAGCCCTTCGGCCGAGGCGTCGAGCACGAGCTGCTCGGCCTTGACCTTCGACGCGCCGTACTCCGTGTTCGGCGACGGGCGGAAGTCCTCCTCCACCCACAGCCAGGACCGATCGCCATACACGGCACAGGTCGATGCGAGCACGAAGGCCTTCAACGCGGGCGAGGTGCGGGCGACCTCGAGCACCTGCCGGGTCCCCTCGGTGTTCAGCTCCGCGGCGGACTCACCCTGCCGGCCGCGCACGCCGCCGGCGAGGTGGATCAAGCGATCGGCGCCCTCGATGCCACGGCGAAGAGCTTCCGTGTCCGACAGATCGCCACGGATCGTGTCGACCCCCAGCGCCCGAAGCGCGGCTTCGCCCTCGTCGTCGCGGGAGAGACCGGCCACGCTGTGCCCGGCTGCCACCAAGGTTGCGCACAGGGGGCGTCCGATGCGCCCGGTCGCGCCTGTGACGAAGATCCGCTCGGCCATCGGTCCTCCTGGGACGGCGGCCGGCTTAACCCGTCAGTCGACCGGGGTGTGCACCAGGGAGCCGTTCACGCCCTCGGCGACGACCTCCGGTGACCCGTCCCGGTCGATGTCCACCAGGCCGAGCGGTCCACCGACCTCCCGCTCCCACCGGTAGATGAGCACAGGGCCCAGGCCCCCCGCGAGCGTGGCCAACACGGCGATGTCGCCGTGGGCGAGGTCGGTCACGCTGGCATCGCGCTGGCCGTCGCCGTCGATGTCCAGCGATCCGGCGACCCCCGAGACCGCCGCGGTCCAGGTGGTTCCGAAGGCCTCGACCTCGAGCGACTCCCCACCCTTCACGAGCTCCTCGGTGCCGTCGCCGTCGAGGTCGACCACGTGCACGCTGCAGCCGGCGGTCGCACAGCCGACCACCTGGGCCGGCTCGCCATCCGCCCGTTGCCCGACGATGTCGAACACGTCTCCGAGGGTGGCCCCGCCCAGGGGCTCGTCGGACTCGCCGAAGGCGTAGATGTCCACGTCGCCGTCCTCGCCGGAGACCGCCACGTCCCCGTCCTCGAAGAGCCCGCAGGCCACCAGGTCCTGGCCGGAGAGGGCGACAGGATCCGCGACCGCGTCGAGGTAGCCGTGCCCCTGAAGCGCGACGCCGTACAGGACGCTCTGCCCGCCATCGTCGACCAGCAACCAGGCGCGGTCGTCGCAGATGGCCAGATCGAGGCCCACCGCCGTGGCGTCCGGGTCGACCCCATCGACCACCACGGAGTCCTGGTGGATGAGGCCCAGCTCCCCGCTGTGAGGGTCATAGGAGAACGCGAGGCGCGTGAGCGCCGCGGCCTCGCCGTCGCCGTCGTCGCGCTCTCTCACGGTGAGGACCTCCGCCACTCCGTCCGCGTCCCAGTCGCCCACGCGGACCGGCGCCAAGGCGTCGGTCGCCCAGCTGGTGTAGGAGGGCTCCGCCAGGGTCCAGCCGCTCTCGTTCTCGGCGCCCGGGAAGAGCTGCAGGTGGTCCAGACCGACGGCCACATCGGCGAGCAGGTCGCTGGACTCCAACCGTCCAGCCGCCACCGGGCCCGTGTCGCGGAGCAGCGCCAGGGTGCGGTGGTTGAAGCCCGCGTCGCTCTGCGTGATCACGCCCACACGGGGGCCATCCGAGCCGCGGTCCACCATCACGAGGTCGTCGACCAGGTCGCCCGTGAGGTCGGCGAAGGTCATGTGGAAGCTCTCGTAGGCCAGCGCGTAGGTGCGAGGACCGTCGTTCATGTCGATGAGGAGCAGATCGCGCGCCGCCTCGGTGCCGTCGTCGGGGGCCACCAGCACGAGCTCGTCGACCAGATCACCGTTCAGGTCGTGCGACGGCATCAACAGCCCGTTGCTCAGCTTCACCGACAGGTCCTGGCCCTGGCTCACCCAGCGGCCGTCGATCCAGCCGTAGCGATCGATGTTGCCGGAGGAGGTGTGTACGGCGAGCCCCGACGCGCCCTCGGGCGCGAAGCGTCCCACTGCGGCCGACACGATCGGGTCGGCGGTCAGCTCGAGGTTGGAGCGCGCGGTGAAGCGCCACAGCCCGTCGTTGAGGAGCGTGCTGACCCCGGTCACGCCCGACGCTTCGTAGACCACGGCGATGTCGCGCACGCCGTTGTCGTCCACGTCGCCCACGGCGACCCACGTGATGGCGCCGGTGGTGGGCTGGAAGCCAGCGCCCCAGGCGTAGCCTCCGGACCCGTGACCGCGTAGGAGGTAGACCGCCTCGGCGTTCCAGACGACCAGGTCGGTGGCCCCGTCCTGATCGAGGTCGGAGCCCCACGCGCCCTCGAGCTCCGACGGCACCGACAGCATGCGCTGCGGCGCAGCTCCCACCACGGCGGGCTGCCACCAGACCTCGGAGCCGATGACCACGCCCATGCCACCGGGCGCGGCCACGAGATGCGACGGCTCGCCTTCGAGCAGGAACGAGGGCAGCAGATCGAGCGACCGGCCGGGGCCCAACAGGTAGCTGTCCACGGGATCGCTGTTGCCATACGAGGAGCCGGTGACGGTGGCGGTCACCGCCTGGGCGGCTCCTTCGCCGACCACGGCGACGGCCAGGCCGAGCGCGTCGGGGTCCAGGGTCTGCGAGCTGGTGCCCAGCCCGGGCCCCGACAGCTCGACGGTGACGCTGTCGCCACCGACCGAGGCGCCGTAGGCGTTCACCACGCGCACCGGGATGCTGAGCGCGCCGAAGCCCACGGCCGAAGCGGGTGTGACGCTCTCGGGGAGGTGGGCGTCTTCGAAGAGCTCGAGCTCGAACCCAGAACCGCCGTCGTCGCCCTTGCATGCGAGCACAGCGAAGAGCAGCGTCATCGGACCTCCACAGCGCCCAGCGTACCGCGAAGCTCGATCATCGGCGGCCCAGCACGCCAAGGGGCAGCAGCAGCACGGCGTAGAACAGACCGGCGCCACAGCCTCCGCTCGCGTCGGGCGGGGGGAGGCGGAGCTTTCCCGCGCCGTAGGCCTGGTCAGGGCCCTCGAACACGGCGCCATCGCTCATCGCCCAGCTCTCGAGCTTGTCCGCCGCCTCGCGCGGGGTCAGCCCTTCGTACCGACTGAGCACCAGAGCGGCAGCGGCCGCCGCGACCGGCGCCGAGGCCGAGGTGCCGTAGAAGCCCCGTGCGCCATAGGCGCTGCCGCTCACCCCGTCGGGGGCCGCGATGTCGGGCTTGGGCTCGCCGCCGTTGGTCGGCCCATACGACGAGAACGACTCCGCTCCGTTGTCCAGGTACCCCGTGCCCGCGACCGCCCCGACAGTCCAGGACCCCGGGTGGCTCGCCGGGTCCGCCGTGGAGCCACCGGCCATGGACTGGTACACGTCCCCGGCGCGGGTCAGCACGTCGAAGCGGACGTCACCACCCCCGGCGACCCGCTCGATCTGGAGGTAGACCCAGCCGTCGTCGTCCACCTGGGGGTTCACGCGCTCGACCGGCTCACACCCACTCCCACCCGCCTGCACGCCCTCGGAGCGATCGAGCAGGGCGCCATCGCCACGGTAGACCCGCACGTCGAGGTCGGTCTCGCCGCAGCGACCGAACTCGTCCCACATCACGGTGATCTTCCGGGTGCCCCCGGCCTCCAGATAGATCGGCAGGTACTCGGATCCCCACGGGAAGCCGTGCAGGCCATCCGCATCGGCGTCGGAGAAGCGCTCCTGCCAGTGTCCACGCGCGGAGTTCCCGGCGCTCACCGTCACGAGCACGCCCGCGTCGGCCAGATCCTCTGCGATGGCGTTCACCGGACCCGTGCCGTCGTGGAAGCTGTCGGCGTAGAACGACAGGGACATCGACACCACGTCGATGCCCTCGCGGATCGCCCAGGCGGCGGCGTTCTCGAAGGTGGTGCGCCCGTTCACCCTCACCAGGTGGAGATCCGCGTCGGGCGCGAGGTCGCGAACCACCTCGGCGCAGGCCACCCCGTGGTTCCCGTTCTCGTAGGCGAAGCGCGGCCGCAGGTTGTCCATCTCGACCGTGCACCTCGCGTGCGCCCAGCAGTCCCACGTGGCCACGTCGCCGAGCTCCTCGGGCACCAGGTCGCTGCCGAACCACTGCAGATCGAACACGGCGACCGACACCCCGGCCCCCGTGAACCCCGCCTCGTGCCAGGGCTCTGCGGCGATCGCCGTGACCGCCTCGTGGGCCTGGTAGGCGTCGACGCCGGGCACGACCTCGCGCGACCACGATCCGGACTCGGGCGGCGCGGACAGCACCGCACCGGTCGCCGAGCGCGCGATGGCGTCGGGATGATCGGGGTCGTCCACCCGCACGAGGTCGAGCGCGTCGAGGCCCGCCAGTCCGGTATCGGAGGCGTGGACGACCATCAGCAGGCTGCACAGCACCCGGAGAGGTTAGCCGCAGGAGGTGAGCCTCTGGAACCTGCGCATCACCCACCTCGGCGGGGCCGCCATCCACCTCGATCGGCCGGGTCGAAGCTTCGTCTTCGATCCCGCGGAGCCTCCAGGCGACGACGTGGCGCTGGTCAGCTGGTACGACTGCGATCGCTCGATCGGCGTGGAGCGCGCCGTGCGCGACAAGGCCACGCCCGAGGTGGTCGCCTGCGAGTCCGTGCTCGACTGGCTCGGGCGCAGCGCGCTCACGGCGCACGAAGCGCCTGTCCGGATCGATGGCGTGCAGATCGAGGCCGAGCCCTACCAGCCGATCCCCTGGGCCACCCCCACCGAGGCGCTCCGTAAGGTCGGCGCCGCCCTCCGCCGTCCCCTGCGCGCCGGTCGGCGCATGGCCCGGCGCACCAGCCTCCCGCGAGGCGGCGCCCCCCTGGTCTGGCAGCTCACCTTCCCCGATGGTCGGCGACTCGTCCACCTCGGCTGCAGCCTCCACAGCGGGGCGGATCCTTCCTGGATCCAGATGGCCCAGCGCAGGTACCAGGGGGCGGACTGGCTCCTGTGCGGCTCCGACTACGACGAGGAGGCCGCGGTGCTCGAACACCTGCCCGGCTTCGGCGGCAAGGTGGTGCTCCTGGTCGATCTCGTCAACCAGATGCGCGAGCAGCTCAGCCTGCGCACACGCTTGCTCACCCCGCTCGTCGACCAGCTCGTCGACCAGAAGGTGGCGGCCTACCCGTGCACCGCCGGCTCCGCCTACCGCTTCGAGTGAGCGCTCAGTAGAGCGGCACGGCCCACACGCCGCCGGAGCCTGAGGCCTCGCCGTCTTCGTTCATGTTCCCGATCAGCAGCCGGGAGCCGCCGGCCGGCGTGCTGACCTCGGCCAGGCTGGAGCCGAAGATGCCCGTGCTCTGGTCGCGGTAGACCATGGCCGACGCATCCGACGCGCTCCAGGTGCCGGCGCCGAGGTCGTGGAACACGTACACTGCGCCGCCACGCTCCGACTGCGCCCACTCCTCGGTGGCGCCCACCAGCAGCTCGGCCTGCCCGTCGCCCTCGATGTCGACGGCCGCGGCCGACGTGCCGAAGCGCCCCTCGTCGTCCAGGCCACGGATGGTGCCCAGCGCGTACTTCTCGATGGCCGCGTAGCCCACGAAGGCGCGGTCGCGGTTCGTGCCACGGATCACGTACACCACGCCCGCGTCGTTCTCGGCGTCGATGGAGCTGGTGGCGAACTCCGGCAAGCCGTCGCCGTCGAGGTCCCCGAGGTTCTCGACGATGTAGCCGAGCTGGTCCCCGTCCCGTTCACCGTGCAGGGTGAGGGTCGCATCCGAGAGCGACGCCACACCGGTGGAGGAGGCTCCGCCGGCGACGACGTGCACCTTGCCAGCCTCGGTGCCGGTGGCGCCGGTGGCGCCCACGCCGAGATCGTCGAAGCCGTCGCCGGTGTGGTCGGCCAGGTTGCCGACCGCGTAGCCGGCGTAGTCGCCCAGGCTGTCCCCGTCGTAGCGCACGCTCAGCCCCGTGGCACCGAGGTCGTAGGTGCCGGGGTTGGTCTCCTCGCTGAACACGACCCAGACCGCGCCCCGACCGTCGTAGCCCGGGCCACCGATGGCGAGGTCGTCGGTCCGAGCCGGGTGGTCCGAGTAGTCCAGGCCGCCGGCCAGCGCGTTCCCCAGCCCCACCCCGATCTCGGTGTGCTGGAAGCCGTACGCGATGACTGCGCCGGTGCCGAGGTCGTAGTTCCCGAGCAGTCCGCAGTCGAGGATGCCGGCATAGCCCGCGTACTCGTTGCTCCCGTACACGTGGCCTGGACCGCCGAAGGCCAGGCTGTCGCAGTCGGCGTCGAAGCTGCCCGTGAAGGCCACGTCGTGCCCGAGGAAGTCGCCGGCCTCGCCGCCCACGAAGGCCGCAAGGGCTTCGCCGGCGAGCGGCGCCGCTGCCTGCAGGGTGCCGTCCATCACGTAGACCGCCCCGGCATCTGCGCCGGAGGCATCGGAGAAGGGCGCGGAGGTCACCCAGTCCTCCTGTCCGTCGGCATCGTAGTCCCCGGCGCGAACCCAGAAGCCCGCCTGATCCCCTGTGCTCGCCCCCCCATAGAGCGTGCCCATCGCGTGGATCTCGCGCTCGCCTTCCAGGCAGAGCTGATCACCGCCGAGGCAGTTCTCGTCCACACCGTTCCCGCAGACCTCCACGCCATCGGGGTTCACGGAGTCGGCCGAGTCGTCGCAGTCGCCCCCCTCGGCCACGTGGCCGTCCGGCTGTTCACAGGCCTCGGTGGGGCTGGACTCGTCACCGTACTGGTCGCCGTCGACGTCCGCGTACCAGGTGGTCGCACAGTCCGAGTCGACCGACGCGGTGTCGGAGCCCGCGGTGTCCCCGCCCGGCTGGTCGGAGTCACGCTCCAACCTCGCGGCGAGGTCGGCCGGTGTGAGCCATGCACAGGCGGTCAGCGCGAACAGCACGGGCACTCCTACCAGGTCAGCACGGCGCCCACGCCCAGGCCCGCCGCGAGCGCGCCGACACCGGCGGAGACCACCGTGCGTGAGCGCGCCTTGTCGTAGTAGCCCTGGACCTGCGCTTCGCTGAGCCCAGGCGCTTCGAAGTTCTGCGAGGCGCGGTAGGCCGAGTAGTAGATGGCTCCGGCCACCACACCCGTGCCCACGGCCCCGCCGAGCAGCACGACCGAGCCGGCCCCGCCGCGTTCCGCAGGCGCCGGAGCCGACGCGGGATCGGGGGCGGGCAGCGGCGACGGGATGGGGGGCGGCGCTCCGGCCGGTAGGGGCAGCGGATCACCGGGCCAGAGGTACGCCGTGTCAGCGACCGCGCCCGAGCCGTCGAAGCGTTGCACCAGCGTGGGCCAGTTGACCGGCCGCTGGTCGGTGGTGCGACCGTCGAAGCCCCAGTACGCCTCCAGGCCGGGTGAGGAGACGGTCTGGGAGGTGCCCATGGTGAGCGGGACGGCGTCGTAGACCACCAGCACGGGGTTGCCGGTCGGGATGAGGGTCTCGGGGAAGCGGTAGCTCCCCTGGATCGCCCGCGCCGCAGCGAAGGCCAGCTTGGCGTACTCGGCCTCTTGATCCACGAAGGCTCGGAGCCCCTGCAGCCGGTGGACCTGGGCCGCCACGGGGCGCGTGACCGGATCCTCCAGGCACTCCAGCACGCGACGGAAGTCGTTGGTGGCCGTGGCGAAGCCCTCGAGATCGAGGCTGCCGTAGGCGGCCTCGGCGCGCTCCATGGCCGACTGGAGCTCGGCGGTGTCGGTCCGTGCGTCGCACGCATGGACCACCTGCAACATCATCCACAACATCGCGGGGAGCCTACCCCGCGACGCTGCGACGTGTCGCTACGCGTCGGCGCTTGGAAGGGGCAGCCGCACCATGAAGCGGGTGCCGGACCGCGTGGTCTGCACACGCATGACACCGCCATCGCCCTCGACCCGCCGAGCCAGCCGACGCAGGGCGAGCACCGTCGGATCCTCGCTCGGACCGTCGTGGAGGATGGCGTCGACGTCGGTGAAGGTCGTGCGGCTGCCGTGGTCCTCCACGCCGATCCAGAGGCCCGAGGGGCCCTGACCCACCGTCACGTGCACGCCGGTTCCACCGCCGCAGCGCTGCAGGATCTCCAGGCTCTCCTCGAGCAGCATGTCGATGATGTCGCGGACCAGGAAGCCATCGCCTTCGACACGGCTGGGCTGGACGTCGAGCACCAGCGCGATCCGCTTCTTGCGAAACACGGGCATGGCGCCGCGGATGGCATCCATCGCCGCGGCCTGCGCATCGGCACCTCCCGTCGGCAGCGCCCAGGCGCGCGCCTTGCGTCGCTGCTCCTCGGGATCGACAGTGATCTTCTTGTCGCCCATCAGCAGGCCGATGAGCTCGGCGCCTTCACGCACAGCGAGCGGGCGCTCCGGTGGTAGCTCCGCCTCGGCGGTCATTGCGTCGACGTACAGCACGTCCACGCCGCCGGCCAGCAGGTCGAGCATCGAGTCCGGGTTCGCCGCGTACACCGCCTCGGCGTCGAAGATCCGGGCACCGTCGCCGCCATCCTGGACCACGACGAAGGCCGCGCCTGACTCGCGCATGCGCTCGGCCACGTCCTCGACGCGTTCGATGCCCCAGGCCTCGGTGGCGGGCTTCAGGTTCATCTGGCCGACGGTGGACATCGTTCGTGCTTCCATGTCCAACTCAACGGACGGGCCCGATGTTCTTGAGAGGGGTCGAGATGAAAAAGCCGGTGCTGGTGATCCACGGCGGCGCAGGAAGGCGCCACGCACACGGGCGCGCGAGCGAGCTGCACGGCGCCCTGGAACGGATCGGCGAACAGGTCTGGCCGACCCTGGCGGCCGGCGGGGACGCCGTGACGGCCGTGACCGAGGCGGTCTGCCACCTCGAGGACGATCCGCTCTTCAACGCCGGTCGGGGCGCCAAGCTCCAACAGGACGGTGTGCCACGCCTCTGTGCGGCCGTCATGGACGGGCACCGGGAGCGCTTCGGCGGTGTCGTCAACGCGGTGGGTCTGGCGAACCCGGTGCGCCTGGCGCGGGCCTTGATGGAGGAGGGCTCCCGCACTCTGGCCGGCGCCGGGGCCGAGGCCCGCGCCCGAGACCTCGGGTTGCCGTTCCGGAACAACGAGACGGCCGCCGCCCGTGCCGAATGGACCCGCCGGAGAGACGGACTCACGGGCACGGTCGGGGCGGTGGCCCTGGACGCGAAGGGGCGGCTGGCCGCCGCCACGTCGACCGGGGGCCGCGGCTACGAGCGCCCCCACCGCGTCAGCGACACGCCGACCGTGGCCGCGACCTACGCGACCGAGGCGGGCGCGGTGAGCTGCACCGGGGTGGGCGAGGAGATCGTGGAGGGAGCGATGGCGGTGCGGCTCGTGATGGAAATGGAGCAGGTCTCGGTCGACGAAGCGTGTCGCCGCCTGCTGGACCGCATCGGGGGGCGCGGCTGGCGCGCGGGGTTCATCGCCCTCGCGGCCGACGGATCGTGGGCGGCGCACACCAGCACTGACGCCCTCTACTGGTGGGCGATGGAGCCAGGAAGCTCACGGGGCTTCGATCTCGAAGCCTTCGAGAAGCAATAGGCACCTCGGTGTCTGCGAATGGCGAACGGCCGCGCTAAGCCAAGGCCACCCCCCTGACGAGGTCACCGCATGGGCATCTTCGACAGCATCAAGGCCAAGACCTTCCTCGAGGTCATCGAGTGGACGGACAGCACGAACGACACGATCGTGTACCGCTTCCCCACCCACCAGAAGGCCATCACCGACGGCTCCAAGCTCGTGGTCCGCGAAGGCCAGGCGGCCGTCTTCATCAACGAAGGCCAGCTCTCCGACGTCTTCGGGCCCGGCTCGTGGGACCTCGACACGCGCAACACGCGCATCCTGAGCTTCTTCACCACGATCGGCTACGGCTTCGACGACCCCTACAAGGGCGAGATCTACTTCGTGAACACGAAGCAGTTCACCGACCAGAAGTGGGGCACGTCGAACCCCTTCATGATGCGCGACCCGGACTTCGGCGTGGTGCGCGTGCGGGCCTTCGGCAGCTACTGCTTCCGCGTGACCGACCCGGCGCAGTTCCTCCGCCAGGTCGTGGGCACCGACCACCTCTTCAAGACCGGCGAGATCACCGGCCAGCTCAAGCGGAAGCTCATCTCCAGCTTCACCGACGCGGTCGTCGAGGCCCGGATGGGCGTGCTCGATCTCGGGGCGCAGTTCACCGAGCTGGGCGACGGCATGTGCAAGCAGATGACGCCCTGGTTCACCAGCCACTACGGGATCACGCTCACCGACTTCGCGATCGTCAACCTGTCGCTGCCGCCCAACGTCGAGAAGGCGCTCGACGAGCGCACCTCGATGGGCATCGTGGGCGACATGGGCGCCTACACCCAGTTCCAGACCGCCAAGGCGATCCGCGAGTCCGCGTCGGCGCCCGGCGGCGGCAACCCGATGATGCAGGCCGGCATGGGCTTCGCGGTCGGAAACCAGATGGCCAACCAGATGGCGCAGTCCCAGGGGGGGCAGTTCAACCCTCAGCAAGGCCTGTCCCAGGGCCATGCGCCGCCGCCACCTCCGCCGCCGCAACAGGGCGCCAGCTTCCACTACAGCGGTCCGTCCGGCCAGAAGCAGGGCCTCTCGGCCGCGCAGATCGCCGCCGAGATCTCGGCGAACCGCTCCGGCAACCACAACATCTGGGCCCAGGGCTGGGCCGGCTGGAAGCCGTGGGATCAGGTGCCCGAGATCGCCTCCCTCGTGGCGCCCTCGCAGGCCAGCTTCCACTACAGCGGCCCGAGCGGGCAGGCCCAGGGCCTCTCCGCGGCGGACATCGCGAGCAAGGTCCAGGCCGACCCCGGCGGCGCCCACAACGTGTGGGCCACGGGCTGGGCCGGCTGGAAGCCCGCCCGCGACGTCCCGGAGATCGCGGTCCTGCTCGGCGGTGGACCGCCGCCGCCGCCGCCGATGTAGCCCTCCGAGGCCCACTCTGCGATAGGCTTCAGCCGCACGGGAGGAGCCCCCATGGCGGCTGGCCAGAACTTTCCCTGTCCGGGTTGCGGCGCAGAGCTCATGTGGACGCCCGGCGCGTCGGGGCTGACCTGCGAGTACTGCGGTCACGAGGTCAAGGAAGAGGCTGCGAACCAGCCCTACCTGCCGACCGAACACCGCCTCGACCAGGCCGCCGTGTCCGCGGCACGCGGCTTCGGTGGGGATCTGCAGGAGTTCCAGTGCGACGCCTGCGGCGCCATCAGCGAGGTGGACGCGAAGCTGACCGCCACCAACTGCGGCTTCTGCGGCAACGACAAGCTCGATCTCGCCGAGTCCCACGAAGACGTCATCCGGCCGGAGTCGGTGCTCGCCTTCACCGTGGACAAGGCCAAGGCCATCGGCGACTTCCAGGGTTGGATCTCGGGCTTGTGGTTCCGCCCCAACGCGCTGAAGCAGCTCGCCCGGCTCGAGAAGATCGCCGGGATCTACGTGCCGTGCTGGACCTACGACGCGCACACCCGCAGCCACTGGACCGCCGAGGCCGGCTACTACTACTACGTCACCGAGACCTACACGACCCAGGAGAACGGACGCTCGGTGACCAAGACACGGCAGGTGAGGAAGACCCGCTGGGAGCCCGCAGCCGGCCGCCACGCCAAGTTCTTCGACGACGTGCTGGTGAGCGCGTCGAAGGGTCTCGAGCAGAAGCTCTTCGAGGGCCTCGAGCCCTTCCGGCTCGAGCAGCTCAAGCAGTACGACACCCAGTACCTCGCGGGCTTCACGGCCGAGCGCTACCAGCTGGCGCTGAAGGACGGCTACGGCACCGCCAAGGGCAAGATGGAGTCCACCATCCGCAGCGAGTGCGGCTCGATGGTGCCGGGCGACACGCACCGGAACCTCCGGGTGAGCTCGCACTTCTCGGACGTGACCTTCAAGCACATCCTGCTGCCGGTCTGGATCGCGGCCTACAAGTACCAGGGCAAGGTCTACCAGTACCTGGTCAACGGACAGACTGGAAAGACCCACGGCACCGCCCCCTGGAGCTGGGTCAAGATCGCGCTGGCGGTGCTCGCAGTGCTCGCGGTGCTCGGCGTGGTGGCGTACCTGAGCCAGACCCAGGGCACGCCGAGCGGCGGCGGTGGTGCGGGCCGGCCGTAGCCGCGACTGGTGCCGCGCTGACCCCCGGCAGATCACAGACACAAATAGTCGAAAAACCCTTGACTTCGACCCCCTCGGGCGGCCTACCGTGGGAGCACTCCTCGACCCAGGAGGCACCCATGATGACGCGCACCCAGGTTCCCCGCTCCCAGGTGGACGCCGGCATCTACCTCGCCCTGCTGCTCGCGCTGGCCATCGCGGCCGTGGAGCAGAGCTGGTTCGCGCTCTTCTGAGACGCGGACCGACCGCCCGAGGACGGGCCAGACCTCAGACGTTCCTGACGTGGACCTCTGCCAGCTGATCGGCATCCACCGAGCTGGGGGCGCCGCTCATCAGGTCCTGGGCGCTCGCGGTCTTGGGGAAGGCGATCACGTCACGGATGTTCTCCGTGCCGGCCAGGAGCATCACGCAGCGATCGAAGCCGAAGGCGATACCACCGTGGGGCGGCGCACCGTGCTGCAGCGCCTCGAGCAGGAAGCCGAACTTCTCCTCGGCCTCCTCCTCGGAGAGACCGAGCGCCTTGAACACGTGGCCCTGCAGCTCCTGGTCGTGGATTCGGATGGAGCCGCCCGCGATCTCGTAGCCGTTGCACACCAGGTCGTAGGCGTCGGCGTAGACCTCACCCAGGCGCTCGGGGTGCGCCAGCAGGTGGCGGTGCTCGGGGCGCGGTGACGTGAACGGGTGGTGGCACGCGAAGTAGCGCTCGGCGTCCTCGTCCCACTCGAAGCTCGGAAAGTCGACGACCCAGCAGAAGGCGAACACGCCCGGCTCGATGAGCTCGAGCTCCTTGCCCAGGCTCGCGCGGAGCTTGCCGAGCCCTGCATGCACGCGGGCTGCCGGCCCGACACCCAGGAGCACCAGGTCGCCGTCCGACGCGCCCGTGGCCGAGGCCACCGCCGACCGCTCGTCGTCGCTCAGGAGCTTGCCCATCGGCCCGCTCCAGGCGCCATCGACGAGCTTGCCCCACAAGAGCCCACCCATGCCGTACCGCCGCACGAACTGCGTCCAGCGGTCGAGCACCTTCCGCGACGCCTTGCTGGCACCGCCCGGGATCGCGAAGGCCTTCGCGATGCCGCCATCGACCAGGCCGCCCTGGATGACCTGCGACTCCGACCCCGCGAGCTCGGAGGTGACGACGCTGTGCTCGAGACCGAAGCGGATGTCGGGAGCATCGACCCCGAAGCGGCGCATCGACTCGTCGTAGGACAGCCGGGGGATCGCCCCGATGTCCCGACCCAGCACGTCCTGCCACATGTTGCGCGCCACCCCCTCGGCCACCTCCATCACGGTCTCGCGCACCGGGAAGGTCATCTCGATGTCGATCTGGGTGAACTCGGGCTGGCGGTCGGCGCGCAGGTCCTCGTCGCGGAAGCACTTCACGATCTGGAAGTAGCGATCGAAGCCCGAGATCATCAGGATCTGCTTGAACAGCTGCGGGCTCTGGGGCAGGGCGTACCACTGGCCTTCGTGCACGCGGCTCGGCACCAGGTAGTCGCGCGCCCCCTCCGGCGTGGCCTTGGTCAGGACCGGGGTCTCGACCTCGAGGAAGCTCTCGCTGTCGAGGTAGCGCCGGACCGACTGCGCCGCCTTGTGCCGCGTGGTGAAGTTGGCCAGCAGCTCCGGGCGCCTCAGGTCGAGGTAGCGGTAGCGGAGGCGCGTCTCCTCGTGGGCGTCGGCGGCGGTCTCGAGCGAGAACGGCAGCGGCGGCGTGGTCGACAGGATCTCCACCGAGCTGGGGATGACCTCGACCGCGCCCGTGGGGAGGCGCTGGTTGGGGTTCGAACGCACCGCGACCGTGCCGGAGATCTCGACGACGTACTCGTTGCGGCAGCGCGCGGCGACCGCGCGGAGCTCGTCGGCCACGCGCTCGTCAGCGGTGATCTGGACCACGCCGTAGCGGTCCCGGAGGTCGACGAAGACCACACCGCCCAGGTCACGGTAGCTGTTGACCCAGCCCTGGAGTCGGACGGTGGTGCCCTCGTGCTCGGCACGGAGCTCGCCGCAGGTGTGGGTACGACGGACGGTGGACAGCATGGGATCTCCCGGCGCGCTTCAGCGGAGCGCCCCCTAACGGATCAGCCCGCCCGATCAGCTCGTCTCGTTGTTGTCCTCCGCCGAGCTGCAGTCGCTGTCGGCGCTGTCGGCCAGCCCGTCGGTGTCGTTGTCCAGGCCATCGTTGCACTCGACGTCGGTGTCGAGCCCGTCGTCCTCCAGCAGGACCCCGACGTCGGTGCAGACCGGGTCGTCCAGATCGATCCAGCCGTCGCCGTCGTTGTCCACGCCGTCGTTGCACTCCGTGGACGGGTCGGCCTCGTCGGTGTCGTAGCCGTCGTCGCAGCCGGGGTCGTCGGCGTCGGCCAGGCCGTCCTTGTCGTTGTCCACGCCGTCGTTGCAGGTGTACTCCCCCGCCACACCGTCGTCCTCGTCGAGGGTGGTGGCTGTCGGGCAGCCCGGATCGTCCAGGTCGATCCAGCCGTCGCCATCGTCGTCCTCGCCGTTGGCGCACCCGTCGATGTGCGTCTCGTCGTCGTCGAAGGCGGAGTCGCAGCCGGGGTCGTCGGCGTCGATGTAGCCATCCTTGTCGCCGTCGGTGCCGTCGTTGCAGTCCCAGGAGGTCTCGTAGCCCTCCTCGCTCGCACCCCAGCCACAGTCCGGGTCGTCGCCGTCGGTCCAGCCGTCGCCGTCGTTGTCGGTGCCGTCGTCGCAGTCGGCGCCGGAGGACAAAGCCTCGAGGTTGTCGAGCGCGGTCGTGCACTGCTCGTCGTCGCCGTCGGTGGCGCCGTCGCCATCGTTGTCCACGCCGTCCTCGCACTCCGCCACGCCCGTGGCACCCGCCTCCGCAGTGCTCACCACGCAGTCCGGGTCCGCGTCGTCGATCCAGCCGTCGCCGTCGTCGTCGGCGCCGTTGATGCAGACCACGGCCGCGTCGGCCTCCTCGGGATCGAGGCCGTGCTCGCAGCCGCGGTCGTCGGCATCCACGTCACCGTCCCCGTCGTCGTCCGCGCCGTTGTTGCAGACGCTCAGCGACCAAGCGAGCTCGCCGCCGTAGATCAAGCAGTCCGGGTCGTCCCAGTCGGTCCAGCCGTCGCCGTCGTCGTCGGTGTCGTTGTCGCAGCTGCCGAGGTCGGCGAGGTCTTCGTCCGACTGCAGGGCGAGCAGGCACTCCAGATCGTCGGCGTCGGCGAAGGTGTCGCCGTCGTTGTCGGCACCGTCGTTGCACGCCGCATCGCCGAGACCGCCCAGGTGCTCCAGACCGCCGAAGGCGCAGTCCGGGTCCTCCTCGTCGGTCCAGCCGTCGCCGTCGTCGTCGAGGCCGTTGGTGCAGCTCGCCACCGCGGCGTCCTCGTCGAGGTCGAAGGCGTCGTCGCAGTCGGCGTCGAGGGCGTCCGCGTAGGTGTCGCCGTCGTCGTCCTCGCCGTTGTTGCACGCCAGCAGGGTGTAGCCCACCTCGTCCTCACCCGTCGCACAGTCGGGGTCGTCGTCGTCGAACCAGCCGTCGCCGTCGTCGTCGGCGCCGTTGTCACAGGTCGGATCGGCCGACTCGAAGTCCTGCCAGGCGACCACGCAGTCCGCGTCGTCCGCGTCCAAATCCCCGTCGCCGTCGTTGTCGACGCCGTCGTTGCAGAGCCAGCCCGCGTAGCCGCCCTCGCTGCCCTCGGTCAGGCAGTCGACGTCGTCGCCGTCGGTCCAGCCGTCCCCGTCGTCGTCGGAGCCGTTCTCGCAGTCGTCGACGTCGCCGTCCTCCACCGAGTCCCACGCGTCCGCGCAGTCCGCGTCGGCCGCGTCGATGGCCAGGTCACCGTCGTTGTCCGTGCCGTCGTTGCAGGCCGTGCCGCCGAAGCCGGCTTCGGTGGTCCCTGTCGCGCAGTCGGGGTCGTCGGCGTCGGTCCAGCCGTCGCCGTCGCCGTCGAGGCCGTCCAGGCAGTCGCCATCGGTCTCGTCGTCCACCTCGGCCGAGGTGCAGGCGGGGTCGTCGGCGTCGGTCAGGTCGTCGCCGTCGTTGTCCACCCCGTCGTTGCAGGCGGTCGAGCCCACGCCGAGCTCCTCGTCGCCGCTCGCGCAGTCGGGATCGTCGTCGTCGGTCCAGCCGTCGCCATCGTCGTCGGTGCCGTCGGAGCAGGAGTCCGCGTCGTCGGCCTCGTTGGTGTCCCAGGCATCGTCGCAGCCGGGATCGTCGACGTCGGCGTAGCCGTCCTCGTCGTTGTCCTCGTCGTCGTTGCAGCCGGTCGTGCCGAAGCCGGACTCCGTGCCATCCGGCGTGGCGCAGTCGGGATCGTCGCTGTCGTACCAGCCGTCGTTGTCGCCATCGAGGCCGTCGTTGCAGTCCGACACGTCGATCTCGTCGTTGTCGAGGCCGTCGTCGCAGCCCGGGTCCTCGCTGTCGACCCAGCCGTCGCTGTCGCTGTCGACGCCGTCGTTGCAGGCGTAGCTCGAGGCCACCGGACTCTCGTCGTCGTCCGCCGCGTCCGCGCAGCCCGGATCGTCCAGGTCGACCCAGCCGTCGCCGTCGTCGTCGACGCCGTTGTCGCAGGCCGGGTCGGCCGCTTCGGAGTCGTCGGTCCCGTCCTCGCAGTCGACGTCGTCGGCATCGATCGCCGTGTCTTCCCCGGTGTCGTTGTTCGCCTCGTCGTTGCACTCGTACGCCGTGGCCTTGCCGGACTCCTCGCTGCCGGTGGCGCACTCCGGGTCGTCGGCGTCGATCCAGCCGTCGCCGTCGTCGTCCAGGCCGTTCTCGCAGCCCGGCTCCTCGGTGCTGTCGGTGGCCGCTGAGCACGCCGAGTCGAGGGCGTCGATGCCCAGGTCGCCGTCGTTGTCGACGCCGTCGTTGCAGGCATCGGAGCCGAAGCCGTTCTCGGTGACGTCGACCGCGCAGTCGGGGTCGTCGCCGTCGAACCAGCCGTCACCGTCGTCGTCCAGGCCGTTGTTGCAGAAGTCCTGCTCGTCGTCGTCCTCGGCCGAGACACAGTCGGCGTCGGAGCCGTCGGCGCTGCCGTCGCCGTCGTTGTCGGCGCCGTCGTTGCACTCGGTGGAGCCGTAGCCCAGCTCGTTGCCGTCGGTGCCGCAGTCGGGGTCGTCGTCGTCGATCCAGCCGTCGCCGTCGTTGTCCAGACCATCGCTGCAGATGGTGGCCTCGGCGTCGTCGTTGGCGTCGGCGCACTCGGGATCGCCGGCATCGGTGTAGGTGTCGCCGTCGTTGTCGATGCCGTCGTTGCACTCCGTGCTGCCGAAGCCATCGTCCTCGTCGGCCAGCTCGTCGTTGGCACAGCCAGGATCGTCGAGATCGGTCCAGCCGTCCGCGTCGTTGTCCAGGCCGTCTTCGCAGAGCGCCGTCTCGTCGTCGTCCGCGCTGTCGCAGGCCGGGTCGTCGGAGTCCTCGAGGCCGTCGCCGTCGTTGTCCTCGTCGTCGTTGCACTCGGCGTCGGTGTAGCCGAGCTCGTCGCCGTCGGTGTCGCAGTCGGGGTCGTCGAAGTCGACCCAGCCGTCGCCGTCGTCGTCCAGACCGTTCTCGCAGGCCTGCAGCTCTTCGTAGTCCCGCCCGTCGTCGCAGTCTTCGTCGGCGCTGTCGATGGCGCCGTCGCCGTCGTTGTCCGCGCCGTCGTTGCAGTCGTAGCTCGAGGTGGCGTTGACCTCGTCGGCGTAGTCCTCGTGGCAGTCCGGGTCGTCGTCGTCGGTCCAGCCGTCGCCGTCGTTGTCGAGGCCGTCGAGGCAGGGCTCGTGCTCGGTCTCGCCGCTGCCGTCGTCGCAGTCGTCGTCCTCGGCGTCGACCGTGCCGTCTTCGTCGTTGTCGACCCCGTCGTTGCAGGCGTTCTCGCCCAGGCCGTCTTCGCTGGTGCCGTCGTCGGCGCAGTCGGGGTCGGCCGCGTCGGCCCACCCGTCGCCGTCGTTGTCGAGCGTGTCGTTGCAGTCGTGCTCGGGGGTGTCGAGCAGCGCGAGGCCGGGCACCGTGATCTCGAGGATCTCGTCGTCCACGAAGTCGGTGGCCGAGGTGGTCTGGCTGCGGGCCACCACGCTGTCGCCCGACCAGCCCAGGGCCGAGAACACCATCGACGGCGCGTTGCGGCCCTTCTTCAGCTCGATGACGTCGATGGCTTCCCAGTCCGGATCCACATCGACCCGGTAGACGAGCTCGAGCTCGGCGTCGTCGGTGACCACGTCCTCGAAGGTCATCGTGTCGCTGTAGGCACCGGAGAGCACGTTGCCGTCGGCGTCCTCGAAGGGCGCGTCAGGGTCGACCACCAGGCCGACCGTGTCGGCGGTGGCGACCAGGCTGGCCAGATCGGAGGCTTCGATCGCGACGAGGATCGAGGTCTTCGTCTCGACCTCCGTCTCTCCGGTACATCCCAGCATGGCGAGCGTCAGGAACATGCGCGGGTCCTAAGGAAGCGTGACCACGAGGTCCCCAGCCGGCAGCGGCTCGGGCTCGGGCTCTCGGGACAGGATCACCGCGGCGGCGGTGGCTCCGCCAGCCCCCACGCCCACCGCGGTCCAGAAACCCCAGCGGCGGTAGAAGGGCGGCACCTCGATCAGCGTGCCGTGGGCGTAGTCGGCCTTCCTACCGATCCAGCCGGACGCGGGCACCTTGAGCACACCGGCGACCTCGCCGTTTGGGCTGGAGAGCGTCAGGTCGTAGCGACCCTTGCCCAGCTCGAGCTTGACCTTCTTGCCCTTGCCGAGCACCTGGCCCTGCACGCGCGCCACGCCCTCGGCATGCCCGGTCTTGAGCACCACCTTGGCGCCCTTGGACTGGAGGCGCTCGGTCACCACGCCCTTGCTGCCATCGGTGGTGTCGACCTCCGAGATGACCGTGGCGAAGCCCTCCGCCTCGAGCCGCACCACGTGCACACCCTGGGCGACGTCGCGCATGTTGACGGGGGTCTCGCCCACGGGGCGACCGTCGAGCCAGACCGACGCGCCCTCGGGGTTCGAGGTGATGCTGAAGCGCCCGGCGGACGGTTCGAGCTCGTGGTACAGCAGCACGTTCTTCCCGAGCCCGAAGTCGAACTCGCCCTTCACGGGCTCGTAGCGCGGCGCGCGGACCTCGTAGGGGTGGGTGCCCTCCTGGACCTGCTGGTGGCTCAGCCGGATCGGGGCAGGACCGATCTCGTTGCCCCGGATGAACACGACCGCGCCCATGGGCTTCACGAAGAACTCCACCGAGCCCTTGCCCGGACGGAGCTGGGCGGAGACCTCGGTGGTCTGGTTGGCGAAGACCTCGACCCGTCTGACGAAGGGTTCGTGCCCGTCGGCCGACACGCGCACCGTGTGCGCACCGGGGGAGACGTAGCTGACGAGGGGGGCATCGCCCGCCTGCTCGTAGTCGATGTGCACCGTGCTTCCAGGCACCGCCGACACCACCCGGAGGATGCCGGTCGGACCGTCCTGCGCGAGTGCGGGCACGGCCATCAGGCACATCAGAACCCAGCCGAACAGCGGCGCCAGCCTGTGCAACAAGGACCTCTCCCGGACTGCCGCGGGAGCGTAGCACGGGCCTCCGCAACCGATCCGGGGCGCGACGGACCAGCTACCGCTGCGGAGACTTCCGGGCGATGCGCACGTCACCCTTGCGCAGGGTCACGCCGGTCTGATCGAGCCACTCCAGCAGCGGGATCGCGCCCTTCCGGGAGAGCCCCGTGAGCTCCTTGAAGCGCCCGGGCGTGAGCTCGCCCTCCGCGGCCAGCACGGCGCGGACCCTCCCCACCAGATCGCGGAGGTGGCGGCCGTCGAACACCCGCGGACCCACCCGTCCCACGCGTCCGCCGCTGACCAGGTGGGCGAGCAGCGCGTCGCCGTCCGGCAGGCCCTCGGTGGCTTCGGCCGCGTCGAGGCCTCCCAGCCCGGTCGGGACGAGGCGGTCGAGCAGCGTGGACACGCTGGCCTGTTGCGCAGCGTCCAGGCGCACCTGGAAGCCGGGGAGCCGGGCTCGGGGACCCTCGATCACCAGCGAGCCCTGGCCTTCCATCCGGGTGACGAGCGCGCTGAACGCCACCCCCGAGAGGGCCTCGAGGCGACCCTGGCACAGAGCGCGCCGCGGCGCACCGGCCTCGAGGGGTCGCTCGGTGTGCCAACCGCGCAGGCCAGCGAGCACCGCCCCCTCGTGGGCCGCGAGCTCGGCCGGGGCCAACACCACGTCGCCGAGGGCTTCTCCGGCATCGGGTGCGCGCCGGGCGGCGAGCTCCTTGGGCAGTCCGGGCGCGCCGGCTCGTTCGAGCAGCACCGCCACCTCCCCGGCCTCGAGCCGCTCGAGCTGCGCGACCGCGCGAGGCTTGTCGCGACGACGGATGCGGCTGGCCCACGGGTCGAGCACCGTGCCGCCCCCCAGGGTGGTGATCGGGGACTCGCGACGCACCACGAAGCGGTCACCCGGCAGGCACACCACCGGCTCGCTCGTCCGGATCTGGGCAAAGCCCACCGCGCCCGGCAGGAGCTGGTCCTGGTCCAGCGGGTCGAGCACGGCCAGCACCTCGGCCGTGCCGAGGCAGAGGCGCACGCGCACCCCGGCCTCCATCGGCACGGCGTCGTCGAGGTGGCGGTAGCGCACGTCCAGCATCGACGTGGCGGCGAGACGGTCCGGGTGGGCGAGCACGGTGCCCCGAGGGAGGGCCTCACGCTCCACACCGGCCAGGTTCAGTGCGGTCCGCAAGCCGGCGCGGCTGGCGTCGACGCCCTCGCCGTGGACCTGAACGCCCCGCACCCGCGCCTTCTCGCCCGTGGGGAGGAGGACCACCTCGTCGCCGTCGACCACCCGACCCGACTGGACCGTGCCGGTGACGACGGTGCCGAAGCCCTTCATGACGAAGCACCGGTCCACGGGAAGTCGGAAGGGGCCGTGGTCGCGCCGGCTGTCGACCGGCAGCTCGGCCAGGGCGCCCCGCAGCTCGTCGAGGCCCGCGCCCGTCTCGGCCGAGGTGACGATCACGCGCGCACCTTCGAGGGGGGTGCCCACCAGCTCGTCGGCGACCTCCTCCGCGGCGAGCTCGGCCAGCTCGTCGTCCACCAGGTCCGCCATGGTCAGCGCGACCAGCCCGTGCTTCACGCCGAGCAGCTCGACGATGGCCAGGTGCTCACGGGTCTGGGGCATGAGACCCTCCGACGCGCTCACACAGAGCAGCACGGCGTCGATGCCGCTCGCACCGGCGATCATGGTGCGGACGAGGCGCTCGTGGCCGGGACAGTCGATGAACGCCAGGCTCCGGCTCTCGTCCAGATCGAGGCGCGTGAAGCCGAGCGCGATGGTGATGCCCCGGCGCCGCTCCTCGGGCAGGGTGTCGAGGTCCCGACCCGTGAGCGCGCGCACGAGGCTCGTCTTGCCGTGGTCGATGTGGCCGGCCGTGCCGACGATGTAGAGCGCCTCCGCCATGCCGACGCCTATCGTCCTCCGCCGCCCGTTGTAGGCTCGTCGAGCCATGAGCGCACCGGTCACCTGCCCGAACTGCAGCTCGTCCTTCGACGCCAGCGAGAGCATCGCCGACGAAGACGAGCTGATCTGCCCGGCGTGCATGCACGCGTTCGTGCCCCCCATGCCCGGCGAAGCCGGCGTGCCCGACGCGCTGTTCGCCGACTTGAAGGGCCCGCGCGGCGAGTCCCTGGGCACGCTGGACCGCTACGCCGTGCGCCAGCTGATCTACGCCGGCAGCCTGAAGGGGCGCGAGCAGGTCAAGATCGCCGGCGGCGGCTGGGAACCCATCGGGGCACGGCCCGAGTTCGCCGAGGTCTTCCAGCTCATCGGCGTGGACCTGGGCAGCCTCCGCATCTCGGAACAGCAGGTCAAGGGCTGGCGCAAGACCGATGCGGTGCTCGCCAACGAGCAGAGGGAGGCCGCCGAGCGCCGTGCAGCCGCCCGCGCCGCCGAGCCCGTGCGGGCGCCAAAGAAGGCGCCGATGAAGGTCGAGGACGGGATGAAGATCGCGGGCGGCCTCATCGGCGTGATGTTCGTGATCGCGGGCGGGTACGCCGCCTGGGTGTACCTGCTGTAGGCAGCTACCCCGCGGTCAGGCTGCGGAACACCTCCTCGAGGTCACGCCGCTCCCGGCGCAGCTCCAACAACACCAGACCGCGATCGACCGCCAGCTGGAAGAGCTCCCGGCGCACGTCGCCCGGCGCCTTCACCAACAGGGGGGCTTCACCGGGATCGCTCTCGGCCGTGGCCACGACGCGCGCATCCGACACCCCTGGAATCGCCCGCACCGCCTCGCACACGGCCTCGCGGGGAAGGGTGACGCCACCCGGCCCGAAGACCACGTGGGTGAGCTCCGACCGCTCCTGTGCGGTGACCTCGGCGGTGGGGCCGTCGGCCACGAGCCGCCCCTGGTGCAGGATCAACACGCGGTCGCAGGTGGCCTGCACCTCGGAGAGGATGTGGGTGCTCAGGAGCACGGTCTTCTTCTGCCCGAGCTCCCGGATCAAGGCGCGGATGTCGGAGATCTGGTTGGGGTCGAGGCCGCTCGTCGGCTCGTCCAGGATGAGCAGGTCGGGCTCGTGCAGGATGGCCTGGGCCAGCCCGACGCGCTGTCGGTAGCCCTTGGACAGGGTGCCGATGGTCTGCCGTGCCCGCGGGCTCAGGCCGGTGCGTTCCATCGCGCGCGCCACCGCGGACGCCCGCTCCGACCGGCCCAGTCCCCTGACCCGCCCGACGAACTCGAGGTAGTCCTCGACCCGCATCTCCGGGTAGACCGGCGCGGCTTCGGGCAGGTAGCCCAGCCGCGCCCGCACCTGCTCCGGCGCGGTGACCACGTCGTGGCCGGCCACCGTGGCGCGGCCACCACTGGGGCTGATGTAGCCCGTGAGGATCTTCATGGTGGTGGTCTTGCCGGCGCCATTGGGCCCGAGGAATCCCACCACCTCGCCGCGCTGGACCTCGAAGCTCACCCCACCCAGGGCGGCGTGCTCGCCGTAGCGCTTCTCCAGGGACTCCACCTCGATGACGGCCACTGGACCTCCCCTCAGGGCGTATCCTCGGTCCCGACATGCGTCGCATCCGGATCCTCGAACTGCTCCCCGCCGCCGGACCGCGCGCCCCCATGCCCGGCGCCACGCTGGTGAGCGTGGAGCGCAACGACCAGCTCGCCCAGGAGCTGGAAGCCGGCGACTTCGACGTGTTGCTGGTCTACGAGGGCAGCGACCTGAGCCGGGTGTTGGACGAAGCCACGGTGCCGGTGGTCGTCACCACCGCGCGTCCGACGGTCACGCGGGCGGTGAGCCTCGTCCGCCGCGGCGCCCAGGACTACGTGCCGCTCGGACGCGCCCTGGTGGCCTGCGGAGAAGCGGCCCGCAGCGGCGATGCGCCTCCTGGAGGCCTGGAGGCTCAGGACCTCGACGCGGTGCGCGCGCACGCGGTCGAGCTGGAACGCCTGGCCACCCTCGGGCGCCTGGCCGCTGGCGTGTCCCACGAGATCAACAACCCCGCCGCCTTCGTGCTGGCGAACCTCGACGAGCTCCAGAACGTGTTCGGCGACCTGGTCGAGCTGCTCGAGGTGCTGGTGCCCACGGCCCTGCAGCACGCCGACATGCCCACCGCCGCGCGTGTGCGCGAGCTGCTCGAGACCGCTCGATGGCCCGGCGTCTCCGACGACGTCGCGGACCTCCTCGGCGAGAGCGTGGTGGGGCTCCAGCGCATCCGGGGCGTGGTCCAGGATCTCCGCGGCTTGTCACGCGCCCGAGCCGGCGCCACCGCAGCGATCGAGCCGAACCGCGAGGTCGAGCAGGCCAGCTCCCTGTTGCGCCACGAGCTGCGCCAGCACGCCAAGCTGGAGCTCGACCTGCGGCGGGTGCCCATGGTCATGGCCGCACCCGGGCGCATCGCGCTGGTCGTGCTGAACCTGCTCACCAACGCGCTCGACAACCTCCCGGAGCACCAGACCGACGGGCTGGTCCGGCTCTCCACCGGGCGCGAGCGCGACCACGTCCGGATCGTCGTGGAGGACAACGGCCCGACCCTTCCGCCGAGCGTGCTCGCCCCGGACGCAGAGCCCTACGGCCAGACCCACCAGGCCGACCAGCGCGCGCGCGTCCGCTTGTTCGTCTGCCGCAGCATCGCCACCGACCTCGACGGCGAGCTGCACGCCGAGGCACGTGCCGGCGGCGGCACACGGGTCACCATGCGCTTGCCCGCGGTGATCACGGAGACCCAGTCGTTCCAGATGGTCGCCGAAGGACAGCACGATCCGCTGGCCGGCGCTCGGATCCTCGTCGTCGACAACGATCCGGCCATCGTGCGCTCCCTGCAGAGGCTGCTCCGCGCCGCGAGGAGCGTCGAGACCTGCACCTCCGGGCGTGACGCCCTCGAGCGCATCATCACGGATCCGCCCGACGCGGTGGTCTGCGACCTGCTCATGCCGGACGTCTCCGGCATGGAGATCCACCACCGGCTCGCCGCGTCCCACCCCGCGCTGCTCGATCGGATCGTGTTCGTGACGGATGGCGCCTGGACCGAGGCCGCCAAGACCTTCCTCGAGGAGCACACGGACCGGGTGCTCGAGAAGCCCTACGAACCGGAGGAGCTCCGGCGAAGAATACGTGAAGCCCTGAGAAACCGGGGCTGAGCCGAGGCGACACCGGCGATCGCGGTGCTACCGTTCGCTCCGCCCGAGGACTCCCGCCATGATCCGCACCAGCACGCTCCTGTCGATCTTCGCCGTCGGCTGCGGCCCCCAGTACCTGGTCACCGAAGGCACCTTCGACGACGAGGTGACGGACGAAGGCGCAGCCGAAGACACCGGCTCGGCCGAGAAGCCCGTCGAGGAGGAGGACTTCTCGGAGTACGACGGCGCCAGCCTCGTGATCGTGCAGCCCGCGTCCGGCGACTACCTGCCCTGGGAGGAAGTCAACGCCTACGAAGCGTACGTGATGGACGCCGACGGCAACGAGATGGACTTCGAGGGCATCAGCTGGTCCTCGAACGTCGACGAAGACTGGCTCCCGACCGGAACCTGGATCGAGGACGACTCCCTCGGGGTCGGCACCCACGCGCTGACCGCGACCGCCGAGCTGCCCAACGGCGATCGGCTCGCCTACACCATCGGCGGCGTGCTCGTGCAGTCGGCCTACGCCGGCACCTACACGGGCACCACGGTCGTGGAGGTCACCATCAGCGGCTACAGCGCCGCATGCTCGGGCGCCCTCACCGCGGTCATCGACCAGGAAGGCGACGTCGGCTACGGCGACAGCAACTGCTACGTGTCGCTGCAGGGCTTCGAGATCGACCTCGACTTCAACTACGACCTCGAGAACGAAGCCGGCTTCGTGGTCGGCGACGCCGCGCTCGACATCTACGGCTACGAAGTGCCGGTGGACCTCGAGGGCGAGCTGAGCACCGAAGGGGAGCTCTACGGCACCTTCGCCTACGACCTGGGCGACTACCTGGCGATCGCTGGCGAGGTCGAGGCCACGCGGATCAGCCGCGACACCGAGATCGAGCAGTAGGCCTCGCCGGGCGAGCGCCTACCGCTCACCCAGCAGCCTGATCACCTCTTCCTCGACCATCGCCGCCACCCGAGGCGGCACGCTCGGCGGCGGGGGCGACGACACGACCCGCGCGAGCCGCACGTCGAGGTTGGGCTTGGGCCCGATGCCTGCGGGGTGGGGGTTGTCGCACCCCGAGCAGCCCTGGCAGGCCGGCGGCAGGTCAGCGTTCGGATCGTCGGCGCGCGCTACGGCGCCCGGCGGGCCGCCGTAGCGCTTCAAGCCCATGGACCGCAGCCTCACAGCCTCCGAAGGCTCCAGCTCCTTGGCGCCGCCCATGTCGCGCGCGAGCTTGGTGATCTTGGCGGTGTGCTCGACGATCTCGAGGCGGCAGAAGGCCTCGAGGAGGCTGGTGCCCAGGCAGACCGCGCCGTGGGTGTCCATCAGGATCGCGTCGTGCTCCGCGATGAAGGGGCGGATGCGGTCGGCGAGGGTCTGGGTGCCGGTGGTCTCGTAGGGCACGGTCGGGACGGTGCCGAGGGTGAGCACCACCTCGGGCAGGATGCAGCGCGCCATCGAGACATTGGCGAGGGTGAAGGCGATCGCCATCGGTGGATGGGCGTGCACGACAGCCTGGCAGTCGGGGCGCTCCTCGTAGCAAGCGAGGTGCATCAGCATCTCGGAGGTGGGCCGACCCTTGCCGCGCACCTTGTGGCCCTTGGAGTCGATGACCACCAGCTGGTCGTCGGTCAGGAAGCCCTTGTGGCAGCCAGCCTGGGTGCAGAGGATGTTGCCGTCGGGCATGCGCACGCTGAGGTTCCCATCGAGGGCGACCAACAGGTTCTGCTCGTAGACCTTGTGGGAGAAGAAGAGCAGCTGCTCCCTCAGCTCCCGCTCGGTGAGGCGCTCACGCATGCGTCGGAGCTAACCGTTCCGAGCTGCGTCGTGCTGCGCGTGCAGGTCGACGAGCACACCGTTCACGCGCCCGAGCTGGGTGGCCAGGTTCCTCAACAGGGCCCGCAGCAGGCGGGTGCCCAGCGCGTCGCCCTCGGCCAGCAGGGCGAAGAAGTCGGCTCGGCTCATGTAGGCGACCTGCACCGTGCCCGCGGCCGCGACGGTGGCCGTGGCGGGCAGTCCGTCGATGACCGACACCTGGCCGAACCACTCCCCCGCGGGGATGTCGGTGGCCAGGGTGCGATCCTTGGCCCCGCCCAGGGCGCGCTCGACCTGCAGCGGGCCGCTGAGCAGCATGAAGAGCCCCGGGGACCGCTGCCCCTCCAGGATCAGGGCGCGTCCGGCCTCGAAGGTCACCGACTCGAGCAGCTCGGCGAGCTGGTCGCGCTCCTCGACGGTGAGCACGACCAGGGACTCGGCGCAGTCGAGCAGCCGTGGATCGACCATCAGACCTCCCAGCCCAGGGTGTCGACCTCGATGCGCTCGCCATCGTGTAGGGCCGCAACCAGGCGTGCGCCCTCGTCGACCGCCGACCGGAAGCGGCGGCACAGGTCCTTTCCGATGCCGCGGAGGATCGAGGCTGCGATCGGATCACCCCGGTACAGCAGACCCTCGAAGACTTCGCCGGGCAGGTGCCAGACGAGGGCACGCGCCGTGGCCGCGCAGCTCGCGCTCCGCGCCGACGCCTGCACCAGGCCCATCTCACCGACCGTCTCGCCTCGGTGGATGGTGGCGATCCGTACGGGACCGTCCTCACCGTCGACCGCGACGGAGAACTCGCCCTCGAGCACCAGGTAGAAGCCGTTGGGCGCTTCCCCCTGCCAGAAGATCAGGTCGCCCTTCTCGAGGCGGCGGAGCGTGCCGGCGCCGTAGAGCGCCCGCGCGTCCATCTCAGCGAGTGTCGAGAAGATCGGGTTGGTGAGCAGCAGCTCGACCCATTCAGGCGTTCGGTCCACGGGCGGAGGCTAACAGACTCGGACCCTGCACCCTCAATGGAGCTGGACCTCGACCACGACCTCGATCGTCTCCTCACCGTCCTCGGCCGGACGGGGCAGGGCCGAGGTGAGCGAGCCCAGATCGCCGAGCCCAGCCATGAAGCCCTCGAGGCGGTCGGCCGGGACCGTGAGCGTGAGCTGGCCGTAGGCCTGCTCCGAGTCGAGCATCCGAGCCTGGCCCGATGCGACCAGGCCGCCGTGCTCGGCAGCCAGGGCTGTCAGCTCGTAGAGCACGTCCCCGCGCGAGGCGTGCATGCGCACCGAACGCACCCGAGCGAGCTGCGAACCCCGCTCCCAGGCCGCCTGGTAGGCCTCGCGCTCGGGCTTGGGCCGCGGCGTGGGCGCGGGCGGCACGACGACCGGCTCGTGCACCACCGGCTCAGCCACCACCGGCTCGGGATCCACCGGCTCGGGATCCTCAGGCTCGGGATCCTCAGGCTCGATCACCGCGACCTCGATGGGTGCCGCGGCGATCTCCTCATGCAGGGCTTCGAGCGCGTCGGGGGCGGATGGACGTGGGGCATCGGGCCAGAAGACCACACCGGCGCCCAGGAGCGTCAGCCCGCCCAGAAGCAGCGGCCAGGGAGGCCGCGCCGGGCGCTCGGTCTGCGCCACCAGCACCGCCTCGGCGAGCGCGGCGGGAGCGGGCACCGGACCCACGCGGCCGAGCAGGGCGACGGCCATGCGCATGGCTTCGTAGTCGCGACGGAGCTCGGCGTCGTCGGCGAGCGCAGCCAACATGGCATCCCGCTCGTGAGCGGGCAGCTCGCCATCCAGGAGCGCCGAGAGTCGCTGGCGCACGAAGAAGGCGTGCATCACGCCCCCAAGCGGGCGGCGAGGGCGGACCGCGCGCGCTGGAGGCGCGCTGTGACGCTGCCCCGTGCGAGGTCGAGCGCCCGGGCCACCTGATCGGGATCGAGCGCGATCACGTCGCGGAGCAGCAGCACGACGAGCTCGTCGTCGCCGACAGCACCCAGCGCGGCTTGCAGCCGTGCGCTCTCCTCCTGCGGAAGCGGGGAGCTCGCGACGACCACCGGGCGACCCGCCTCGCTGCACAGGCGCGCGGCCTCGCCATAGACCGCAAGCGGGCCGGAGACGCGCAAGGACCGCACGGCGAGGTCGAGCGCGCGCTCGGCGTCGCCGGTCCAACGGAGGCAGAAGGTGTAGACGCCGTCGTGCTCGGCGTTCATCGCGGCACCGGCGCTACGCGAGGTCCTCGTCGTCGAGCGTGCCCCAGCCGGGCATGCTCACCTTCGTGCCGTCTTCCAGCGAACCGCGGAGCTGGCCGAGCACGTCGCTCTGGTCCGGGAAGATGGTCTTCCGGACGCGGGCACCCTTGAAGGTGCAGCCGTCGAGGTTGGCGAGGTCGAGATCGGTCTCCTCCAGGGTGGCGCCGTCGAGCACCGCGTCCTGCAGGTTGGCCTGCCAGAGGCTGGCGTGGGACAGATCGGCCTGCCGGAAGCTGCACCCGCTGAGGTTGGCTTCCGCCAGCTTCGCGCCCCGGAGGCTGATGCCGTCGAAGTCGATCCCCGCGAGGTCGACCCCGCGCAGGTCCCGATCCTCGAGGGAGTGCCCACGGCGGAGGGCTTCCTGCACCTGCTTCCGAGTCATCGGACGGGGAATGCCCATCTCGTCACGGTCGTGTTTCCTAACCATACGCATCTGCTACCTCTGCTCTGCTGCGGCTTCGAGCCAGGCCACCATGGACGCCGCGAGGTTGGACCCCGTGAACGCCTGAACCATGTGGACCCCTCCCGGATTGAGCGTGTTGATCTCGATGACACGCCCACCGATGACGTCGATCCCTGCGAACCAGACGCCGTCGGACTTCAAGTGCGGGGTGACGCTGCGGATCAGGTCGTGCTCGCTTTCCAGGAGTTGGCAGGGCTCCGGCTGTCCACCACGCTTGAGGTTGTGGGCCAGCTGCCCGGGCGCCCTTCTCCGGAGGTATCCGCCGAGCAGATCGCCGTCCAACCACAACAACCGCTTCTCCCCCTCGGCGGCTTCGGCCAGGTACTCCTGCACCACGACGTAGCCGTCGCCGGCGCGAGAAGCCTCGTAGAAGGCACGCTCCAGCGCACGCTCGTCGCGCCGCCCCACGCGGCTCACCGCGCGCCCACCCGAGGCCCGGGCCGGCTTCAGGATGATCCCGGACTCCAGCTCCACGCAGAACGCCAGGGTGGTGGCCAGGGAGCGCGTGACGAGGGTCTTGGGGCGCGGGACGCCATCGAGGTGGGCCAGGTAGCTCTTGTGGGAGGTCTTGATGAGGGTCTCGGGGGTGTTGAGCACCAGCACCCCCTCCCGCGCCGCGAGGCTGGCGTAGCCGAGCACCGCGAGGTCGATCGGGTTGATGCGCAAGAGCAGCACGTCGAGGGTCGCCACCTCGAGGTAGCGACGGCGCGCCGTGCGGTTCCGCAGGTGCTCGCAGAGAAGCTCGCGGCTCATCGGCTCGTCGAAGGCGTGCGCCCGCGCCACCAGCCGCCCGGTGCCGTCGACCTCGAAGTCCCACGGCTCCACCAGACGGAGCGCGTGCCCCCGGGCGAGCGCAGCCTCCGCCAGACAGGCGGTGGTCCACGTGGCGTCGAGCGACGACGCGCGGGTGATGGCGATGCCCAGTCTCACGCGCTGGCATAGCCGGCCTGCTACCCTCGGGCCGTGGAAGAGTTCCTCCAGCGCCTCGGTCTGCTGGTCCAGGCACGCTACCCCCTGCTCTACCTCCTCACCCACGAGGAGGAGCGCACCTTGCGGGGTCTGACCAAGCTGGGCGCGGCCGAAGGCATGGCCCTCTACACCTGGCGCGTGTCCAGCGGGCTCTCGAAGGATGGGGGCATCGTCGCCCCCGGATCCAACGAGCTCGAGCTGGCCCTGGACGTGCTCGCCGACGTGGACGAGCCGGCGCTCCTGGTGCTGCTCGACGTGCACAGCGAGCTGGGACGCCCCACCGTGCTGCGGCGGCTGCGGGACATGCAGGCGAACCTCGGCCGCCGCAAGCAGGCCATCGTGGTCGTCAGCGCCGTGTTGCGCGTGCCCCCGGAGCTAGAGAAGGAGATCTCGGTCGAGCCGGTCCCGCTGCCCGGCCGCGACGAGGTCGGCCGCCTGCTCCGCGTCCTGGTCAAGAAGAAGAAGCTCGAGCTCGAGCCCGAGCTCGAGGAGAAGTACGTCCAGACCGCGCTGGGCATGACCGAGAAGGAGGTCAAGCGCGCCTTCGCCCAGGTGCTGCTGGCCGGCGGGCGCTTCGACGGCACCGACCTCGCCGTGCTGGTCGATGCCAAGTGCGCGGCCATCCGGCGCACCCAGTACATGGAATACCTCCACGACGTCGGCCAGATGGACGGCGTCGGCGGCCTCGAGAACCTCAAGGAGTGGCTGCGTCGCCGCGGCCTCGCCTTCAAGCAGGAAGCCCGCGACTTCGGGCTCCCGGAGCCCAAGGGCGTGTTCCTCCTCGGCGTGCAGGGTTGCGGCAAATCGCTCACCGCGAAGGCGTGCGCCGGGCTCTTCCGCATCCCCCTGTTGCGCCTGGACGTGGGCGCGGTGTTCCAGGGAGCCGGCGGGGCAGAGGCCTCGCTGCGCGACACCATCCGGGTGGCGGAGTCGATCGCGCCGGTGGTGCTCTGGATCGACGAGCTCGAGAAGGGCTTCCTCTCCACGAGCGAGATCGGCGGCGGGCGCGCCTTCGGAACCTTCCTGACCTGGCTGCAGGAGAAGTCCAAGCCGGTCTTCGTCGTGGCCACCGCCAACGAGGTGCGGGTGCTCCCGCCCGAGCTGCTGCGCAAGGGGCGCTTCGACGAGATCTTCTTCGTGGACCTGCCCGACGTGCACGAGCGGCTCGAGATCCTCGACATCCACGTGAAGCTGCGCAAGCGCGACCCCGAGGAGTTCGATCTGCTCCAGTGCGCCGAGATGACCGAGAAGTACTCGGGCGCGGAGCTCGAGCAGGTCATCGTCGAGTCGCTCTTCAACGCCTACGCCGAGGGTCGGCAGCTCCACCACCGCGACCTGATCCGCACCATCCGGGACACCGTGCCCCTGGCGGTCACCATGGACGACCGCCTCAAGGAGCTCCGCGAGTGGGCTCGGCCGCGGACCCGTCCGGCGTCGGTCAACCGCCGCCGCATCGACTTCTTCGAGGACTTCGGCACGTGAGGTGCGCGGTCGTCGGCGCGGGCTCGTGGGGCACGGCGCTGGCCATCCAGCTGGCCCGGCTGGGGCACGCGGTACGGATGTGGGACCGGAAAGCGGACCGGGCGGCCGCGCACGAAGCCGCACGGGAGAACAGCCAGTACCTGCCCGGACTGCCCTTCCCGGCCACGCTCGGGGTGACCGCGAACCTGCACCGCGCCCTGGATGGCGCCGAGCTGGTGGTGGCGGTGGTGCCGAGCCAGACCATGCGGGGGGTGATGACGGACGCCGCCGAGGCCATCTCGGACGAGGCGGTGGTCTGTTGCGCGAGCAAGGGGGTCGAGACCGGCTCCCTGCAGACCATGGACGAGGTGCTGCGAGAGGCGCTTCCGGCGCGCCTGCACGAACGCATCTGCGCGCTGTCGGGGCCGAGCTTCGCCAAGGAGCTCGCCCAGGGACTTCCCACGGCGGTCGTGGTCGCCGCGCGCGACGACCGGCTCGGCCACGCGGTCGCCGGCGCCTTCCACGGCTCGGTCCTGAGGGTCTACAGCTCCGACGACCTCGTGGGCGTCGAGATCGGCGGCGCGCTGAAGAACCCGATCGCGATCGCCTGCGGCATCAGCGATGGCCTGGGGCTGGGCCTGAACGCGCGGGCCGCGATCATCACCCGCGGCCTCGCCGAGATCACCCGCCTCGCCGTCGCTCGCGGCGCCAACCCCCTCACCATGATGGGGCTCGCCGGCATGGGCGACCTCGTGCTCACCTGCACCGGCAACCTCTCGCGCAACCGTCGTGTGGGCCTGGCGCTCGGCGGGGGGCGCAGCCTGCCGGACATCCTCACGGAGCTGGGGCAGGTCGCCGAGGGCGTGGTCACGGCCCGGTCCGCCACGGACCTCGCGGCCTCCATCGGCGTCGAGCTCCCGATCATCCAGACCGTGTGCTCGGTCCTCCACGAGGACAAGCCGGCGCGCGAGGGCCTCGCAGACCTCATGGGCAGGGCCCGGCGCGCCGAGCGGGACTGAGTGTTCTTCCACGCCCTGACCGGGCACGCGAGCCGCTCGCGGCCTACGACCCGTCGGCCTCCGCGACCGCCCGGTACCGCCGGGTGATGAGCAGGGTGAGGGCGAACCACACCCCGATCAGGGCCAGCGCCAGCGCCAGGGCCCAGCCCTGCGCGCTCAGGGCCACGAGCACGAGCAACATGCCCGACGCCACCCCCTTCGCCACCCGGTAGGTCAGCATGTCGATGACCGCCTTGCCCTGGGTCTTCTCCTCGTAGGAGAGCGGGAGGTAGAGCGCTTCCTTGCTCGCTCGGAACAGCGAGTAGTCCAGCCCCTTGTTGGCCACCTTGCAGGCCGCCATGGCCAGGAACCCAGGGGTGAAGAGGGCGGTCACGGCGGTGGCTGCGAGCACCACGGGAACCCCGAGCAGCGTGCGCGACACGCCGAGGACCTTGAGCACCGGTCCGCTGGACAGGTTCAACAGGAGCGAGACCACGTCGATCGCCGCGTACACCTTCCCGATCACGGCGGTGCGCTCGTCGAGCTCGGGCACCGCGGCCTCGAGCACGCCGTTGTAGGCGAAGTCGATGACGTTCGTGCAGAGCTGGACCGAGCCGATCAACAGCAGCACGAGCAGGAGGTAGCGGCTCCTGCGCACCACGTTCACGCCCTCGACGAAGCCCGGGCGTTCCTCAGCCTGCATCCACTGGGGCTCGGCGCCCGCCCGTCGGGCCAACCAGCGGGCGAGCAACCAGGTGACCAGGAGCGCCGGGAGCACCAGCCAGGGTGCGCGTCCCGTGCCGACCTCGGCGGCCACCTGGCCTACCGTCATGTTCGACAGGAAGCCGCCAGCCGCGCCCATCGCGCCGAACAGGCCGTAGGCCCATCTCGCGGTCACGAGGGGGAACACCACGTTGGCGAAGGCGTAGAAGGTCTCCACCAGGACGACGATGTAGACGTCCTTCCAGATGTAGAGCAGGAAGCTCGCGCCGCGCCAGCCCGCCTCGTGGAGCAGGAGGAGCACCACCAACAAGCCGCCGCTCACGAGCCCGCACAGTCCGAGCAGGGTCGCCAGCTCGTAGCGCCGCGCGGCCCGCTCCCAGGCGCTGACCGCCAGGAGCGCTCCCACGGCGACGCCCACCCATGCCCACGGCAGGGCATCGCGCCCCCAGACCTCCAGGAAGAGCGACTCGGTCGACGGCCGTGCGGTGCCGTACCCGACCATCATCACCGCCGCGATGAGGCACAGGCCGACCAGACGGATGCGTGCTTCGCGGTCCACGCGGCGACTCTACCCGAGCCGGTGGATCCGGTTCCCGAAGGGCACCGGCACCGCTTGGGCGAGGAAGCGGGCGGCGAGGCGTTCCAGGGCGTGCCGCGACGCCACCAGGCTGTCGGCGATGGCGCTGTGACCCAGCGGATCGCGCCGCCCGGCCACCGAGTACTTGTGCCCGATGACCACCCCCGCCACGGACAGCTCCAGCTCGTTGGCCAGCACGACCTCCGGGCCCACGCTCATCGAGTTCACCTGGGCGCCCTGCGCCGTCCACCAGCGGTTCTCCGCAGCGGTCTTGGTTCGCGGACCGCCCACGTACGCGAAGACGGCGCGCGGGGCGGGCGCCTCGAGCCAGGCATCGATCTGTGCGGAGAGGCCGCGGGAGAAGAGCCCGTCGACCACGACCAGGTGCCCTTGCCCGGCCCGCGGCACGTCGAACACCGTGCAGGCCGACCCGTCGGGCAGGCGGTTCGCCGGCATCAGGAGGTCCGACAGGACGAGGGGTTCGTAGAGCGGGAGCGACGGGTCCAGCACGCCCACCGAGCTGGTGACGAGCAAGGCCGTGCACCCACGCTCCCGGAGCGCCCACGCGTGGCCGCGCCAGGGCACCTGGTGGGGCAGGAAGCGGTGGGGCACGCCGTGGCGGAAGACCACCAGCCCGCCCGAGGGGTGCTCCCACACGGTGACCGAGCCCCAGGGTGTCGGGACCGGGACGGCCTCGAGGCGCTCGCCCGCCAGGACAGGCTCGGAGAACGCCGAGCCGAGGAGGACCGCGTTCATTCGTCGGCGTAGGCCAGGGCGTCGTCGTCGTCTTCGTCCTCGTAGGCGACCTCTTCGCCGCGTCCACGGGAGATGGTGAGCGCAGCGACGACCACGCCGACCGCCACCAAGGCGAGGCTGGAGACCTGGCCGGTGGACAGGAAGCCGAAGTAGCCGGTGCCGCGGATCTCGTCGCCGCGGAAGAGCTCGATCACGATCCGCCAGGAGCCCGCGAAGATGCAGTACAGGGCCACGAGCTGGCCATCCCACTTTCGCCAGTGCTTCCAGATCCAGCTGGTGAGCAGGAAGAGCCCGAAGAGCACCACCGCGTCCATCAGCTGCGTCGGGTAGACCGGGGTCTCGTAGATCGAGCCCATGGTCTGGCCGCGGTGGTACGAGAACGCGATCCAGGGGAAGCCCTGCACCCCGAGGATCTCGCCGCCCGGGAAGAAGCCGCCGGTGAGCGAGCCCGTGGTCGGCGCGTCGCACACGCGGCCGTGGCAACAGCCCGCGAAGAAGCAGCCCACCCGTCCGATGGCCATGCCCAGGAAGATGGTGGGCGTGATGGCATCGGCCATCTTGATCGCGGGCAGGCCCCGCCGCTTCAGGAAGATCACGCCGCAGATGCTGGCGAGCATGACCCCGCCGAGCACCGCCATGCCGCCTTCCCGGGGGGAGAAGAAGATCAGCGGGTTCGAGAAGAACTTCTCGGGCTCGGCGAACACGAAGTGCATCAACCGCGACCCGATGATCGACGTGACCACCGACAGCATCAGGAGCGGCGTGAGCACGTCCGGGTTGACGCCGATCTTGGGCAGGCGCCGCCAGGCCACCATCGTGCAGGCCAGGAAGGCCAGGATGAGCATCAGCCCCCAGGTGCCGTAGTCGAGCGTGCTGCCGTCGGGCGTGGGCTGCCGGTACAGGAAGGGGAACATCGCGCACAAGCTAACGGGGCAGCGTGTCGACCGGGGGCGGCACCTGTCACCGGAAGCAACGTCCGGGGACCCGGACCGCGACGTCAGGTCGCTCGTCAGGCGAGCCCGAGCGTGCGCGGCTCCCAGGGCGCCAGCACGCCCTCGGCCGCCAAGGAGGTCCAGCCTGGCTCACCGAGCACGAGGTGGTCGACCAGGCGCACGTCGAGCACGGCCGCAGCCTCCGCCACCCTCCGCGTGACCTGCACGTCCTGCGCCGACGGCGTCGGATCGCCGCTGGGATGGTTGTGCGCCAGCAGCACCATCCCCGCACCAACCATCACCGCCGGCCGGAGCACCTGCCGCGGGTCCACGATCGTGTGGCCTTCGCTCCCGACCGTGAGCCGACGATGAGCCTTCACCCGCAGACGCCGGTCGAGGTAGAGCGCATGCAGCTCCTCGTGCGGGAGCTGCGACAGGTGAGGCCGCAGGAAGCGCACCGCCGCTTCGGGTCCGCCGAGGGGCGCCGCCCAGCGAGCGGGCGGTGGCCGCGAGGCGAGGGCACACGCCGCGTGCACGCGCACGGCCGCGCTCGCACCGACTCCAGGGACCTCCATCAGGGCCGCAGGGGGCTCGAGGGCCAGCGCCTTCACGGTACCGAAGCGTTCCAGCAGCTCCCGCGCGAGCCCCAAGGAGCGGCCCGTACCCCCGTCGAGCACGAGGGCGAGCAGATCGGTCGACGACTGGGAGGTCGGACCCTCGACGAGGTAGCGGGCGCGTGGTGCAGGCAACATGACCGGGGACGGTGCAGCCCCCGTGCCAGGCACGCGCTCCGTGGACTGCGAGCCTGCTCACACCACCCGTGTCGCGGGCGCTCGACAGCGCTATCGAGCGTCCGGCACCTCCTGGTCAGCCCCCAGCACCGAAGCCACTCGACGGGACCACGCCGGCAGGTCGGCCGGATCCGACGGATACTGGCCGTGCAGCCGTCGGAGCCGCGCCATGCGCAGGCCGACCGGCGCGAGCCGCCGCAACACGCCGACCTGCCGGGTCGCGCCCAGCGCCAACCGCCCGACCTCCCCCAGGCGAGGCAGCACCTCGCGCTGGCCGAGCTCGGCGGACGCGACGCTGGCCGGCACCAGCCCCGCGGCCATGAGCCCCGCGGTGTCCTCCACGGTGAGCGACCGGCTGAAGCGCGCGAACTGGTCCGATGCGGCCAGGCGGCCTCCGTAGGTGCGCATGAAGTCCACCGCCCAGCTGTGCAGGGGCCGGTCGGCCGCCAGCGTGTCGGCGAGCGCGCGCGCAGCCACGAGCTGCACGCCGATTCCGGAGCCGTGGGCGCAGAACACCTGGCACGCAGCGTCGCCGATGCGGGCGTAGTTGCCCCGCGCGAGGACCTCCCGTGGACGGCGCAAGGGAATCGCCCGCGAGCCGCCAAAGAGCCGCGGCCCCACCCACCGGTGCTCCGCCGCGAAGCGCTCGACGAGGGCCGGCCCCGAGGCGTGCCCCAGCGCAGGGATGGAGCCTGTCAGGATGGCGAGCTCGTCGCCGTGCAGTGCGACGTTCACGATGCTGTACCCACCGGCCACGCCCGTGAAGCACAGGGTCTGGCCGACCGGCACCTCGTGACGCGCGAAGAAGGCCTCCGCGGCCTGCCGGTCGCCCACGCCGCGGACCTCCTGCGCCGCCACGCACAGGTCCTCCCGCGCGACGGCCGGCCCGCCCAGGAGCCCGACCCCCGTGAGCCCGGAGGCGTCGACCACGTGCCGCGCCCTCAGCGCGCTGCTCGCGAGCCGGATCTCGTCGCCCTCGACCGCCACGACACGCTCGTTGCCCATGAGCACAGCGTCGGCGTCTCGGGCCGCGTTCTGGAGCCTGGACACCAGCCCGCGCATGTCGATCTCGAGCACGCCGTGGTCTTCCAGCACGAGCCGTCGACCACCCCAGCCGGCCACCAGGTGGAAGGGCTGGTCGCCGCCCCGGTGTTCGGCCTTGCGCGGGGCTCCGAGGCCCGAGACCTCGTAGGCCCATCGGGGCACGCCGTTCACCCAGCGCGCGCCCGCTTCGGCCAGCGGCGAGCGGTCGACCGCCACCACCGAGAGCCCGGCCTGCGCCGCGAACGCCGCGACCGCGGCGCCCGCCGTCCCGCAGCCGAGCACCGCCAGGTCGAAGGTCAACGCACCACCCTCGTGGCGCCCCGCTCCAGGGAGGCGAGCCGTCGGGGGTCGCGCACACCGCCCACGTACACCCAGCGCTCGTCGCCCCGGGCGAGCGCCCAGGCGAGCCGTCCGTCGCCCGCATCCAGCGACGCGATGACGAGGCCCCCGACCTCCTCCGCCATGCCGGGAAGCTGCCCGTCGAGGCTCACGGCCAGCACGCCCCCCTCGGTGTGCATCCAAGCGGCGCACAGGGCCCCCGGACCTTCCGCGGTGAGGGGATGGAGCAGCGACGCCGGCGCCTCCCGCACCACCCCGCCGAGCAGCGTCAGCACGCCGTAGAGCCCCGCGATCTCGGCCCCCACACCGGCGCCGAGCAGCACGACATCGGGGCCTCCCGGCTTCAGGCCAGCCGCTCGCCATGCGGTGGCGGTGCCATCGGGGGCACCGATCAACACCAGCAGCCCTCTGGCGTCCACGAGCAGCGCCGGTCCCACCTCGACCAGCTTCATCGGTCGACCCAGTCGCGGATCAGCGGGTAGATCTCGTCGACCACGTGGTCTCCGAAGCAGAGGTCCATGTGGCCATAGTCCGCCGCAAAGCCCGCCGCGCGACCTGCGACGATCAGGCGCTTCTCGTCGGCCCCGACCTCGTGGAACCAGGGCACCACGCGGTCGACCGGAGCCACGTTGTCGGCGCGGCCGGCCACCACGAGGGTGGGGCTCCGGATCCGGGCCAGCGACGCGCGGTAGTCGTAGTCACCGTTGCGGCTCACGAAGGGCCCCCCCTCACCGGCCAACGCGCCAAACTGCCGCAGCTCACCTCCGGAGATCGGCGAGACCACACGCTCGTACATCAACTCCACATAGGGCTCGGAGAGGTCGTTGTAGAGCAGCGCGTCCACCGGGATCGGGGTGCCGCCCAGGCTGGCCTGCAGCCGCGCGCCGGCCTGGGTGGGCAGCGAGCCGACGAAGGGCCCGTAGAACTGCGCAGCGTGCAAGCCCAGGTCCAACAACGGGTCCGGATCCGTGAAGTCGATGGGGGACCCGACCACCACGAGGCTCGACAGCTTCTCGTCGCCGCCTGCGACGGTGCCCGCGTAGATCGCCGCCACCATGCCGCCCATCGAATGCCCGACGTAGCCGACCTGGTCCCGCCCGCTCTCCGCGAGCACCAAGTCGACGGCGGCGGGCAGGTCGTAGCGCCCGTAGTCGTCGACGACCCATCCCGAGCGCTGGGGCTTGCCGTCCGCGGCGCGGCGAGATTCGCCGTGCCCGCGCAGGTCCAGCAGCCAGGTGTCGAGGCCCGCGTTGGACAGGTAGTGACCGAGGTTCCGGACCTCGTCGATCTCCCACGTCCAGTGGTTGCTGGACAGGCCGTGCACCAACAGCACCGACGGCCCCGGGTTCTGGTGGCGATGGAGCACCAACCCGGCTCCGTCTGCGGTGGCGATCTCGTAGCGTTCCACGCCCTGCTCGGGCGGGGGCGCCTCGCCGACACAGGCCCACAGAAGTGGGATCATGGCGCGTCCAGGAAGCGGGCGACCGTGGTGGCCAGGCCCTCGTGGGCAAGGACCTCCATGTGGAGCCGTTCGGGCTCGAGGGCGAGGAAGCCGAGTCGGTCCCAGCTGCGGTCCGGCCAGCCCTGGCTGGGGGGACGGACCACCTCCGGGGGCGCGACCACGTCGCGGTTGCCGGAGGCCACTAGCACCGGACAATCCGGCACGCGGTAGCCCGGTAGCTCGGCCGCCCAGGCCGCGAACGCGGCGGAGAGGTCCGGATGGATCGGTCCAGCCGGGTAGTCCCCCACGAGCTCATCGGGCCAGGGCAGGCCGTGATCCCCGCCCTTCGCCAGCACCGCCACGGGCTGCGCCGCCAGGGGTACGGCGATCAGCGCGAGCCGCTCCGGGGCGTACCCGCTGAGCAGCACCAGCAGCCCGCCGTAGCCGTGCCCCGCCAGCTTCAGCGGTCCGAGCGACGCCTCCAGCTCGTCGAGGGCCGCGTGCAGCTCGTGGATCGCCTCCTCGGGTCCGGTCGTCGGCTCCAGGGTCGCCAGGTGCACGTCGAGGCCACGGCGGCGCAGCGCCAGCGACCACCCGGTGAACGCCTCCGGTTCCACACCCGGCGTGACCACGAGCACCACCGGATCCCCGCCATGCTCCACGTCGACGTCGGTCATCGTCCACGGAGCGGCCAGGGCGATCGACAGGAGGGCGGTCACGGCTGCCGCCTAACGTGCGGGCGTTAAGCCTCCGGCGGAGGCTTGCATGACCACCCAGGACTACCACGCCCTCATCGCCGAAGCCGTCGAGGAAGCGCGCGCCGTCGGTGCCCACGAGCTCGAGCCGTGGCACGTCTTCCTGGCTGCAGCCCGTCGCCCCGCCGGCGCCTTGATCGACCTCTTCAAGGAACGACGCCTGCACCCCTCGCGCATCGTCGAGCGCCTGCTCACCTTCGCGCTCGGCATCGCCCAGTACGGCGAGACGTCCGCGCCCACGAACCTGGAGTGGGCCGAGCCCCTGGTGCGCGCGTGGCAGACCGGCCAGCGGGAAGCGGAGGCCGAGGGCCTCGCGTTCGGAACGCCCCAGCTCATCGCGTCGCTCCTGAAGCGTCCCGGGTCCATCCTCGCGATGTTCGTCGAGCGCGAAGAGCTGCCCACCGAGTCGATGGTCGCCCGCCTGATGGCCGCCAGCGACGAGCCCGTCAGCGACGAGGGCACCCTGGGTGAGCTCGAGCTCGAGCTCGACGAGCTGGAGGAAGGGGCCTCTCCGGCCGCCGCGCCGCCACCGCCGCCGCGCACGCCCCCCTTCGCCCGCCTGGCCGAGATCGGTGAGCGCCACGGGGTCTTCCTCCGGGCCTACGAGACCGACAGCGGACCGCTGGACAGCGCCTCCTTGCTCGCCGACACCGTTCCGGTCGTTCAGGCCGCCGAGACCCTCGCTCTGTCCGGACGGAGCAGCGTCGCCCTGGTCGTCGACGACGCCGCCGCTGCCGAGCCCGTGCTCCAGTCCCTGGCCTGGCGCCTCGGACGCGAGAACGCCACCCAGGCGCCGCAGGGGCGCCTCGCGCACCCCGCAGAGGTGCTTCGCCTGAGCCTTCCACAGCTCGCTCAGGCCGCCCGGCGGCACGACGGCACGGTGGCCACCCGCCTGGCCGCCACGCTCTCCGCGCTGCGAGAGGAGTTTGGCAGGGTCGTGATCTACCTCGACGACCCCCGGTTGCTGCTGGGCGATGCCAACGCCCTCTGCGACGAGGCGGCCTCCGTGCTCGAGCCGGGCCTGATGGAGGGTTCGTTCCAGCTCGTGATCACCCTGTCGCCCAGCGAGTGGGATGCCCTCGGCAGGCCCTTGTCCGAGCTCCTGACCGCGGTCCCCCTCGGTGCGTTGACCGAGGAGGAGGCCGTCACGGTCGTGGACGCCGCGAGGCAACGCCTCGCCCAACACTACGGCCTGCCCGTGCACGACTCGGCGGCCCGTGCAGCCGTGGAGCTCGCCGCGCACCACCTGCCGGGCAAGCTGCCCGCCAACGCCTTGCGCCTGCTGGACCGCTCCGCCGCGCGCACGTGGCAGGCACAGGAAGCCACCGTGGGTCGCGAGCAGGTGGCCGCCACGGTGGCCCGTGACCTCGACCTCGACGCCGCGCAGCTGGCGGTGCCCTTCGCACAGCGGCTCGAGGAGCTGGACGACCTGTTGAGCGCCCGCGTGTTCGGGCAGGACGGTGCGGTCGGCGTGGTCGCGCAGACCATCCGCACGGCAGCGGCCGGGCTGGGCGAGGCAGGCCGTCCCATGGGATCCTTCCTGCTGCTGGGCGGCCCCGGCGTCGGCAAGACCCGCTTCGCCGAAGCGCTGGCGGAGGCGCTGTATGCCGACCCCAACGCCCTGCTCCGCGCCGACATGTCCCGCTTCGACGAAGACACGCGCGTCGACCGGATCTTCGGCGCGGCGCCGGGCTTCCGCGGCTTCGAGCAACGTCTGGCCGACGCGGTCGGCGAGCGCACCCACGCCGTGCTGCTGCTCGACGACATCGACCGCGCCCATCCCAGCGTGTGGGAGGTCCTCGCGCGCCTGATGGAGGGTGAGGTGGTGCGCGACAGCAACGGGCGCACGGTGAGCTTCGCCCACACGACGCTCCTGATGACCAGCAACATCGGCACCGCCGGAGACCGCCGCCCCATCGGCGCCACAGACGACCACCACAGGGCCATCGAGGCCTGGCTCGCCAGCGAGGGCGCCGACGACCCCTTCGAGGAGCTGGCCCCGGCCGTGCGCGAGGCGCTCACCGCCTGGTTCCGTTCGGAGCTCCTCACCCATGTCGGACGGATCCTGCGCTTCCAGCCGCTGGGCGAGAAGCAGGTCCGGGCCATCGCCGAGGACCACCTCGCCCACATCCAGACACGCCTCGCCACCCGCGGCGTGAAGCTCACGGTCGCCTACTCGGCGTGGCCGCTGCTGCTCGCCTACGGCCACACCGAGCAGACCGGCGCGCACGCGATGAGCCGGGTGCTGGAGCGGCTCGTCATCGGCCCGCTCGCCGATCTCGTGCTCAGCCACCGCCTCGGTCGCGGCACGGAGGTGGTGCTCAAGGGTGAGCAGGACGAGCTCAAGCTCTGGGTGCGTTCCTGACCCGCTCTGGTGCACACTGATCGCGTGCATGACGCGCTCAGCTGGATCCTGATCGACGGGAAGCCGATCTTCCTCGACGACTTCCTGAAGCCGTCCACCTTCGTCGGCCAGGCGCTCTCGGCGCTGGGCGCGGCGCGCCAGGACGGTCTGGTCGTCCGACGCCTGAAGATCGTCGACCACTACGCGTCGACCGGTCAATACCACCGGGACGCCTGGTTGCTCGCCGAACACCGAGGTGGTGGCGAGCTCGAACAGCTCGTGCTCCTCCGCGCCAGCGACCTGCAGGTGCTGGCCCGGCTCGAGCAGCGGCAAGCGGACGACGACCAGACCCTGGACAGCGCCCTCCACCACCGCATGGACCAGCTTCGAGAGGAGGGGGTGCTCACCGACTCCGCCATGGGATGGATCCGGCTGGCCGAGCTGGGCAGCGCCGAAGGCCTGGTGCAGCGTCTCGCCGACAAGGGCCTCGAGGCGTGGTGGGGGGAGACGGGGGAGGGCCCCTTCGGATGGCTCGCCCTGGCTCGCTACGTGCTCTTCACGCAGCGCTTCCACCTGCGGCAACGCATGCGCTGGAACGGAGACTGCTGGGAATCCATCACGCTCTTCGACGAGACCACCTGGGAGCTCGACGCGAGCGACGAGCGCGCCCGAGCGCTTCAGCTGGGCTGAGCCTCCGCCGGCACGATGTCCACCCGCGCGTCGTTGTAGCAGGCGCCGTCGCCGAAGTCCGACAGCGTGGCCGGACAGAGCGCCGTGCTCGCCGCGCCGTTGTGGGTGTGCCGCTTCCACAGGCCCTTGGCGATGACCACCGTTCCCGGGCGCACCTTGTCGGTGACCTCCACGGGCAGCACGACCTCACCGAGCTCGTTGAACACCCGCACCAGCTGGCCCGCCCGGAGCCCGCGCTCGGAGGCGTCGTCCGGATGGACCTGCACGGGCTGGAGCCCTTCCATCAGCTGCCCGAAGGTCGAGCTGACCAGGTGGCCGAGCGCCGGCGAGATCAACGCGAGCCGCTCGGGGGCCGGGTCGGGCCGGTAGGCGTACCAGGCCGCCGACGGCATCAGGTGGATCGTTCGATCGGCGGTCCAGGGCTCGAAGTCCTGGAAGGGACGTCCGGGATCGGGATGGTGTGGAGCGCCTTCGATGCCCATCTGTGCCGCCAGGGCAGCGGCCACGCCCGCCTCGTCCGGGTCCCCCGGCTCCGCCAGGCCGAGGCGTTCGGTCAGCTCCGTGAACACCCGGGCGTTGCTCCGCGCCTCCCCGTGCGGGACCACCGCGGGGGGGCGGTCGTGGAACACGTACGCGCCGTAGCCCCGGTGCACCTCCCGATGTTCCAGGAAGGTGGTGGCGGGCAACACGATGTCCGCCAGCTCGGCGGTGTCGGTGTGGACCTGTTCGAAGACGACCGTGAAGAGGTCCTCCCGCGCGAGCCCCCGCAGCACGCGCGCCTGCTCCGGGCACGTGGCGACCGGGTTGCAGTTGTACACGAAGAGCGCGCGGATGCTCCGATCGTCGGTGAGCACGCGCCCGAGCGAGGTCATCGGGACCTGGCGGGTGCGCGATGGCGCGACCCTCGCGGCGAGGCCGGCGTCCAGCTTCCAGTAGCCGGAGTTCGACATCGTGAAGCCACCGCCGAGCGGCCCGAACTTGTTGGCGACGGCGGGCAACGCCAGGATGGCCGCCGTGGCCGACCCCCCGTTGCGGTTCCGCTCCGGGCCCCAGCCGCAACGCAAGGCAGCGGGGGAGGCCTCGGCGTAGCTCCGGGCGAGCTCCACGATCTGGGCCGCCGGCACCTGGCACGTGGCCGCGGCGCGCTCCACGGGCCAGCTCGCGCAGACCGCACGGAACGCCTCGACGCCGGTGGCGTGGGCGGTCAGGAAGTCGCGATCCGCGTGACCGTGCTCGAAGAGCCAGCCCGCCACGGCCAGCGCGAGCGGCAGGTCGGTGCCCGGGCGCGGGGCGACGTGGAGGTCCGCGTCGGCCGCGAGGCGGGTGCGGCGTGGATCGACCACGATCAGCTTGCCGCCCGCCTTCCGGGAGGCGCGGAGGTGGGGCAGCAGGTGGATGCCGGTGGCGTGGGGGTTGCAGCCCCAGACCAGCACCAGCTGCGCCTCGGCATAGGCCGCGTAGGGCATGCCGGGCATGCGTCCGTACACGGCCTCGGCCGCAGCGCTCGAGGGCAACGCGCAGAAGTTCCGATAGAGCCGGGTGGCTCCCAAGCGCTGGAAGAGCCGCGCGTCGAAGCTCCCTTCGGTCAGGTAGCCGTTCGAGCCACCGTAGCTGTAGGGCAGGATCGCTTCGCCGCCATGCGCATCCCGAACCTGGAGGAGCCGGCTCGTGATCGTGCCGAGCGCCTCGTCCCACCCGATGCGTTCGAAGCGACCGGAGCCCTTCGGACCCACGCGTCGCAGGGGATGGGTGAGCCGCTCGCGGCCGTAGAGGTGGTCGGCCGCGCGGGCGACCTTCGAGCAGATGAAGCCGGCCGTCGTGCCGGTGTCGGCGCCACGCACGGCCTGCACGCGGTCCTGCTCGACCGAGACCTCGAGGGAGCAGGCATCGGGACAATCGAGCGGACAGGACGAGGAGACGGTGGCCATGACCGAGGCCTATCCGCGGGCTCAGCCCTGCGGAATCTCCACCTGGGCCACCTCGCGGGTGTCCTCGTCCGGGCCGAGCACGAGCGGCTCCGGCTCGGCGGGCTTGGTCGCGGGCTTGGACCAGGGGGCACGCTGCAGCTCGATGGTGACCGGCCACTCGCGCTTCAGGTCGACCGGGCGGGTGTGCATCTGAACGAACATCAGGAGCCTCGAGGGAGCGGGTGGCGCGGCGCCGAGGAGAGAGTGCCCGGTGAGGATCGAGGCTGCACGGCCAGCGCCGTTTCTTGACGCCCGCCTGACGAATCACGCGGATCGAGCCCAGCGCCGCGCAAGACGCCAGGCACGGAAGCGGGGTACGGATCCCCTCAGACCAGCGAGTGAAGCTCCATGACCGCCACCGAGCACATCCTCATCCTGCTCTCGCTGGTCATCGGACTGGCCTTCGCGCACGTCCTCGATGGTGTCGCACGACTCATCCAGGCCAAGCAGCTCCGCTGGTCGGGGCTGCACGCCACCTGGGTGCTGATCCTGCTCTGGATGCTCACGGACTTCTGGATGTCGGTCTGGCAGCTGCGCCACGAGGACGACTGGAACATCTGGATGGTGCTCTTCTGGGTGGCGATGACCATCGTGATGTACCTGGCCAGCGCCCTGATCGTGCCCGACCACCTCGTCGACGAGACCATCGATCTGGCCACGTTCCACGAAGAGAACCGGCGGCGCTACCTCGGGATGCTGATCATCATCGCGCTGTTCGGCCTCGCGGCGAACCTCATGCTCGCCGGCTTTGCGACGGCCAACTGGTGGGTGATCTCCCAGATCGCGTGCACCGCGCTCGCGGCCTTCGCACGGCCCATCCAGCTGCAATGGGCCGGCACCATCGGCTCGGTGGTGACCTTCCTGACCTACTTCGTGGTCTTCATGTCGGACTTCTGATCCTTCAGCTCGCTCAGCCCGTCCTCCAGGTCGTCCACCAGCCTCCCCAGCTGCTCGCGCGTGACCGTGAAGGGCTGCTTCTCGCGCACGCCATCGTCGCCCAGGCCGTAGCGCTCGACCGTGGCTCCGGATCCGTCCAGGCCGACCTCGTAGTAGCCGCCGCGCATCTCCTCGGGCCGGGATCGGAGCACACCACCGCCCAGCCGCTCGTCGACCTCCACCGGCACCAGCCGCTCGCCGAGCCCGCGCACACGCTCGCTGATCTGCTCCGCCTGGCTCGGCAGGTCCGTGGGCCGCGGCACCCGCACACGAACGCGGTCGATCTTGGCTCCGAGACCGTCCAGCTCCACCACCTCCACCTCCACGGAACCCTTCGAACCGGAGACCTCGACCGAGCCACCGCTCACGTCGGGGAGGTCGAGCTTGTTCCGGAGCTGGTCGCCGAGGCCCATCAGTCTTCCTTCTTGATCACGTCGCGGGTGAAGTCGGTGCCGTCGTGGTGGAGCACGATGAGCTTGCCCTCGAGGCGGGTCTCCAGGTGGATCGGACGACCCCAGACCTTCGCCAGGTTGCCCATCACCTCCTGCGCCCAGTCGAGCTGGATGTCGAGGCCTTCGTAGCTGTGCTGCAGCACCAGCTCGCCGCGGTTCTGGTGGTTGCCTTCGACCACCGCCACCCGAGGCTGGCCGCGGTTCGACAGCATGAACAGCAGCTTCTGCTTCACCTCGAAGAACTCGGTCGAGTCCACGATGTACTCGCCGGTGGCCTTGTCGACCTCGTAGGTGAACATGCCCTGCTCGCGCACGAAGTCCTCGGTCAGGAACTCGTCCACGAAGGTGACGTCGTTGTGCACCTGCCGCACCTCGAAGAGCTTCTTGCGGCCGAGCATCGCGCCGGTGTCCCAGTGCCGCTTCCTCGAGTGATCGTCGCAGTCGAGCCAGGCCTTGCCGAACTGGCCGCGGTCCCAGCGGCGCTCGATGTGACGGTACAGCTCCACGCCCAGCTTGTAGGGGTTGAGCTGGCCCGGACGGGTGGCGACCGTGCCCGAGTGGTGGTCGGCGTAGTCGATGAGCTCGCTGGTGGACAGGATGTCGTGGGTCATCATCCGGGTGTGCCAGTAGGTGGCCCAGCCCTCGTTCATGATCTTGGTCTGGGCCTGAGGCGCGAAGTAGTACGCCTCGTCCCGGATGATCGTGAGGAGGTCGGTCTTCCAGACCGGCAACCGTGCGTACTCGATGAGGAAGCTCAGGATGTCGCGCTCGGGCTCCTCGGGGAACTTCGCGAGCTTCTGCCGCTCCACCTGCCGCGCCTGCCGCTGCTGTTCGAGCACCTCGGGCGGGTTGATGTAGCGGTCCATGTACTTCTTGGCGGGCAGCTTGTTCACGCCGTCCTCGAGCTCGATGGCCTCGACCTCGGCCGCCGACCGGGACCGGCTGCGCTTGATGTGCACCGAGTGGGGATCGATGAGGTTGTCGATGCTCAGGCAGATGTCGATCCATTGCTCGACCTCCGTCATGCCGTGGCGGTCGATGTAGCGCCGCACGCGGGTGGCGTGGTTGGCCATCTGGTCGAGCATCTTGCGGTTGGTCGCGGCGAACCAGGCGTTGTTCTTGAAGAAGTCGACGTGACCGTAGACGTGGGCCATCACGAGCTTCTGGTCGACCATCATGTTGTTGTCGAGCAGGTAGGCGAACGAGGGATCGGTGTTGATGACCATCTCGTAGATCTTCTGCAGCCCGTACTCGTACCCCTTCGACATCTCGAGGTACTCCATCCCGAAGCGCCAGTGGGGGTACCGGGTGGGGAAGCCGCCGTACGACGCGAGCATGTTGATCTCGTCGTAGTCGCACATCAAGAACACGGTCTCGTAGAAGTCGAGGCCGTAGCCGCGGGCGATCTCGACGATCATCTGCCGCGCGTCCTCGAGCTCCTGCGGAAGCCTGCGGTGGGCGCGGACCCAGGTGTCGAGACCGCTCATCTCAGTTGCCCTTGCCCAGGAACTGCTTGATGGAGTCCATGATGCCGTCGCGGTCCGGGATGCGGGAGAGCACGACCTCCTCGGTCTCGGTGAAGCGCTCCGCCAGGTCCTTGATGAACTGTCCCGAGCCGTACTCGCTCTCCACCTGGCCGTAGCTGAACTGGTTGACGATGGGCTTCATGCGCTTCTCGACCAGGTCGAGGCAGCTGCGGGTGTCGGACGCCGACCAGTTGTCGCCGTCGGAGAAGTGGAAGGGGTAGATGTTCCACTCGTCCGCCGGGTAGTCCTCGTCGATGATCTTCATGCAGAGGTTGTAGGCGGAGCTGATGAGGGTGCCGCCGGACTCGCGGGTGCGGAAGAAGGTGTCGCGGTCGACCTCGCGGGCGACGGCGTCGTGGATGATGAAGCGGGTGGCCACGTTGTCGAACTGGGTGCGCAGCCAGGTGTCGATCCAGAAGCACTCCAGCCGCACGATCTCCTTCTGCTCCCGGCCCATCGAACCCGACACGTCCATCATGTAGAGGACCACGGCGGCCGACTGCGGCTCGGTCTTGGCCTTCCAGCTCCGGTACCGCTTGTCCTCCTTCATGGGCACGAGGACCGGCTTCTTCGGGTTGTAGCTGCCCGCCGCGATCTGACGCTTCAGCGCCGCTCGGAAGGTGCGCTTGGTGTGCCGCAGCGACTCCGGGCCCTGCATCGCGATGCCCGTGTACTTGTCGCGGCTGGTGGTGATGTTCTTCTGGCCCTTGGGCTCGATGCGCGGCAGCTCGAGCTCGTCGGCCAGGATCTCCGCCAGCTCGTCGAGGGTGATGTCGACCTCGAGCACGTGCTGCCCGGCGGCGTCGCCAGCCTTCGGGCCCTGGCCTGCACCCTCGCCCTCGCCTTCGCCCTGGCCCACCCCACCCTTGTTCTCACCGTAGCGGAGCCGCGGGATGCGGATCTGCGGGAGGGGGATGGAGACGACGTCGTCGCCCTGCTTGCCCAACAGCTCGCCCGAGCCCATGTAGCGCTTCAGGTCCTTCCGCAGCCGTCCCTTGACGATGTCGCGGAACCGCCCGAGGTCGTTCTCGATGTTGAGCGTGGACACGTGGACTACTCGGACTGGGAGGCGTCACCGCGGGCGAAGATCGAGGCCACGTAGTTGAGCACGTCGGACGCCGACTGCTCGTCGTAGCCGAAGCGATCGATGAGCCGCTGCTTCACGATGTCGATCTTGGCCTGGGTGTCCTTGTCGATGACCTGGGTGACCAGGCTCGTGAGCTTGATCGAGTCCTTCTGGTCCTCGAAGAGCTTGAGCTCGAGCGCCTTGTGCAGCCGCTCGTTCATCGAGTAGTCGAAGGTCTTGCCGTCGAGGGCGAGCGCCCCGATGTAGTTCATGATCTCGCGCCGGAAGTCGTCCTTGCGGGTGTCCGGGATGTCGATCTTGGCTTCGATCGAGCGCATCAGGCGCTCGTCGGGCTCCTCGTACGCTCCGGTGAAGGGGTTCTTCACCTTCTCCTTCTGGGTGTAGGCCTTCACGTTGTCGATGTAGTTGCCGCAGAGCCGCGCGATGGCGTTCTCGTCGGCGGTGATGGCCTTCTGCACCTCGTTCTTGACGATGTCCTCGTACTCGCGCTTCACGAGACCCAGGATGTCGCGGTAGCGCTTGCGGACGTCCTCGTCGGAGATGAGCGAGTGGTTGTCGAGCCCGGCGACCAGCTCGTTCATCACCATGAACGGGTTGATGCAGACCGCGTCGGCGTCACGCACCAGCGAGTTGGAGATCTTGTCCTGCACGTAGCGCGGCGAGATGCCCTCGAGCCCCTCGCGCCGGGCGGACTTCCGGAGCTCCTTGACGTTGTCCTCGGTGTACCCGGGAAGGGTCTTGCCGTCGTAGAGCTTGAGCTTCTGGACCAGCGTGAGGTTGTGCTTCTTGGGCTCCTCGAGGCGGGTGAGCACCGCCCACATCGCGGCCATCTCGAGGGTGTGCGGCGCGATGTGCTTGCCCACCCGCTTGACGTTGAAGTCCTTCGCGTAGATGCGGGACTCCTGGTGCCACTTCGTGATGTACGGCACGTCGATCTTGATGGTCCGGTCGCGCAGCGCCTCCATGAACTCGTTGTTCTGGAGCTTCCGGTACTCGGGCTCGTTGGTGTGCCCGATGATCACCTCGTCGATGTGGGTCTGGGCGAACTTCTTCGGCTTGATGAGGTGCTCCTGGCTCGCGCCGAGGAGGTCGTAGAGGAAGGCCACGTCGAGCTTCAGCACCTCGACGAACTCGATGATGCCGCGGTTGGCGACGCAGAACTCGCCGTCGAAGTTGAAGGCGCGCGGGTCGGAGTCCGATCCGTACTCGGCGATCTTGCGGTAGTTGATGTCGCCGGTGAGCTCGGTCGAGTCCTGGTTCTTCTCATCCTTGGGTTGGAAGGTGCCGATGCCGACCCGGTCCTTCTCGCTCAGGACGAGACGCCGCACCCTGATGCGCTCGATGAGCCGGGTCCAGTCGCCCCCGACCTCCTTCATGGTCTCCTTGTAGAGGAAGCGGCTGACGGGGTCGAGGTCACCCTCGAGGCGGATGGTGTAGCGGCCCTTGCCCTTCCGGTTGAACTCCTCGAGCACCTGCTCGCGCAGCTCCAACGGGATGAGCTTCAGGGGCTCCTCCGACAAGGGGCTCGGCACCTCGGTGCCGTCGGGCATGGTCCAGGTGAAGGTGTAGAGCCGGCCCTGGTCCTGCTTCGAGTACCACTCCAGACCCTTCTTCAGCATCCTGGCGATGGTGGACTTCGCCGAGCCGACCGGACCGTGCAACAGGATGACGCGCTTCTCGGTGCCGTAGCCCAGGGCCGCCGACTTGAGCACGTTCACCAGCTTCATCAGGTGCACGTCGATGCCGAAGACCGCGTCCTTGCCATCGTCGATCGGGTCGTCGAAGAACTTGTAGCGCACGATGTGCTTCTTGGAGTCGGTGTACTCCTCGGTGCCGAAGCTCACGATGCAGTCGTAGAGCCGCTGGTAGGCGTTCCGGCAGATGTTCGGGTCTTCCCGAACGAGGTCGAGGTAGTCCGAGAAGCTGCCCTCCCAGTTCTGGACCTTGAACTGCTCGACGTCCTGCAGGTCGGCGATCATCTGGAAGATGCCGTTCTGCTTGGGCTGGCTCATGGGGGCTCCGGGAGGGGGTGTGGCCCCTCGCCGGGCGACGCTCTCGTCGGCACCGCGGCCTGGGGCCATGGGGGGCGGTGACGGAAAGAACTGGGAAGGCTCTGGATGACGAGCGGGAGCGGGCTGCTCTGCCTTCATCATGCCCCAAGACGACACGGCATCGGGGGTGGGGCTTCCGCCAATGCCCGCTCAGACCCCGTCTTCGGACGCCTGCGGGCGATCCTTGAGCCGATGGGCTCGGCGCGTCACGCGACCAGGTGATCCTTGGCCAGGGCGCGGCGGAGCAGATCGGCCGCCATGATCGGGTAGCTCCGAGGCATCGGCGGCTCCGCGAGGCCGCCCGGGGCGCCCTCGACCCGGGGGTTGAGGCACTTCTGGAAGAGGGCTCTGACCTCCGGGCCAGCCTGGCCCCGACGGGCGGTCTGCCCGCGGAGACGGGCCAGCTCCCGGAATCCCTCCCAGACCTGCAGCACGGCGACGATCGCCGGGTCCTCGACCCTCTGGAGCTCCGAGGTGGCCTCCTCGATGCAGGCGGCCGCGGCCCAGGACGAGCCCTCCACCGCGTGCAGCGCTCCGAGGTGCGCCGTGGCGAGGCTGAGGGCCACGGGTCGTGGTCCCGACCGGTGATCCTCGGCCACACGGCCGAGGGCGAAGCGCGCGTGCTCGAGATGCCCCTGGCCCTGAAGGGCGAGCGCGAGATCCAGACGCGCCCGGTCGAGGTCCCAGGTCTGCTCGAGGAGGGTGTAGAGCTCGACCGCTTCCCGGAGGCAGACGCTCGCGGCATCGAGCATGCCCTGCAGGAGCCGCGTGCGACCGAGTCGATGAAGCACCTGGGCGAGCAGGCGTTGATCGCCACCTCGCCGGCAGGCCTCCAACGCCAGCCCGTGCAGGCGCTCGCTCTCCTCGAACTCGCCCAGGTCGGCGAGCAGCTCACCCAGGGCACTGCGCGCCATCGCCGTGCCCGCGACCGCGCCGAGCGCCAGGTTCACGGTCAGGGCGGACTCGAGGTGCTCCCGCGCGCTCTCAACGTCGCCGGACGCCACGCGCAAGAGCCCGATGTTGTTCAGGCTCGCCCCTTCCCACCGCCGAAGACCCTGAGCGCGGGCCAGCTCGAGGCAACGGTCCTGGTGGGTGGTGGCTTCCTTGAGCCGCCCCTGCTTGAACAGGAACACGGTCCAGGAGACGCGCACCTTGATCTCCAGGGACACGCTGCCCAGAGCGGACGCGATGGACAGGGCCCGCTCGAGGTGATCGTAGGCGCTGCCCAGCTCGCCGGTCTCACAGAGCCGGAACCCGAGCCAGGCGCGGGCGCTCGCCTCGGCGTAGCGGTCCTGCGAGAGGGACAGGAGCTCCACGGCCTGGCGCGCGTACGCGGTGGCCTCGCCGGAGCGGCCGCGGCTACGGAAGAACTTGGCCCTCGCGTGCAGCAGCAGCCCACGCAGTCTCTGGTCCTCGACGGCCCCGACCAGGGCACTGGTCTCCTCGAGGAAGGGCTCGGCCCCATCGGCGCCCACGCGGTCGACCTCCAGGCTGACTCGAAGCACCAGGAGCTCGGCGAGCAGACGCGTGGAGCCGGCGCTGCGCGCCGCGGTGGTGCCGAGCTCCAGCACCTCCCGGTAGCGCTGGGTTCCCAGGCAGTGCAGGCCGATGGCCTTCATGCCGATAGCGATGCGTGCCGCCGCCTCGGGATCGAGCGTCACCGCGCGCCGAAGGGCATGTTCCAGGTTGGCCTGCTCCTGGACCTGCCAGCTGAAGGCCGCCTCCCAGTCCGCCTCGTGGGCCTGGCGGATGCTGCGGCCCGCCGCGCTGGCGTACCACTCGATGTGCCGACGGGTCGCCTCGTGGTCGCGCTGCTTCGCCGCCGCGAAGGCCTGCACCGGCTCCCGCAGGCGGGGGCGCAGCCCGTCGTCCGAGCGTTCCAGCTCGACCAGGCCATGCTCGTTCAACCGCTGGAGCACACCGACCAGGCCCGGTGCGTGCCCAGGAAGCTGCACCACGGCCTCGGCCGCCTCGACCGAGAAGCCTCCCCGGAAGGTGCTCGCCTGTTCGAGCGCCAGGCACTCGACGTCCGAGAGCTGATCCCAGGCCCACGCCAAGGCACGCTCCAGGGCCTCGAGGCTCTCGGAAGGCTTGGTGTCACGCAGGTGGCTCAAGGTGCGCGCCTCCCCCACCATGGCGCTTCGCGCCGCAGCGATCTCCAGCGCCAGGGGGAGCCCCTCCAGCAGAGCCACGATGTCGGACACGGCCTCGAGGTCGGGGGTGTGACCGGGACGCCGCAGGGCCACGCGCTCCAGGAACAGCGCCACGCCGGAGTCCGCGTCGAGGGGCGGCAGCTCGATGACCTGCTCGTCGGGAAGCCCGAGCGCGGCGGCCGAGGTGACCAGGAGATCGGTCGAGGGGGCGAGCCGGCGCAAGGCCGACAGCACGTCGACGAGCTCCGACGACGCCCCGTCGACCAGCAACAGCAGGTGCCCGCGTTGCTCCATCGCGATGCCCAGCTGGTTCCGGAAGCTGGAGGTGGGACCGCTGGGCGGCGGATCGATCCCGAAGGCTTCCCCAAGCCGCGCCAGGAAGACCTCGGGCCGGAGGTCGCCGGCGACCTCCACGCATCCGGCCGCCCAGTGGGCACCACCGCGGGCAGCGACGGATCGGGCGACAGCGGTCTTGCCGACCCCGGGCATGCCCACCACCGACGCCTGCCCGTGCGTTCGAAGCTTCAGCACGATCCCCTCCAGCGCGCGCTCGCGGCCGAAGAGCGGGCCGGCGGCGGCCACCCGCGGCGCTGGGTGCACGCCCGGCGTGTGGAAGACCAGCCGGTAGCCGATGCCGACCTCGGTGAGCACGTGGTCGGGCACGCGCGGATCGGCCTCGATCTTCTTGCGCAGGTTGCCGACCGTCACGTCGAGGGTGCGGCTCCGACTGTCGCGCGCGTAGCCCCAGACCTCCTCGTAGAGGGAGCCCCGGTCCGCGACCAGCCCCGGGCGCGCCACCAGGTGGCGCAAGAGGCGAGCTTCCGTGGCGGTCAGGCGCTCGACGCGATCGCCGCGAAACACCCGCCCCCTGACGAGGTCCACCGTGCAGGACCGCAGGCGCAGGGTCTCTGGAGCCGCTGTCGACATGATCTCCCGGGCGCGATGATACCCACCAACTCCGCATGTTGCTCACGAACCTCGACCCGATCTCGCTGGCCGCCGTCGAGGAAGCGCTGAAGCGGGGCGAGAGCATCACCGCGCGCCTCGAAGGCGGACTCTCGCGCCGCTACCGCGCCGACGAGCTGGCCCCGCTCCTCGACGACGCGCGTGCCGCCGATGCCGACGTCGAGTCCACCCTGAGGGCGCACCTGCCCCCGCGGCCCGGCGGCCGGAGCCGGGTCAGCGTCACCGCCATCGTGCCCACCCACCGCCACGCGCCGCTGGGACTCCACGCCCTGCGCCGGCAGGACGTCGACCTGGAGGTCCTGGTCCTCTGGAACGGCGGCCCGCGCCCGGCCGGCGACCGGATCGTGGAGCTGGACTGGGCGGGCCACGGAGCCACGCGTCAGCGGGGCGTCGAGCTGGCCGAAGGCGACTACGTGCTGCTGACGGTCGACGACGCGCTCCCACGCGGAGGCGGTGTCGTGCGGACCCTCGTGGAGGCGCTGGAGTCCGGGGGCTACGACGCCGTGTTCGGCCGCCAGATCCCGTGGCCGTCCACCGACGCCGTGACCCGCGCCCGGCTCCGTGAGTGGACGCCACCCGGGCAGGAGCACCGGCCGGTCCAGAGGCTCGACCACGTCTTCGCGCTCTACCGCCGGGAGACGCTGCTCGCGCACCCCTTGCCGCGCGTGCCGATCGGCGAAGACCTCCACTGGAGGCAGGGGCGACGCATCGGCTACGTCCCGCTCGCGCCGGTGGTGCACGCCCACCCCCGCAGGGCGCGCGCCCTGTACCGCCGCACCCGCGACCTCCACCGGGAGCACCACGCCGTCGGCGAGCCGGCGCGGGTGCCCGACACCGCCGCGCTGGTGGCCGCCTTGCCCGGCGCGGTGGCCGAGGGGCTCCTCCACGGACCCCACGAGGTGGCGTGCCAGGTGGCCGAGCTCCTCGGACAGTGGGCGGCGGCGCGCTGAGCGAGGGTGCCGTGCCTCTACGCCGAGTTGATCGGGCCTCGCCGGCCCTTCGGGCCCCCAGCGACCCCGCGCCTCCTCGACGTGCCCCTGGCACGCCTTCGTCGGACGCGTGGCCACTGGGAACCCGAACGACTCGGCGATCCTCCAATCAACGCGCCGCAGAGTCACGGTAGACTGACCCCATGTTCCTCCTGATCTGGGCCTGCACCGGCGCGAGCGGCGACACCGCCGCCGAACCCGCGTGCGACGACGGCGCCGACACCCCCTACACCTTTCCCTCCGGCACCTGGTCGATGTCGCTGGACGCGGTGGACGAGAACGGCTGCGAGAACGCCGCCGGCAACGGCCTGCACCTGAACCTCGGCGAGCTCACGAGCGTCACCTTCAAGCAGGGGAGCGGGGACTGCCTGAGCGGCGACGAGGTGCCGGAGTCCGACGACGACCCCGCCATCGCCTGGGAGGGCACGATCTCCGGCTCGGACAGCTTCGATCTGACCGGCTTCGCCGAGGTGATCTTCGGCACCTGCGTCTGGGGCGTCGAGGCCGCCATGACGGGCACGGTCGTGTCCGACAGCGAGCTGAGCTACGCCATCGACGCCACCCTGGTGGTCGTCCGCGAGGGCGGGTACACCGAGGAAGGCGGGGAGTGGCAGGACATCGACGGCGCCTGCGATCTGATCGTGGGCGACGAAGCGCACCACACCTTCCCCTCGCTCCCGTGCGACGCGTCCTGGTCGGGGTCCGGGACGCCGGAGTAGTGCGAGGGGTCGTGCTCGCCGGCGGCTCGGGCAGCCGCTTGTTGCCGTTGACGCGGACCGTCAACAAGCACCTGCTGCCCGTCGGCCACCGGGCGATGATCGACCATCCCGTGCAGCGCCTCGTGGACGGGGGCCTGCGCGAGATCCTGGTCGTCACCGGCGTCGAACACTTCGGTGACCTCGTGCAGCACCTGGGCAGCGGCGCCCGCTACGGCTGTGACTTCACCTACAAGGTGCAGGACGAACCCCTCGGCATCGCCCATGCGCTGGGGCTGGCGGAGGACTTCGCTCGTGGCGAGCCGGTGTGTGTGGTGCTGGGCGACAACGTGTTCCGCGCCGACCTTCGGCCGCTGATCGCAGCCTGGGACGGCCGCGGCGCACGCGTGCACGTCACCCGCGTGGAGCACCCCGAGCGCTTCGGCGTGCCGCGCTTCGGTGAAGGCGGCGCGCTCGAGGAGATCCTCGAGAAGCCGGAAGCGCCGCCGAGTCCCTACGCGGTGACGGGGGTGTACCTCTACGACGCGACCGTGTACGCGATCGTGCGCGAGCTCACCCGCTCCGCGCGCGGCGAGTACGAGATCACCGACGTGAACAACCACTACCTGCAGCAAGGCACCCTCACCTGGGCCGAGCTGCCCGGTCGTTGGACCGACGCCGGAACGCACACGAGCTACGCCCGGGCCCAGGAGCTCGTTCGATGAAGCTCTTGCCCGACATGCGGCTGTTCACCCCGACCGTGCACGCCGACGAGCGCGGGTCCTTCTTCGAGGTCTGGCGCGCCAGCGACCTCGACGTCCAGTTCGTGCAGGCCAACCAGTCGGGCTCGGTCCAGGGCGTGCTGCGAGGTCTGCACCACCAGGTGGGTCGGCCGCAGGGGAAGCTCGTGCGGGTGGTGGTGGGAACGATCTGGGACGTGGCCGTGGACCTGCGCCGTGCGTCCCCCACCTTCGGTCGGTGGGCAGCTACGGAGCTCAGCGCCGAGGGACACGAGGCCCTCTGGATCCCGCCGGGCTTCGCCCACGGGTTCCTCACCGTCTCGGAGCACGCCGAGGTGACGTACCTGGTCACGGCACCGTGGGAGCCCGCCGGTGAGCGCGTGCTCGCCTGGAACGCCCTGGACATCCCTTGGCCACTCGACGGCGCCCCGATCCTCTCGGAACGCGACGCTGCCGCCCCTGGTTGGCCCCCTGCCGAGTCCTACCCGTGAGGGTGTTGGTCACCGGCGGCGCGGGGTTCCTCGGCTCGGCGCTGGTGCGCGCCCTGCTCGCGCGCGGCGACGACGTGGTCGTGCTCGACGCGCTCACCTACGCCGGACGACGGGAACACCTCGACGGGCTCGATGCCCCACTGATCGTCGGCGACGTGCGCGATCCCGAAGCGTGTCGGCGGGCGCTCGTCGGGGTCGACACCGTGGTGCACTGCGCGGCCGAGACCCACGTCGACCGCAGCCTCGTCGATCCCCTGGCGTTCGTGCGCACGAACGTCGAGGGCACCCAGGTCCTCCTCAAGGAGGCGGCGCGGTCGGACGTCGAGCGCTTCCACCACGTGTCGACCGATGAGGTCTACGGCTCACTCGCGCCGGGAGAACCGGCGTGGCGACCGGACGCGCCGCTGCGTCCTCGAAACCCCTACGCAGCCTCGAAGGCGGCGGCCGACCACCTCGTGTGGGCCGCCTGCAACGGCTACGGCCTGCCGGTGTCGATGCACCGAGCGGCGAACACCTACGGGCCGCGCCAGTGGCCCGAGAAGCTGATCCCCCTCTTCATCGAGCGGGCCCAGCACGGCGACCGCCTACCGGTCTATGGAGACGGTCGGCAGGTCCGGGACTGGCTCTACGTCGAGGACCACGCTGCAGCCATCGCCGCGATGCTGGCGCTGCCCGCCGGCGCGCTCTGGCACGTCGCGGGCGGGCTGCAGGTCGAGAACCTGGCCCTGGTCGATGCCCTGTGTGCCGCGCTCGGCGTGCCGCCGCAGATCGCCCACGTCGCCGACCGCGAAGGGCACGACCGCCGCTACGACCTCGACGACAGCGCGTTCCGGGCGGCGAGCGGCTGGTCCCCCGCCGTGGGGCTCGAGCAAGGCTTGAGGCGCACCGTGGCCTGGACCCGCGAGCACCGGGCGCTCCTCCAGAGCATCACCGAAGGCCCCGCCTGGCGACGCTGGGTGGGGCAGCGGTACGCGTAGCGAGGCCTGTCGGCAGTCCGTCGGCGATCCAGGAGCGCCGCCCCGGCGTACGCTCGACCATGCTCCTCTTCCTCGCCTGCTTTGCCGAGCCAGCACCAGACACCGGCGCGACCGACACCGCTCGACCGGCCGACACCGACGGCGGCACGCCTGTCGACACCGCGCCAGCCGACACCGCACCGCCGGAAGACACGGACCCGCCCGCCGACACGGCGCCACCGACCGACACCGCGCCACCCGACGACACCGCGCCACCCGACACCGGCACCGTCTCCTGGCCGGACGTGGACCTCACCCTGGCCGACGTGGGCTTCGCCCGCTGCGAGTCCGCGGCCTACGACCCGGTCAACGACCGCATCGTCGTCGGCA
>Ga0114932_10000173_pt1 | contig 74617 bp, 67 predicted proteins | sample 2SBtaG_2_FD_87286 | JGI IMG/M metagenome (GOLD analysis project Ga0114932, IMG submission 87286) | Deep subsurface microbial communities from Kolumbo volcano to uncover new lineages of life (NeLLi) - 2SBTROV12_ACTIVE470 metaG | ecosystem: Environmental > Aquatic > Marine > Volcanic ...
CCTCGAGCCGGGAGCCCTCCAAGGCCGCCAGAGCCGCGCGGGTTGCGACGCCGTCGCCCTCGAGGACCGCACGGTCCTTCGAGGCCACACCGGCCACCTACACGAGCGAGTCCTCAGCGCGCCATCGTGCATCGCAGACCTGCTGGAACTCGCAGAAGTCACAGTGGGCGCACGGCTCGGGGCGGGTGTCGGTCGCGGGCTCACCATCGAGCAGCGCCGCGAACTGCAGGCGCAGCCGGTTCCAGTAGGGCCTCACCTTGGCGAGGAGCACGGACTCCACCTTGTTGCTGCCGAGCCAGATGTGCACCTGCTTCGGAGCGTGGCCCGTGATGGCCTCCATCGCCTCGGCGTAGAAGCAGAGCTGCAGCACGTGCCCCGGCTTGGCCGACGCTCGCGCGAGCTTGGAATCCACGGGCTCGTACCGGGGCGGCCCGGAGCCCGGCACGCGCACGAGGAAGTCGGCGATGCCGCGCATGCGGTCGTGCACGAAGGGCATCTGGAAGATCACGTCGTGACCGTCCGCCATGGGGTTGCCCACGCGGTCGACCCATTCGGCATGGGTTTCGCCGACACGTTTTTTGGGCACTTCGAAGACCGAGCGGCGCTCCGCACGGTAGGCGGCCAGGCATTCTTGTTCGTGGGTCTCGCCCTTGCGCATGAGCAGGTGCGCGAAGGCGCCTGGATGGCTGCGCGCGAACGTGGCGGTCCCGTCCTCGACCTGGTGGCGGAGGCTCAGGTAGTGAGCACAGTCCAGCCAGGCTGTGATCTTCGATGGCGTCAGCAGGCGCTCGGGCATGTCCACCTCGCCGGCATGGTAGGCGATTCGGAACGCCTGCCCGGCGGCGGACGTCTGGACCGTCGGTGAAGGCGGCGAGTCGAGCGCATCCGCTCGTGGGGCCGAACCGGTCGTGAGAGGGTCGGTCGCTCATCGACTACGCCAGCTTTGCCTTGACGTCTTCCGACAGCGCCAAGCCAGGAGCGTGTGGAGAGAGACGTTGACGGAGCCGGTCTACTCCCCGGCTTCGAGGGCCGACAGCAGGTCCCCAGACAGCACCTCGCAGGACGGCAGGATCTCGTCTGCGTCCATCACCCCGGCCACGGCGCGGGCGGCCATCTCCGCCCCCTCCCCGCCGCGCCCGAACAGCGCGTCCAGGAGCTCCAGACCCCGCTGCGCCGAGTCGGCCGAGCGCCCGTCGGCGAGGATGCGCGTCATGCGTTGGGCCAGCTCTTCGGTGAACACCCCGCGCAGGAGCCGGAGCACGTCCAGGGCGTCCTTGTCGTTGGCGCGGGCCGTGCCGTTGCGCTCCTCGATCTTGTGCAGCTTCGCCACCATCAAGCCGGCGGGACCTGCGACCTTCGCTTCGAGCGCGCGCACGTCGTCGGCCTGCAGCGCCGTGAGGGTGAGCACATCCAGGTCGACCAGCGCGCCTTCCAGGCCCCGCACGATCCGCGCCGCGCTGGGTTCGTGTCCCGGTAGGCGAGCAGCACGGCGGCCCCGCCCAGGGCTCACGGCCTTCGGAACCAGGAGGTCGACCTGGACCTCGACATCGGGATTCGAAGAAAGTCTTCCGATGGGTGAGCCACACGCCGACCGCGTCGCGGCCGCCTACGACCACAGCGGCGTCGCGGTGGTCCCCGAGGGCTTCCAGGGCGTCGAGCAGCACGCGGCGAGCGACGACGTAGAGCTCATCCACGCCACGCCTCCTCGTTGTCGTTCATCCAGGCCAGGAGCGCATCGGCTTCGGCCGGACCGCGCCCCGGACCCGAGAGGAGATCGGCCACCACCTGCGACAGCGCTGCGAACCGGATCTGCTTCTCCGTCCAGGTGTCCTCGAACACGTAGTCGTCGTCGGGCACCAGCAGCAGCACGTTCGCGCCGGCATCCGCCGTCCGGAGGTCCGCCTCTGCCGCGAAGGCCTCCGGGTCTTCCACGTAGACGCTCACCACGCGTGGCGCCGCCACGGGTGCCCGCAGCGATGCCGCGAGGCTTCCGGTGACCGTGTACCGGGTGTCGAGCTTCTTCAGCCGTTCCTGCAGGGCGCGCAGGCCGCGGGGGGCGATCCAGCTCGTGGTCGTCGCACGCTTCTCCAGCGGCGCGTCGGCCCCCCAACGCTCCAGGAGCCGCCGGAGGTCGACCTCACCGACCTGGCCCCCCTCGGTACGGCGCACGGCCGCCCGCTGGTCGAGCATGCGCACCAGCTTGGAGACATAGCCAGGGGTGGTGCCGGCTTCGTCCGCGAGCTCGCGGACACCGATGGGAGGAGCAGCCGTGCAAAGTGCCCGAACCACTCTCGCGGCCTTCGAGCCCCGGAGCGTGACGCGCGACTTGTCAGGCCACGGATCGCGGTCGGCGCCAGCGGTCTCGATGAACAGCCCCGGCTCGGAGAGGACACGCGGATGCTGCCGGTCAGGTCGACCAGGTTCAGGCCGGCTTCGATCAGGATCTCCCTCGTCGACCTCGACATCCACGGCGACACGGCGAGGACTGGACGGCCGTTGGCCAGCCGTTCGACCTGTTCCGTGAGCTCCTGGGCGCGGCGCGGGTCGAGCCGCCGCTTGACCTCGGCGACGATCGTTGCTGCTCGGCCGTCCGGAGCGACGACGCGAACCACGCCGTCGATGACGCGGTCCGGGCCACCGGTCTCGATCTCAACGAGCTCGACGGTCCATCCAGCGGGCAGGCGCTGGCGGAGGGCGTCGACCGCCTTCTTCAAGAGGATGTTTGCTGAAAGCACTCAGTTTCCGTTGACAGGAAACACAATAGTCTCAGGCGACGTGCGGAGCAAGCGCATGTTGCCTGGATATCATCCAGTTCCCTGCAAAGGAAACAGGCTTGTTTGAGAGAACATCACCCGCGGCTGCTGACGGCGAAGTCCGTACCTGGTAGCTGGCCACCAGGGTGCTGCACCTGATCGAGGTGAAGCTGTCGTCCAGGCCGTCGAGGCGCGACGCCCAGGGCATGGGGGCCTTCCAGAAGGCGAACCCGACAGCGCGGGTGGGCGCCAGGATCGTCGTCCATGGTGGCAACGACGTGATCCCGCTCGATGAGGTCACGGTCGCGGTGCCTTGGTGGGCGGTCTGAACAGCAGGGCAGGGGTCACTCGGACTCCAAGGCGGTCACGACGGCGCCTCCTCACCGCCAAGCTCCACCACCAACTCCAGGTCCACCGGCACCAGCACGCCCCCCTCGACCACCAACGACCTCACGCGCTCGTCGCTCAACGCCTCGTACACCGTCGCTGTCAGGTCCACCCTGCGATGCAGCCCGATGTAGAGCTCGAGCCTCCACGCGGCATCGCTCCGGTCCCGGGTCTGGAGGGCGCGCCGCAGCTCGTTCGGCGTCAGGTGCACGGTGTGACGAGGCCCGTGCTGCGCCGACGACTTGACCTCGATCTGCAGCAACCGGCCGCTGCCTGCATCCACGTCCAGCACGTCGAATCCGCAGTTCACCTCCGAAGCGATCCGCAGCACCTTGCGCACCTGCCCCTCGTCCAGGCCCTCCCACACAACCGGCACCAGCGTCTTCTTCCGGTCCTCGCCGTGCGTCAGTTCCTCGCGGATCGACGCACGTTCTCGATCGATCGCGTCCTGCCACCCCGGAGAACCGGATCGGAGCAGCCGCTTGGCGGCCGCGCGCGCCCGTGCCTGCTCCGCGCTCTCACCGCGCTGCTGCTTCTTGCGGTCCGAGTCTTCGCGCCCCTTCGTGACCGTTCCGGTTCCCGCGGTGCGCGGCTGGACCCTGCGCAGCTTCGCGACCGTGTTGTCCAGGGCGGCGATGGGGCGTTGGGCGATCAGCTCCCGCGCTTCGTCCAGGTCCTCGTCCGAGGGCGGAGTCCCGGGGCTTGGAAACACCGCACGGGCCCACGCGTCGGGCGTGAAGCGCAGGCGCGCCAGCTCAGGAGGCGAGGGATTGGCGGCCTCCCACGACGCGGACAGTCGCGCCAGGCCCTCCTCGGTCCACGAGGCCAGGGGCGCGCGCAGGAGGTGCGCTGCAAGCACGGTCTCTCTCAGGCCTTCCTTCTCACGACGCCAATCCAGACCGTGCTTCTTCTTGCACGTGAAGCCGGCGCGAACCCCCAGCGCTGCCTTGGACAACTCATCGTCCACCTCGCCTTCGACCGCGTCGGCCACGGTGCCCTCTTCGAAGACGTCCAGGCCCAGGGTCGACCGCGTGAGGTCGACCTCGTCGGCAGCTCGAACGTCGCCGAAGGGCTCGAGGAGCGCGCGCCGTTCGGCCACCATGGCGGCGCGCTGCGCGTCCGTGAGCAGCCTGGCTTCGAGCTCGACCCGCAGGGCCTCGACGCGCCTCGGGTCGCCCTGGTGGTTCTCGATGTGGCTCAGGCTGCGCCGCATGGCGTCCCCGTCGTCGTCGTCCCAGTCCTCGCCGACGCGCTCGAGCAGGCTCCTGAACGGACGGGTCAAGAGCGCACTTCCGAAGACCACGTCGGCCAACCACGGCGCGAAGCGGTGCAGCCAGATCGTCGCGTCGGCGTGCAGGTCGTGGGCGTCGTGCCAGATGGTGCCGTCGTCCTGCCGGAACGCGTCGTTCAGGATGGCCGTGCCGTCCTCCCCGGTGAGCCCGATGGTCTTGGCGTCCTCGCCCGCCTGCTCGAGGGTGACGTACACGTTGGACCCGCGCATCACGCGGGCCCCCTCCCAGTTCGCCACGATCTCCTCCGGCGTGAGTCGGGTTCCCAGCGGAACGAGCTCGGACAGGGCCATGAGCCATGGCAGGGCGTCCTGCACGCGGCGCTTCATGGCCGGGTCGTGCTCGGTCTGGTCCTCGACACACTCCACGTGCACCTCGGGGTCGAACAGGCGCACCCCCATCGCGGTGGCGCGCTCCTGCCCGCCACCCGCGCACACGCGGAGCAACTCCGGGTAGAAGTGCACGTAGTGCCTGGCGGTGTCCGCGACGAGCACGGCGTCCTCGAGGAGCGCCGGCCCAGCCCAGAGCAGGGCGTCTTCGGGGCCCCGCACGAGGACGGGCAGGCCCCGCGTCGAAGCGGGAATGGCACGCGCCAGCCGGCGGTACAGCATGCGATGCTCGGGGCCGGGGTCGCCGCCCGCGGCGAGGCTCGCCACCGACCGGATGGCCTTGGCGCCCAGGCCGTCCTCGACCTTGCCCTCGGACCTGGGCAGACGCTTCACGCCAAGGCCGTCGAGCACCACCTCGAGCCCAGCACGTCGCGGCTTCAACACAGGCAGCAGCGTGTACTGGACGGGATCATTGCTCGGCACACGCCAGGCGTCGTGCGGGCGGACCTGCTCACCGTCGATCGGAAGCCATCGGGCGTTGCGCACCCGCTCCGACCATCCGGCCCGCTCGACGATGGGGTGGTAGGGGTCGTAGCTGCGCTCCAGCTCGGCGAGCAGCTCGGTCCAGGCCGCGGCGTCGAGCGCCTCGACCGGGAAGGGCAGGTGCAGGCCAGCCCCGTCCGCCGACGACAGCACTGGGAACACCGGGAAGCAGCCCAGACGCAGCAGGAGGCGCTCGATCGCCTCCTCGCTGAAGTCCCCCAGCGCGTCGCGATCCAACACGCCCCAGCCCTCGGTGGCCGCGGCCGCGCGCCGCACGGCTTCGCTCGTGGACCCGCTCACCCGGCAGGCGGGCATCCAACCACCGCCGCGCACGGGGAGGGGCAGGGCGGACATCGCCCGCAGGTGGTCCACGTCCTTGGGCCGCACGGCCCCGAAGCGATCCTGGGCGCGTTGCCACAAGTGCTCGGCCGGCGACGGCGGCGAGCTCTCCGAGTCGAGCGCAGACTGGAGCGCGAAGCGCAGCCACAGCTCGCGCTCGTCGGCGTCGAGGGAGGCCATCCTCTCCGCGACGATCGACACATGGGCCGGGTCGTCGGGACTCCACCGAGCACCGACGGAGGGGAGGGCTCCCGTGAGCCATGTTCTCAGCTCGACCACCAGGGTCGCCCAGCCGTAGGTCTGCAACCCGACCCACTTCCAGTTGGCGACGTCGGGAAAATCTGCGACCACGTGGACCCGTTCCCTGAGCGCTGCCGGGAGGGTCGGAACCGTCACGGGACGTCCTGGCCGCGCAACGCGGTGCATCACGCTCCGGCCCTTGGTCGGCAGCGCAACCGTGGAGTACCAGGCGCTGTCGGTGTGCGGCGCGGACGCATCGGGTACGCAGGGGACGCCCGCGTTCGCCAGCGGTTGGAGGAACACCTCGCCAAACTTCGTCCAGGTCCTCCGGCCGCCCTGGTACTGCGGCCACCACGCGTTGCAGAGGCGCCAGAACGCCTGGTGGAAGGCCCACGGTGCACCCTCCTGGTTCCAGTGCCGGAACGTCAGGTCCACCAGGCGCACCCACCGCTCGGTGGCGTTCCACGAGCGGCCGAAGAGGCGGTGTTGAAGCGCCTTCGTGAGCTCTTCGGCGGCCCCTCTGCCCGGGTCGAGGAAGCGCCACGCGTCGGCTCGGCGGTGGAGGTGGGCCTCGTACGCACGAAGGTGAAGCTCGGCCGCGGCCTCCGCGAGCAGCCCGTTGTAGCCCCCGAGATCGAGCTCTTTGCGGTTCTGGCCGACCTCGAAGTCCGCGTGCACGTCGACCGAGAAGCCCGAGGTCTTCTGGGTCGGGAAGAAGCAGTGGAACGTCGGGGCGTGGTCCTGCCCGACGGGGGGGTAGGCCAGCCAGGTGGCGGGCGGGGTCGTTTCGGTGAACGCGAGCTTGGTCTTGCTGGCCAGCTCGGGGAGCCGGTGCGGACCGGCGCTCGGGTGCAGGGTCCAACCCGGTCCGGGGGCGAGTCCCCGGTCGGCCGCTGCGGTCTCGACCACGAGGTCCTTCTTGTCGGGGTAGCGAGCGGCGACGAAGTGGAGCTGGCAGGCGTCGAAGGCCACGAGCTGCTCGGGGATGCGCACGCCGAGCGCTTCTGCATCGCTGGCTTCGAGCTGCTCGGCCTTGAGGCGGAGCAGCACGACCGTCTTGATGGGGAGCTGGGCCTCGGCGGGTGCATTGGCCGGGTCGAGGGGCTCGGGGAAGTAGAAGCTCGGAGCAGGCATGCCGCGCAGCGCATCAGCGATTCCGCTCCACAGCTCGGACCACTCGGGCAGCGGTCCGTCGGTGGCTGCGATGTGTCGCGCGTGGTCTGTGGTGAAGGGATGCCGCATCCGGATTCCCCACCAGCCGTGTGCCTCGTGCCGGCTCCACACGTCCACGCTGTCGGCCACGCTGAACACGGACTTGAAGCCGATGCCCTTGTTGCCGATCTGCTGGTGGGCGAGCTTCTGGCTCGTGTCCGACGAGCAGAGCGCGTGGAAGTCGGAGCGCTCGATCCGACCGCCCTTGGCCTCGCCCAGGGGGTAGATGGTCACAGGGCTGGCGTCGTTGGCGGCGAGCAGGCAGCCGGCTGAGAGGGCGAAGCGGATGTGGTGTTCGGCCCGGTCGACGGCGTTCTGGAAGAGCTCGACGAGCACGCGTCCTTCGTAGTCGTGCACGGTCTTGCGCTCGCGACCGAGCTGCTGCTCCCGTGTCGGGGCTTCGAGCTCGAGGTGGTAGTCGAGGTGGGCCTGGAGGATCTGGAGTGGCGTCATCGCGGCGGGCCTCCCTCTCGGCATGCTGTGGCGTTAGGTCAAATTGAAAACACAACTTTCAATCGGTATGCTATCCCAATGTCCGACCACCTCGCTCGCTCCCTGACCCGTCCCCTGCAGACGCTCGGTTCGCAGATGCCGGCCGTCATCGTCACAGGGCCCCGGCAAGCGGGCAAGACCACGCTCTGCCGCCTCGCCTGGCCGGACCACGTGTACGTGAACCTCGAGCAGCCCGACACCCGGCGCTGGGCGGCCACCGATCCCCGCGCCTTCCTGGCGACCCATCCAGAGGGCGCGATCCTCGACGAGATCCAGAGGGTCCCGGAGCTGACCTCGTGGTTGCAGGTGCAGATCGACCGGGACCCCCGACCGGGTCGCTGGATCCTGACGGGATCGGAGCAGCTTGCCCTGACCGGGCGGACCAGCCAGAGCCTGGCAGGAAGGGCCGCCTTCGCACACCTCCTGCCCCTGGACCTCCACGAGCTTCGCCAGGGGGGCGCCCTCGTGCCCGGCTCGCCAGGGCACGAGTGGACCGGAGCGATCCTCCGTGGCGGCTATCCCGCCCCGCTCAGCCTCCCTGTTCCGCTGGGGACCTGGCTCGACGGCTACGTCCAGAGTTACGTCGAGCGAGACGTTCGCGACCTGCTCTCGGTCGGCGACCTCGGTAGGTTCCAGGACTTCCTCGGGCTCGCCGCGGGCGGGTCCGCGCAGACCCTCAACTTCTCCAGGCTGGGCGGCGACGTCGGCGTCACCCACCCGACCGCGAAGTCCTGGCTCAGCGTGCTCGAAGCCACCTTCGTCGTCACACGTGTGCGGCCGTGGCACCGCAACCTGGGCAAGAGACTCACGAAGTCCCCGAAGCTGGTCTTCTGGGACTCGGGCCTGCTGTGTCACCTCCTCAGGATCCGCGACGCCAGGCAGCTCGTTCCGCACCCCCTCCGGGGCGCCATCTTCGAGACCTGGGTGGTCTCCGAGCTGTTGAAGATGGTCCACCACCGTGGCGAGCGACCCGATGCCTACTTCTACAGGGATCGCGGTGGCCTGGAAGTGGATCTGCTCCTCCGCCGGAACGACCACTGGCTCGCGGTCGAGGTGAAGTCGGCCTCGACCGTCGCCAGCGACTTCACCGCCGCCCTGCACCGCTTCGTCGAGCTGGCCGACGGACGCCTGGACGGCCTGCCGATCCGCCCGGTCCTGGTCTACGGCGGCGAGGAAGCGCGCGCGGGATCGCAGGTGGACATCGTTCCCTGGCGAGCGCTCCCCGCACTCCTGGACGAGCCCTGGAAGCGCTGACCGGCCGCATCCAGCGAGCCGAACACCAACACATCAACACACCAAGTTCTGTCCGGACACTTCCTGTCCCCCGCGTGCCCTACCGTCTCCTCAGGCACCGCGATGACCGAAGACCAGCTCACCCCTCAAAGCCCGTCCTGCGTCCTCGACGCGGCGCTGGCCCCAGCGCTCCTGGCTCCCTGGCCCGTGAGGCCCGCCCCCGAGCGCGTCACCGCGCTCCGTGAAGCCCTCCACGTGCTCGCCCACCACGAGGCCGCCCTCGACCTCCGCCTCGCCCGCCTCTGCGCGTTCCTCCGCGAGGCCGACCTCGCGCACCTCGGCTTCCCCAGCTTCCGAGCCCTCGCCGCCGAACACGTCCCCTGGCGCACCGCCCGCCTCTACGACCTCATGCGCCTCGCCTGCAGCCCCCTGGAGGCCATCAAGCGCGCCGTCAGCCTCGGCGTCGTGCCCATCACCCGCGCCGCCCAGCTCGCCCGCACCCTCGACCCCGCGAGCGAGGCCGCCTGGCTCGCCGCGTGGCGCTCCGGCGTCGATCTCCTCGCGCCAGGCGACACATCAAAGGCCCGAGCCTGCGACCTCACGGTCTACGTCGGCGACGAGATCGCCACCATCGAGTCCGCGCGCCAGCTCGCCCGGCTCTGCCAGGGTCACCGCAGCTCCAACGCGCGAACCGACGCCTGGATCCTCGCCACCTGGCGCCAACAGACCCCAGCCTCCGAGCTCCTCCAGCAGGCCCTGGCCCCGCGCCCGAAGCCCGATCCCGAACCAGCCAGCTGGCCCGACGTGCCCGACCCGGCCACTGTGTTCCTCGGTCCCTGGGTCCCGCCAACCTCGCCGGCGAACGCCCTGCGTCAGCTGAAGCGGCTCGTGCGCCTCCGCAGCGGCCGCGTGCTCGCCCTCGGCCAGCTCTGCGAGCTCGTCGCCGATCAGCTCCTCTACGTCGACCTGGGCCACGAGGACCTCGCCGACTTCGCCGAACACGAGCTCGGCGTCAGCCTCCGCACCCTCCAGCGCTACCGGCGCGCCGGTCGCACCGTCGCCCTGCACCCCGAGCTCGTCACCGCCGTCGACAACGGCCTCCACCTCGACAAGGCCCTCCTCGTCGGCCGCCACAGCCAGTCCGCCCGCGACACCGCCCGCTGGCTGGAGCTCGCCGAGCACCTCGGCGCCGCCTCCTTCCGCCAGCTCGCCGCCACCACCAGCCTCGACACCGCGGCCCACACCGCCTGCACCGCCGCCATCGCCCAGGCCGCGGCCCATGCGGCCACCGCCGAAGCACAGCCCACCGGGGGCCCGGCCGCTGAACTCGACTGCGGTGCGACACGAACTGGAAGCCCCGCGACCCTCCGCATCGCCGTCCCCGAGCCCAGCCCCAGCGAGCCAGCCGATCCCATCCCCCGCGGCTGGGTTCGAGCCCCGCTGCACCTCCTCGAAGCAGCGACCTGGCTCCTCGCCACCTTCCAGCCCCCCAAGCCCCGCGGCTTCTCCCAGCGCGTCCGCCACCGCGACGCCTACACGTGCCGGAACCCGGAGTGCCGTCGGCAGGCCCTCGCCGTCGAGGCCCACCACGTGCACTACCGCTCGAAGGGCGGCGCCGACGATCCAGAAGCCAACGGCCTCGCCCTCTGCCGAAGCTGCCACCTCCGCCTGGTGCACAGCGGACACGTCACCGTCAAGCGCGTCGGCACGGCCCACGTGTGGGCCTATCCAGACCGCCAGGTGGTCGTGTTCAACCGGTAGCCCGAGCACCGTTGCCGCGACGGCCCCTACAGCTCGGCCTCGACGACCAGCGGCCGGAGCCCACGCCAGAGCCGGTACATCGCGACCAGGTACGCGGCTGGAGTCGCTGGGTCGGGCACCACATCCTGGAGCGGGACCGGCAGGGGGCCGACCGCGCCGAACCGAACCAGCCCGACCAGCGAGGCATCGCGGAGGTCGACGCCGACGAGGCGACCCCGTTCACCGCCCACGGTAGCGGGGCAGGGCAGCGCCCCCGATCCGTCGATGACGCAGTGGATCGCGGTGGCCTGCTCGTACTCGTCGTAGGCGTCCACACACGCGTCATCGAGCAGCGCGTCGACGAGGTCTGCGGTCGGTGGCCAGTCGCCTGGGAGGAGGTCGTCGATGTCCATGCTCGAGCGCCTCCGTCGTTCCCAGGACCGTGATAACAGCGCGTCGACCGACGATCTGGGTGATTCATGAAAGTCGAGCTCGACAAGGCGCAGGACAAGGCCCTCAACGCCCTTCGTGGGCTGCCTCAGGGCGCGCACATGCTCGTGATGTGCTCCCGCATCACCGCGTCCGGCTGCATCCTCGAGGGACCCTAGGAGGACTTCGACGAGCTCGTCGCGTTCATCGGCGAGGAGCTGGCGGACGGCATGCTCAGCGCCAGGGCCGCCCGCACGCTCGCGTCGCTGTGCGTGACGATCGACCCGGACTGCGCGGAGTGGCTCGGCATGTGAGGCACGGGAGTGGGGCCGCGGCGGTGGACCGACACCGGCCTCGCAGGCTGCACCTCGTCGCCGGCCACGTCCAACGGCTCAGCCAGGGATCGTCGTCAGCTCGCGCACCGACCACAGATCCGCGCCGGCTCCGTGTTCGTCGTCTTCTTGCAGAAGTCGCACCAGGCGTCGCCCTCCCGCCCCTTGGCGCAGTCGCTGCAGATGAAGGCCATCTCGGTGTTCGTGCTCTTCTTGCAGAAGTCGCACCAACGGTCCCGGTTGCTGCCCACCGCGCACCGGTTGCAGATCTGCGCCATGGCCACGCGGGACTTGCGTCGGCCGCAGAAGTGACAGTCGTTCATGCGAGGGTCTCCGGTGGTGCAGTGGGTATGGGCGAAGGATTGAGCGCGGCGACCTGGGGCGCGGGCTGTTGCCGCGCGAGCCGCTCCACGTCTTCGAAGAAGCCGCCGAAGGCTGCGCGGAGGGCGTGGTTTCGACTGGCTGTGTGACCCGGCGCGAAGTCGGCGAGCTGGATCGCCAGCTTTCCGCGCCGGATCCGACGCGGCTCCACGCCTGCCTCGATCAGACGATCCACGAGCACGTTGCCCGCCGTGGCGAGCTCCGGCAGGGCCAGACGCTCCCCCATGCCGGGCGTCGCGTTCACCCTCACCTCGAGGGCGTCGCCCTTGGCGTGGAAGCTCATCAGCTTGCCCGACTGCCCGTAGGCCGTCTGGATCCAGAACCGCACCGACCGATGGTCCGCCTTGCCCGAGACGAGGTTGAGCTCCTGTTGTGTCGACAACAGGTGGGAGGCGAGCGCCATGAAGCCGTCGCCCGCGTCCGCGTCGACCTCCATCCAGTCACGCCGCAGGCGAGCGATGCCCGTGAGCTCGATGTTCGCCACGCCCATGTTGCCCAGGCGTGTCGACCACCGCGCGATGGTGGCCAGCTCGTCGTCGGTGAGCACGTTGTCGCCCTGGGAGCTGTTGTCGAGCAAGCGGAACCAGCTCCGAGCGAACTTCGACAGCGCGTCGGGCAGGTCGAGCTCGTGGTCCACGTGGTTGTGTCCGGGGAAGACCTCTCGCAGCTGCTGGGCGAACCACTCGTCGTGCAGCTTGGTGTCCACCTCGTCCTGGTCGAGATCGGAAGCCGCGGTGGGCCAGATGTCGGTGATGGTCCGCAGCCGCCGCTCGAAGTCGGTGAAGTCCGCGTCGCCGAGGCTGCTGCTGGGGCGTGTCCGGTTCGTCGCCCCGGCCAACAGCGTCGCCGCCACCCGCGGCCACCTCTGCTGCAGCGCCACGATCGGGAAGAGCGCGGTGCACCACCGAAGGGTCGCCACGTCCGTCGCCGTGGTGCCGATGCGCCAGTGGGCCAGGGCCCCCACCTTGTCTTCGCCGGCTTGGAAGGACGCGTCCACGCACGAGGTGAGCTCGACCAGGTTGAGGAAGCGCTTGAACGACCGCGGGTTCGTGCCCACCACGGCCTGAACCACCTCGCGGAGCTGCTGGAACCACCCGTCGGCGCGCAGCGTGGTGTGCCCCTTGGTGGTGCCCGTCTCGAGGAACGCCGGGATCACCGAGGCCGCCCACGCCTCCCTCTCCTTGGAGGACTTCGCGTCGACCTCGTTGCCCAGCCACAACCAGCGCCCCACGTACTCGCGGAGCAGCAGGTCGATCTTGTAGGCCCCGACGGGCATGAGGAACTGCACCTGGAAGAGCTTGTGGAAGAAGGCGTCGACCTTCTCCTTCCGGCGCTCCTCCGGCATGTCGGCCCCCAGCTGCATCACCTGCCCGACGCCCTCCCGGACGACCTCGTAGTCGCACGCCACCACGAACACGCAGTCCTTGACGTCCATGAAGTTCTTGAGCACCTCGAGCAGACGCACCGCGAGCGCCGGTGGCACCCGGTCGAGATCGTCGATGAACACCACGAGCCGGCGCGCGTCGCCCGTCTTGGTGTCCAACGCCTTGGTCACGAGCTCCTGGAAGCACGCGCGCATGTCGCTCCTGCCCCGGCCTCCGGATGGCGAGACCAGCGCGCCGGCGGCCGCGCTCGCCGCCTCACCGGCGCGGTCGCTCCGGGTGGCCATCGACGTGGCCATGCCGGCGAGGGCGGGAATGGCTGCCTGGAAGGCGGCGCCCATCTTGTCGCGAAACTTGTAGATCGCGGGGTCGCCCTCCAACGCGCCGAGCAGCTTGTCGGTCAGATCCCGCAACAGGAGCATGCCCAGCGTGTCCGACACACCGACCGCTCCGTACTGCCAGGTCTCGAACCAGAAGGTGATCACCGACCCCGCGTCGAGCTTCGAGCGCACCAGCTTCATCAAGCTCGTCTTGCCGGAACCCCACTCCCCCTGCAGCCCCACGGTCATCGGGGTCTGGCAGTCCCGCACGAACTTGTGGAGTCCGTCGGCGTAGGGCTCGATGCCCAGCTGATCACGAAGCGCGTCGTCCGCGTCCGGGTCGAGCGGGACGTCCTTCCTGCCGATGAACCACATGCCTATCTCCAGGGTCCGCGACCCTACCAGCCGCGCCCGCCCACCTGCCCGGCGCCGGCCGGGTCTGCAGCCTTCCGCATCGCCCGCCGAGCCTCGATGCGCTCCTGCAGGGCCTCCCGCACGAGCTCGGAGACGTGCACCGGCTGGATGCCTTCGAGCACCTGGCTGTCGTCGATGCCTTTCGGCCAGCGAAACAGCCGTGTGAAGAGGCGCACGTCCGAGTGCCTTCCATGCGCTCTCACCCGTTCGGCCAGCCGCAGGGACGCCTGCAGGTTCGCCTCGTCGTCGTCGGTGCAGAGCACGAACAGCACCTCCAGGCCACGCCTCCCAAGGTCCTCCAGCAGCTCCTCCGCGCCCGTTCCCCGCAGGTCGCAGCACGCGAAGGATGGGGGCACGGGCTCGCCGGAGGGCGGCATGTAGTCCGTGTACCAGGTCGGCCCCGTCGTCTTGGGCAGGTCACGGACGTCGAGCGCGACCAGCTTGGGGGCAGCATCGTCTGTCCAGTCGTGCGCGAGCAGCGCCCGCAGGACCGCTCCGCCGAACTTCCCCAGCCCGGCCACCACGACCGCGTTTCCGGGACCCAGCGCAGCGAGCTCCCGGTCCACGAGCAGGCCGGCCGCGAAGTCGTAGCTCGAGAAGGGCTCCATGCGCCGCGTGCGCTGGTCGTGAAGCCGCGCGACCAGCCCCTCCCGAAGCCGCGGCTCCGCCACCTGCGTCCAGACCACGAAGTCCGTCGAGAGTCCTGGAAGCTCGTCGGCGATGAGCGCCGCGCTGATGTTGACCAGGTCGTCGCTCACGACCAGGTACATCTCCTTGGCCATGCCCACGTTGGCTCGCACGAGGGTGCGGACGTCGCGCGCGTCACCGATGATGACCGGCACCCCCGCCCCGCGGAGCTGCTCGACGCCTGGATCCGCGGCGTTCTGGTCCACCGCGACCACCGCCTGCTTCGGGAATTCCTGCTTCAGCCAGTGGCACAGCCAGCGTCCGGTCTGGCCCACGCCCACCACCACCACGTGGTCGCGGCACGCCGGCCCGACGCGATCCATGGTGGGCCCCAGGCTGTCCGCCACACGCAACACGGTCTTCCAGAGCCCATCGACCACCGCCGCGGCGATGCTCAGGGGCGCCGCGCAACGGACCGCCCAGAGCGCCGCCGCCGTCCGGCCGTCCCCGAGCTGGGTGTCCGACGCGCAGAAGAACACCGCGATCGACTCGTACAGCACGCGCCCTGGCTCGAGATCGAGCGAGCCGTGCAAGACCAGCGCGGCCGCGAACACCAAGGCCACCAGGATCAGCTCCGAATACCACCGCAGGGCCCGTCTTCCAGCGCTCGTCCCGTCGTCCTCTCCCATGGGGGCCTCCGTGCCGCAAGCCTACGCCATGGGTCGCGGCGACCGACTCGGCCCGGTGGGCGCACCCTCCCCTCAGACCACCACGAGCCACCCCAACCCCACCACCACGCTCAGAGCGCCCGACGCACCGAGCACCGCCGGCACCCGCCCAGGTCCGCGAACGAGCGCCGCCGCCGCCGCCGCGAAGACGGTCATCGAGACGACCGCCGACCCCACGTAGGCCGCCAGGTAGATCGCGGCGTGCGACGGCGACAGGACCAGCGACGGCAGCACCCCGAAGAGGTGACCGGCGCCTGCTGCGCCATGGACCAGGCCGAAGCCGAAGGCCGAGTGGCGGTGGGTCGCGTGCTGGCCGCTCGCCGCGTGCTGGGGCTCCTCCACCGTGCCATCGGCCACGTGGACGTGCGCGTGCACGTGGTCCGTGTCGGGGTGCGCGTGGCCGTGAGCGTGCACGGTGATGAGCCGGCTCCGACGGATCGCCCACACGCCGAGGAGCACGAGCAGCACCCCCACGAGCCGCTCCGACACCGCCGACACCGCCTCGATCGGCACGGATCCTGCGAGCAGCTGCCCCAAGGCGCCCAGCGCGACCACCCCGGCACCGTGCCCGAGCCCCCACCGGAACCCGACGCGCGCGGCCCGCTCTCGGTCCGCCACCGCCAACGGCAACACCGCGGCGAGGTGGTCCGGTCCGCTGACCACGTGGACCGATCCGGCCGCCAGGCCCGCGGCGACCAGCGCGAGCGCGCTCATTGCGCCTCCGCCCGTTGCGTCCAGCTCATCTCGCAGGGGAAGTTCCACCCCGAGGCCGAAGCGATCGCCCCGCACGACTTCTTGTCCGTGGCGCACTCGCCGAGGTACGCCACGTCCAGGGTGAGCGAGGTCTCGCTGGCGAAGCTGCCCGACAGGCTGTGCGTCCAGACGAACAGGCCGCCGTCCTCGAGCGCCGGCTCGCAGGCAAAGGTTCCGTCCGCCTCGAGCGCGCAGGTGGTCGTCAGCTTGCTGTACCCGTCGACCGTGAGCTGGAAGCTCGTCTCCGATCCGTCGAGGGTGAGGCTGCCCGAGAGGCTGAGGGTGCCTGTGTAGATCACGGAGACGTCGTCCTGGAGCCCGCAGGTGTCCTCGTGAAGGGTCGCGCCGCCGAGGTTCCACGTGGCCGACGTGTCGTCCTCGCCGTCGGTGGGGGCGGTGTCACCGGCCGCCCCCGACTCGTCGGCCGTGTCGTCGGACGGACCGTCGGTCGGGTCGTAGGCGGTCTCGGCGACCGAGGTGTCGCTGCTCGCGGTGGGTCCCGAGCACCCGAAGAGCGCGAAGAGGCCGATCGTCGCCATGGCTCACATCCCAGGCTGGGCAGCGCGATGATCGCTGCTGCTCCGTCCGCCGCCTGTAGCACAACCCGCCTCTCGCGGCCTCCGCGGGCATGGGCGCAAGACCTGCGTTAAGATGAACCACCGGTCGAACCACCGGTCGAACCACCGGTCGAACCACCGGTCCAACCGCCGGTCGAACCACCGGTCGAACCACCGGTCGAACCACCGGTCGAACCACCGGTCTACCCTCCGAGGATCTCCATGCCCCGCCGCCGCCCTCGCTGGGACCACCTCGAGCCGGCCAAGCAGCACGCCATCCTGGAGATCGCCGCCGAGGAGTTCGCGCAGCACGGCTTCGAAGGCGCCAGCTACAACCGGATCATCGCTCGGGCCCAGGTCTCCAAGGGCGCGATGTACTACTACTTCGACGGCAAGATCGATCTCTTCTGCGCCGTGGTGGAGGCGGCCATGGCCGAGTCGCTGAGCGGCTGGTCCATCCAACCCGGCCTGGACTTCTGGCCTTCGATCGAGGCCATGGCGGTGGGCTTCTACCGCCTGGCCGACGCCTCGCCCCGGGACGTGGCGCTCTACCGGCAGTTCGTGAAGCTGCCCGAACACCACCTCCAGCACGCCGCCATCCTCACGCTCTACGCCGAGCTGCACGAGGTCGTCGACACGGCCGTCGCCGCCGGCCAGGCCAGCGGTGAGGTGCGCACCGACCTCCCCCAGACCATGCTCCTCGCCGCCGTCTGGGGGCTGGGCGAAGCCCTCGACAAGTGGTTCCTCGACCACGTCCACCTCGACCTCGATCCCACGCACGCCGCCCGCCAGGTCGTCAGCTTGCTGCGGCGCCTCGCCGCCCCGGAGTCCGCATGATCCTGCTCTCTGCCCTCGCTCTCGCCGCCGAGGCCGATCTCGGCGTGCTGCTCGACAAGGTCGACGACGTCGCCCGCGGCGGCAGCTCGCACGCCCTCATCACCATGGCCGTGAAGACCGATCGCTACGAGCGCACCGTGCAGCTGGAGGTCTGGTCCGAAGGCAGCGACAAGAGCCTCGTCGTCATCCGCGAGCCCGCCAAGGAAGCCGGCGTCGCGACCCTCATGGTCGGCGACCAGCTCTGGAACTACATGCCCCGGGTCGACCGCACCGTGAAGCTGCCCGCCGCCATGATGTCGGACGGCTGGATGGGCAGCCACGTCACCAACGACGACCTCGTGAAGTCCAGCCGGATGGCGGACGACTACGACGCCGAGCTGAGGCATCAGCCCGACGCGACCCACAGCACCTGGATGCTGTCGCTCACCCCGAAGCCCGAGGCCCCCGTGGTCTGGGGCCGCCTCGAGGTGGAGCTCACCGCCGACGAGCTCCCGCTGGCCATCGCCTACTACGACGAAGACGGCCGCCTCGAGCGCACCATGAGCTGGGAAGATCCCCGGGACTTCGACGGCCGGCGCGTGCCGGCGGTCCTGCTGGTGAAACCAGCCGACAGCACCGAGTACACCCGCATCACCTACGACAGCCTCGCCTTCGACATGGTCCACGACCCGAGCACCTTCACCCTGCAGGCCCTCCGCCGATGATGCTCGTGGTCGCCACTGCGCTCGCCGCCCGCCCACCGGTGCAGCCCGGGCTCGATCTGAAGACCTTCGTCGTGGGGGTCTTCCCCTACGACCACGTGCTGTTCGAAGACCCCGACTGCGCCTGCGTCGAGCCGGCCGCCCAGGGGCTGACCGACCTGCGGCTCAAGCTCGACGAGCGCCGTGGGCGCTTCGCCATCGAGGCCCACCACACCGCCACCTTCGCCACCGCCGACGTCGACCTCGCCGGCCAGACCGGCGTCGCTCGCCGTGCTCCCCAGCTCGTCGACGGCACCTGGAACGCCGTGGATGCCCGCCAGATGTCGCTCGCCGGCCGGGTGGATCGCCTCAACCTCCAGGTCACCGTGCCCCACGTCGACCTCACCCTGGGTCGGCAGGCCATCAGCTTCGGGCGGGCCTTCTTCTTCTCCCCGCTGGATCTGGTCACCCCCTTCGACCCCTCCATCGTCGACCAGGAGTACCGGCCCGGCGTCGACGCGGCCCGAACCGACGTGTGGCTGGGCACGGCCGGGCAGGTCGCTGCCGTCGTGGCCTGGATGGGCGACCCCGGCGACGACCTGGTGCGCGAGCACCTCACCGCCACCGGCTACGCCCAGGGCACCCTCGGGCTCTGGGACCTCGGAGCCTTCGGTGGCCTCGTGCGGGCCGATCCCGTGCTCGGCGCCGTCGCCGCGGGCAGCGCAGGGCCCCTCGGGCTGCGCAGCGAAGCCACGGTCACCCTCGTCGACGATCCCTTCGTGCGCGCGTCCGCCGGGGCGGACTGGATGCCGATGCCGGACCTCTACCTGTCCGCCGAGCTCTACCTCCAGACCCTCGGCGCCGACGGCCCCGACGACTACCTCACCCAGGCCCTCGACCCGCGCTACGTGGTCGGCGAGCTGTGGCTGCTCGGCCAGCGCTACGCCGGGGTCTCGGCGAGCTGGAAGGTGCACCCGCTCTGGACGGTGGGCACCGGCGCCATCGCGAACCTCGGCGACCCTTCGGTGCTGCTGATGCCGTCCATCGAAGGCTCGGTCAGCGACGAGGTGTCCCTGACCGCGTCGGGCTTCGTGGGCCTGGGAGAGCGCCCGCCCGACTGGAGCACCTCCGCGCCGGCCTTCGCCAGCGAGTTCGGCTCCTGGCCCAGCGCCTTCTTCCTCGCCCTGAAGGTGTACGCGTGAGCTCACCTCTGCCTCGGATGGCGTGGCGCAACCTCGCCCGCAACCTCCGCCGCACGGTCATCACCGTCGTCGGCCTGGCGCTCGCGCTCGCGATGTCCATCGCGACCTGGGTGCTCTTCGACGGCTTCCTCTCGGACTCGGTGTCCGCGCTCGTGTCCGGCTCGGGCCACGTGCTCGTCGAACACCCCGGCCAGCTCGAGCAGCGCAACTTCTACGACACGATACCCGACGCCGACCTCCTGGCCAGGGAGCTCGAGGCCGACCCGCGGGTGGCCGCCGTGCAGCCGGTCATCCGTGGCGCCGCGCTGGTGTCGGGTGAGGAGCTGTCGGCCGGCGCCAACCTGCTCGCCCTGGACCCCACCCGCGACGCGTCCCGGCTGCCGGACCAGATCGTGTCCGGCGCGTTCCTCACCGGGGGCGAGGAGGTCCTGCTCGGGGCCGGGCTCGCCACCCGCATCCACGCCGGGGTGGGGGACGAGGTCGCCGTGATGACGCAGGCCGCCGACGGGAGCCTCGGCAACGCGCTGTGGACCGTGGTCGGCCTCGTCGAGACCGGCAACGCCGACCAGGACCGTGGCACGGCCTGGGTCCCCCTTGACGCTGCGCGAGAGCTCTTCGTGCTCGAGGGCGCCCACGCGCTCGCCGTCACGCTGCAGGACGCCGGTGCGGCCCGCAGCTTCGTCGCCGGGCTCGACGATCGCTTCACCCGCGTCTACGCCGACACCGAGCTGCTCGCTCCCGAAGGCGCCGACCCGTCGCGCACCCCGGTGGTAGCCGACAAGGGGCTCGTCGCCAGGACGTGGAGGGCCGTGAACCCACTCATGGGCGAGTACGCCGAGATGTCCAAGGCCTGGTCGCTGGTCATCGTCGGCATCGTGCTCCTCACCGCGTCGATGGGCGGGATGAACAGCATGCTCATGTCGGTGCTCGAACGCACACGGGAGCTCGGGGTGCTCATGGCGGTCGGGCTTCGGCCGCGGAGCGTCGTCGCGCTCGTGGTGCTCGAGAACCTCGTCCTGGGCGTGGTGGCCACCGCCCTCGGCCTCGTCCTCGGCGCCGGCTGCGCGTGGTGGCTGGTCGAGGTGGGCTTCGACCTGTCCGAGGGCACGCCGGACATGGCCTTCTCCGGCGTCGTCATCGAGCCCGTCTTTCGTGGCCGCTGGAGCGTCGACGCCTTCGTCTGGCCGGCCGTGGTGCTCGCGGCGGTGACCTTCCTCTCCAGCCTCTGGCCGGCGCTGCGAGCAGCCCGCCTGGCCCCGGTCGACGCGATGAGGGCTCAGCGATGACCCTCGCCCTGCGCCTCGGCCTCCGCAACGTGCTGCGCTACGCGCGCCGGAGCTTGATCACCGCCGGCACCATCGCGGCCAGCTTCGCGATGCTGGTGCTCGCCATCGGCATCTCCGAGGGCAGCTACGCCAGCATCGTCGACAACGCCGCACGCTCCGGGGCCGGGCACGTGGTCGTGCGCGCCCCCGGCTACGACCCGCTCGACCCCGTGCCCCTCGCCGACGCTGCGGCCGTGCTCGTCGCCGCCGCACGCCATGGCCTCGCTGTGCCCCGCGCGGAAGCCCTCGTGGTCGCCAGTGCTTCCTCGGGTTCGGCCACCCTGCTCGCGCTCGGCGTCGACCCGCTCATCGAGGAGCAGGCCTCCATCACCGCCGAGGCGCTGGTGGAGGGTGCGTGGCTGCCGGAGGAGCCCGGACGGGTGGGCAAGGCGCTGGTCGGCCGCAGCCTGGCGAAGCGGCTGCGCGTCGACGTCGGCGACCGCCTCGTGGTCACCGCGAACAGCCCGGACCAGGCCTTGCTCTTCCGCGTTGGCGGCCTCTTCTCGACCGGGTCCCCCGCGGTCGACGACGGCCTGGTGCTGGTGGACCGGCGCGCGCTCTCCACCCTGCTCGGCGAGCCCGACGTGGTCCACAGTGTCGGCGTGTTGCTCGACGACGTCTACGACGCCGCTCGGGTGGCCGAGGAGCTCGGGGCCGCGTTGCCGCACGCCCAGGTGCTCACCTGGGCCGAGGCGCTTCCCGAGGTGGGCGACTACATCACGCTGGACCGCACCAGCGCGAGCGCGATGTTCTTCGTGCTCTTCTTCCTGGTCGGGCTGGCCATCCTCAACAGCATCCTGATGAGCGTCTTCGAGAGGAAGCGCGAGCTCGGTGTGCTGCTCGCGCTGGGCACCGCACCCCGCACGCTCTTCACCATGGTCGTGATCGAGGGCGTGATGCTGTCGGTCGTCTCCGTCGCGCTCGGGCTGGCCATCGGCTGGGCCGGAGTCAGCTACCTCGCCGTCGACGGGCTGGACCTGAGCGCCTTGATGGGCAGCGACTACGACCTGGCCGGCTACGCCATGGAGCCGGTGATCTACCCCCTGATCAAGGTCGGACGCGTCATCGACGGGGTGGTCATGGTCGTCCTGCTCACCCTGCTCGCCGCCCTGTACCCCGCGTGGAAGGCCGCCCGCGTGCCCCCCGTCGAAGCCATCAGCCGGCTCTGAGAGGTCCCGTGAACATCCTGCGTGCCATCGCCGTCGAGAAGTCCTACCAACAGGGCGAGGTCACCGTGCCCGCCCTCCGCGGCATCGATCTGTCGATCGGGGTCGGCGAGTTCGTCGTGCTCGCGGGCCCCTCGGGGTCCGGCAAGACCACGCTGTTGAACCTCTTCGGAGCGCTCGACGAGCCCACCGCGGGCGCGGTGGAGGTCGAGGGACGGCCGCTGTCGGGCCTGGCCCGGCGGCGCCTCGCCGAGCTGCGGCGGGACCGGATCGGCTTCGTGTTCCAGGCCTACAACCTCGTCCCGGTGCTCACAGCCTACGAGAACGCCGAGCTGATCCTGATGCTGCAGGGCGTGCTCGAGGCGGAGCGCCGCGAGCGGGTGATGCCGCTGTTGAAGGCCGTGGGCCTCGAGGGACTGGAGGACCGGCGCCCGAACCAGCTCTCCGGCGGGCAGCAGCAGCGCGTCGCCGTGGCGCGCGCCCTGGCCGCCCGCCCGGCCATCGTGCTGGCCGACGAGCCCACCGCGAACCTCGACGGTGCCACGGGCGCCGCGCTCCTGGCGACGATGCGCAAGCTCAACGAGGAGTCGGGCACCACCTTCGTGTTCTCCAGCCACGACGAGAAGGTCATCGCGCTGGCCCGGCGGCTCGTCTGGCTCGAAGACGGTCGGGTGGCTCGGGACGAGCGGCGAGGAGACTGAGCGTGCCGCGGTGTCGATCACCGCGACGTCATTCGATGTACCCCAAGGCTCTCAGCTGCTCCTCCGCCGCCAGGCTCACCTCGGCCCGACTCCCTTCCTCGACCCCACGCCACACCCGCCGCGTGGACTGCAGCTTGTCGCCCGCCTGCGCCAGCTCCGGCGCCGAGTACGTGCTCGACAGCGCCGAGAGCTGCCTCGCGAAGCTGTCCAGCACGGCGTCCGCGTCGTCGGCGCGCCCCCCTCGTCGCAAGGCCGCTGCCTGCTCCCGGGCGCGGCCCTCGTGCACCTTGCCCACGTACGCCACCGCCAGCGCGTCCTGGCTGCCATCCAACACGGTCGGATCGTCGCTCGTCACCGACCACAGCTCCTGCGTGAGCGACGTCACCGCCCCCGTCACCGGGTCCTGGGTCGACACCGCCACCGACCCCAACAGGTCGCCGGCCACCTCCGGATCGATCTGCAGCTTCGCCACCACCTTCCGGGTCGTGCCGCTCGACATGTCGCCCACCAGCGCCTCCCAGCCCGTCGCGGTCGCCCGTCCGTCCCAGGTCTCGTACCCGAACACGTCCAGCACGGTCACCCCGGCCCCTGGCCGCACCTCCACCGTCACCCCCTGCGCCGCCAGGGTGTCCGCCGCCCGCAGCTCGTCGGCCAGCATGCCCGCCAGGGCACTCGGCGACTCCACGTAGTGGTACCGACCGCCCCCCGCGTCGGCGATGGCCGCCATCGTGTCCAGGTCGAAGTCCAGGCCCAGACCCAGCGCGCTCACCGTCACCCCGGCGGACTGCGCGCCCCCCGCGATGCCCGCGAGCACGTCGGTGGCTGTCGCCCCCGCCGTGGCATGACCATCGCCCAACAGGACCATGCGCCGCACGCCCGGCACGCCCCCCAGCTGCGTCAACGCGGTGTGCAGGCCGGACGACATGTTCGTGTCGCCGCCGGCCACCAGCCGGTCCATGCCCGAGAGCACGGTCCCGCGGCCCGAGATCGTCGTGCGCCCGTGGAGCACCTTCGCAACGGTCGAGAAGCCCACCAGCGACACGCTGTCCCCCGCGTCCAGCTGGCCCACCAGGGCCTCGGCCGCCTCCCGCGCGTCGGCCAGCTTCTGGCCGCTCATCGAGCCCGAGGTGTCGACCACCAGCGACAGGTGCACGGGCACCTCGCCCACACCGTCTTCGTCGGCGGTCAGCTCCACCACCGCGTAGCGGACCTGGGGTCCCACCGAGCTCAGCGCGCTCCGGTCGAGCGCCGTCCGCACGGTCAGGTGCCCGGTGGCCCCCACGGTCGGCGTCGGCGGCTGCACCGGCGCGGGTGCCGCCACGACGGCCACACTGGGGGAGGGGAGGAGGAAGAGGGCGAGGCCTGCGAGCGTGGAGCCCGTGAGGAAGCCCTTCAGAGCGGTCTGTTGCATGGATCACCTCGGGTGTCGCTCCCAAGGTCACCGCTGGATGTGGCGCGATCCGCGTGCGGTGTCAGGCATTGCCGTGCAGAATCCGTGTCACTCCTGCGCCAGGTCGATCACCACGGCGAGCTGACCGTTCACCACCTCGACCGCCAACCCCGCCACGTCGAGCTGTGGGGTCAAGAGCACGCTGCGCTCCGTCACGCTCCACCAGATCGTGTCCAGGCACGACGACACGTTCGGTCCGCGGCAGCTCAGCTCGGCCCGCGCACCGCTGAAGCCCAGGCCCTCCAGCCGTGCATCGGCCGCCGGATCCAGGGTCCACCCCTCCCGCTTCCGCCGCTCCAGCTCCGAGCGGGCCGACGACCCGAGCACCGGGTCGGCGCCGATCGCCTGGAGGTCCTCCAGGTAGCGCAGGTCGTTGAGCGCCTCGAGCACGGTGGCCGCGAGCTCGCCGGCGGCCGGGATCGGCTCCTCGAAGGGGCCGTCGTCGGGGGTCTCGGTCGCCACGTAGAGCGCGCCGGAGCCCACCACCTCGTCCACGCCCTCCGGGCTCGTGCCCCACACCTCCACGAACCACTCGCCGGGCTCGTCGACCACCACCGCACCCGGACCGAGCGCGAGCCCCGAGGGGCCCACCGCCCAGACCTCCAGCGCCGTGTAGCCGGCCGCGTCCACCGTGCCGATGCTCAGGGTCTGGCCCACGGCGAGCTCGCGGGGAAACGCCGACAACCTCACCGGCGCGATCGACGACACGGTCACCCACACGTCCCGGTCGCCGTCACGCACTCGGGCCATGCCGACCACCAGCCCTTCGGCCCGCGCCTCGGTGGCGACGGTCCCCGCCTCGACGGGCAGCTCGCCCTCGGCCACCCGCTCCACCACGATGGCGTCGATCGCGTGGGGCCATCCCGCCCGCATGCGCGCCCAGTTCACGCTCGACCGGTCGTAGGCCAGCCCCTCGGCCACCAGCAGGCCCACCGCGCCAGCCACCCCGGAGAGCGCCTCGTCCAGCGGCACCTCGCCCGCGACGTGCTTCACCACCTCGTCGCGCGGCGGCGTGTCGGAGCGGCTGTAGAGGGGCGCGAGGGTGGCGGGCACGATCGGGGTGGCCATGGCGTCGGGCGCCTTGTGCTTCCCGCAGGCCAACATCAAGAAGAGCATGACCCTGGGCTAACCTTCGGACCCGGCCGGCACGCGCGGCCCGTGACGCCCCTTGACGCCTCATGGTGCGAGCGGACAATCCCCCGTGTGCAGGCCGGTCAGGTCGCCGGTCACGAAGGCCACATCGTCCTTGCCCGACTGCTTCATGCCGATCCAGCCCGGCTGCATGCCCCAGTAGCCGTAGGACCACCCCGTGATGAGGTCGGTCACCGCCGGCATCCACACCGCGTAGATCGGCAGGCCACCGTCGCACACGTACGAGCTCGGGTAGTCGCCCTCGTTGTACGCCCCGTCGCCGTTGTTGTCGGCGTACAAGAGCGGCACCTCCATGCCGACCACCGCGCCGAAGTCGACGTTCATCGCCTGGTGGTCCGCGGGCGGCTCGCCGTCGAGCGCGATCGAGAAGCTGGTGCCCATGGGCTCGTCGTAGAGGTAGGCCTGCACGCTGCCGCCGTCGAAGAGCACGTAGGGCGCGAGCACCAGGCCCTGGTTCGGCGCCGTCTTCACCACCTCGCCCTCGATGAGCAGGGTCTCGTTCACCGCAAGGTTGGTCTCGATGGGAATGGCCAGCGGGTCGTACAGCTCGAAGTCCTCGGCGCCCCCCTTGCCGCTCACGTCCGCCAGCAGGGCGTTCCAGCCCTCCACCACGCCGAGCTTTCCGAGCCCGCCCGGGTCACCTTCCACGTACACCGCCCACACGGTGCTCACCCCGCGGAGGGCTTCACCCTCGTCGAAGCTCCCGTCGCCGTCGTCGTCGTCGTGCAGGGCTCCTACGTACACGCCGAGCTTCACGCCCAGCTTCGGGTCCTCCTGCAGGTCGGTGGGCGCGCCCAGCTCGAGCTCCACCCGGCTGCCCGTGACCTCCACGCCCGCGAGCTCCGCGCCGAAGGTCAGGTCGTCGGCGCCCAGGTCGATCGCGTGCATCGTGAGGGTCGCGCCCTCCCAGTCCCCGCGGATCTCCCAGGCGAGGTCGGGGTCCGAGGCCGCTTCGCCGGAGTCGCCGCCGTCACCCGTGTCGTCGGTGCTCGGGTCGCCGGTCTCCTGGGGTTCGGTCGAGGCGGTGTCGCCCTCGGGCTTGTCGGGGATGCAGGCGAGCAGAGCGATGAGCGTCATGGGGTGTCCTCCGCCGACACCCTTACCTCAGCCTCCGGCTACCACCAGCTTCCAGCGGCGTTGATCTCGAAGAGGTAGCTGGAGGTGCAGCTCTCACCACCCATGGAGTGGATCGCGGCCAGGAACCAGCCCGAGTCCGACGAGGTGTAGCCGCCGTCGTGCCAGTACGACTCGTCGCCACCGGTGCCCGAGTCGTCGACCGTGCCCAGGGTCTGCCAGTCGCTGCCGGAGTCCGGGTACCAGTACAGGTCCACCGCGATGTCGACCGTGGAGGGCGCATACAGCGTGTGGCCCACGCCGTAGCTGTCGAACCAGCCGTCCTCCACGTAGTAGTAGATCGTGTCGTAGTCCGACTCGGGGTTCAGGTAGCCCTCGTACTGGTAGACCTCGCCGGTGATGTCGCCCAGGTCGTTGTAGTCGTGGTAGCCGTCGTCGTTGGGCTCCCAGTAGTCGCCGGAGAAGTCTTCATCGACCAATCCGTCGCAGTCTTCGTCCTCACCGTCGCAGCCGTCGCTCCACACCCCGGGGTTGACCGACGCGTCGTTGTCGTCGCAGTCGCCCTGGCCGGTGGTGTAGCCGTCGTTGTCGCTGTCGCCACCGCCGCCGCCATCGCCGCCGTCGCCGCCGTCGCCGCCGTCGCCGCCATCGCCGCCGTCGCCGCCGTCGCCCCACTCCGAGCCGCCGGTGTCGCTGCCGTTGTTGCCGTCGCCGCCGTCGCCGCCGTCGCCGCTGCTGCTGCTGCTGCTGCCGGTGTCGTCTTCGTAGATGCCGGGGGACACGCCCTCGTCCTCCCGCTCGCCGTTGAAGCAGGCCACGAGCAGGGTGGTGAGGCCGATGGCCGAGAGCAGGGTGGGCCGCACGGTGCCTCCGGGGAGCGCGGGAGGCCGAGTATACCCGCGCTGCGCCGGCTCGGATCACTCGGAGTGGTCGTCTTCCTTGCGCGGCGAGACCCAGGTGAGCTCCAGGCCAACTGCGAGGCGGTAGGCGAGCTTCGCCTGGTCGGACCAGAAGGGCGCTCGCACGCGAGGGGCCACGCCCAGGCCCTCCAGGGGCGTCCACGAGAGCCCCGCAACCGCCGCGACCTCGTGGTAGCCCACGCCATCGTCTCCGGGTCCGCGTCGGGTGTCGTTGACCCCGGCGCTGGCGACCGCGTTGGGCAGGCGCCGCGCACCGCGGAGCACCACGGAGGTGTAGGGCCCCTGGCGGAGGCCGTCGCTGCCGGCCACCACGGGCACCTGCGCGTCGGTGTCGACCGCCATCAGCCACTGATCGCCTGCGTAGAACGAGGCGGAGAGCACGGGGTCGACCGACGCCGTGGAGCGCGGCACCCAGCCGTCGGCGCTCGCCGATCCCAGGGGCAGGCTCACGCCGGGCCGGAGCTCCAGCGAGACCTGGGCCTGGTCGACCGCCCGCCATCCCACGCCGACCCGCGCGTCGCGGAGCTGAGGGCCACCGGAGCCGTGGTAGCGGCCGGCCTGGGCACCCGCCGAGAAGCCCGATCCGAGGCCGACGCGGGCCGTGGCCTCGGCCACCACCACGGGCTCACCCTGGCCGTAGCCGCCGTCCCCGGCCACTCCGACGGCCACCTGGCCGCGCTGCATGCCACCCTCGAACTCGTTCCTCCCGACCGGGAGGGAGCTGGCCGCTCACAAGCTTCACTGCGCGTAGGCCGGCATCAACCACAAGAAGATCGGGATCATCCGGTGCCCTCCAGGCCGAGCTCGGCGGCCTTCTCGGTCAACGCTTCGATGACGAAGGTGGTGTGGTCGGCGAGCTCCACGCCCAGCAGCTCGGCGCCCGTGCGGACCTCGTGGCGCTCCACCCCCGCGGCGAAGCGCTCGGTCTTGAGCTTCTTGCGCACCGACTTCCAGCTCAGGCCGTGGATGCCCGTGGGGCGGATCAGGGCGCAGGCCATCACGAAGCCGGTCAGCTCGTCGCAGGCCAGCAAGGCCTTGTCCAGGGTGGTGCGGTGCTCCCGGCCCCACTTCGTGTAGTGGGCCGAGATGGCGTAGGCCAGGTCCTCTTCCCCCCGCTCGCGGAGCCAGGCCACGATGCGGTCGGGGTGGTCCTCGGGCCAGGCGTCGTAGTCCGCGTCGTGCAGCAGCCCCGCGATCCCGAAGGTCTCCACGTCGCCGCCGTAGCGCTCGGCTGCGCGCCTCATCACGTGCTCGACGGCCAGTCCGTGCCGGACCAGGCTGGGGGTCTCGGTCCAGGTGCTGAAGAGCGCCCAGGCTTCGTCGCGCGTCACTGGGCCTTCTCGAGGTAGCTCTGCAGGGCCGCTGTGCGCGCCGCCCCGGAGGTCAGCTCCTGCAACACGGCGTCGAAGCTGCGCGCCGGCCCGACCTGGTGCACCAGGTGGTCGACCAGCCACGGGGCCACGCTCGGGTTGGCGACCGGGGCTCCGACCGCCTGGGTCAGCGCGTCGTAGAGGGTGGCCTGGACCGCCTGCTCGTACAGGAAGTTCTGCACGTAGCCCGGGTAGTTCAGCATGATCCCGGACTCCAGGAAGCTGGACCAGGTGGTGCCCCGGCTGTCCTGGGGGTGGGCGAAGCTCCAGCCGCGCAGGGTGGCATCGAGCGCGGCGGCTTCGGCGGAGATGGCCGCCCAGTCGCCGGGCCGTTCGTAGAGCATCTTCTCGATGCGGGTGGAGCCGGCGTACCAGGTCAGGGTCTCGATCGTGTCGTACACCCGCGACATCGCAAGCTCGCTGCGCTGTTCCTCGGGGAGCTCGGGGATGTAGCGCTCGGCGTACTCGGGCTCGTAGACCATGCGCTCGAACAGCGCGCCGAAGCCCTCGAACCAGGGGGAGGGCGGCTCCCAGAGCACGGGGCTCGTCAGCGCGCTGTCGGGCAGGTTGCGCCACCAGAGCGCGCGGCCCATCTCGTGGGTGAGGGCGAGGTAGGGCCACATCGACCAGCGCCGGTCGTTCGAGACCACCACGGCCAGGTGGTCGCGGGGCTTGATGGCGAAGCTGTAGGCGCCGGAGCGGGTGTACCGGGAAGGACCGATGTAGATCTGGATGCCGCCGGCCTCGAAGCCCAGGTCCCCCAGGGCCTTGCTCACCCGCCCTTCGGCCAGGTCGGCGTCGAACCAGCTCTCGGCTTCGGTCGTCTCGAAGTCGAGGCCCGACGCGCGCCGGAGGAGCCAGTGGTTGGCGAAGTCGTCCGCGATGCCCAGCCCGGCGGCCTTCGCGTCGATGCGCTGCTGGCCCTTGTTGTTGAGCGGCTGGATCAGGGCCTCGATCTCGTCGACGAAGGCCAGCACCTGGCTCGGCTCCAGGCCGCGGTGGTAGAGCGCCAGCTCCCAATAGGTGTCGAAGCCCTCGCGCTTGGCGACCGCGTTCCGCAGCTCCACGAGCCGGGTCAGGTCGTCGTCCAGCCAGGCCAGTCGGTGCTCGACCCAGCTCTCGACCAGGTCGTGCCGGTCGGCGTCGGTGAGCTCGTCGGCATCTTGCGACACGCTGTCCCAGCGGCCGACCAGGTCGATCTCGACCCCGGCCTCGTTGGACCAGGTGGCGGCCTCGCCGCGGGTGGACTCGATGTCGCTCAAGAGCTCGGTCTCGAGCTCGGTCTCCTGCTCCTTCCAGGACCGGCTGATCACGGCGCGGCGCTGGTAGGCGTCGCCCTTGAAGCTGGTGGTGGCGTTCGGGTCGTCGATCGCGGCGTCGATGGCGGACTTGATCGCCGGGTCGGCGAAGAAGGCGGACTGGGCCTGCTCGGCTTGCACCTTGAGCTCGCGCGCGGTCTTGTTGGTGCGGTTCCGGGTGGTGTCGCGATCGGCGACCCCGAGGTCCTTCACGATCTCGGCGTAGCGGGCGTCCACGCGCGCAAGCGGGTCCTTCATGCCGGACGTGCCGAGGTCGCAGGCGGCGAGCAGAGAGATGAGCATGCGGTGCCCCTGGAGGTCGTCGCGGCATGCTACCGCACGCCCGGCTAAAGGAGCGGCCACCGCCAGCGGAGAAGCCCCGTGTCCACCCTCCTCATGCTCCTGTCGTGCGCCAAGAAGCCCCCCGAGGCCGCGCCCTCTCCCGGATTCCTCGAGGTCGACCGCGGCGAGCTGTTCGGCGGGCTCATGGTGCACACCTTCGTCTACGACAACGGGCTGCGCCTGATGGTCGTGCCCGACGCGAGCGCGCCGGTCGTGGCCTACCAGACCTGGTACGGCGTGGGGAACTCCGACGAGGAGGCCCAGAAGACCGGGCTGGCCCACCTCTTCGAGCACATGATGTTCAAGACCACCGAGGACTACGGCGAGGGGCACTACAGCTCCACCCTGTCCGCGATGGGCGCCAACGGCCTCAACGCCTGGACCTGGCTCGACGAGACCGTGTACGTCCAGTCGGTGCCCACCGCCGCCCTCGGCGATCTCGCCAAGCTCGAGAGCACGCGCATGACCAGGCTCGTGGTCGACGCCGATGCGCTCGACAGCGAACGCGAGGTCGTGATCAACGAGCGGCGCCTGCGCACCGACAACGATCCCGACGGCAAGCTCTCCGAGAACCTCTGGAAGACCGCCTTCACCACCCACACCTACGGCTGGCCCACGGTGGGCTGGGAGGAGGACCTGAACGAGGTCACGGTCGAGGACTGCGTCGACTTCTACCGGCGCTGGTACGCGCCGAACAACGCCACCATCGTGCTCGCGGGCGACGTCACCCCGGAAGGCGCCGCCGCCCTCATCCAGGAGCACTACGGCGACCTGGAGCCCAGCGGCATCGCGCGCAGGACCCTGCCGCAGGAGCCCGCGCAGGCCGAGCAGCGCCAGGTCGAGGTGGAGCTGCAGACCACCACCGACCGCCTCCTGATGGGGATCAAGGTGCCGGCGGCCAGCCACCCCGACGTGCCCGCGCTCACGGTGCTCGACGCGATCCTCACCAGCGGCCGCAGCGGTCGCCTGATCCGGGCGCTCGAGGACGCGGGCTACGCCAGCGACGTGGGCAGCTTCTTCTACCCGATGCAGGAGCCCGGCCTGATGGAGGTCTCGGTCACCGCGCGCGATGGCGTGCCGGCCGAGCAGCTCCAGGAGGTGTTGCAGGCCGAGCTGGCCACCCTGGCCGCCGGCGAGATCTCCGAAGCCGAGGTGTCGCGGGCCCGCAACCAGGCCCTCGCGGCGTGGTGGGATGGCAACGACGCGGCCAGCGGCCGGGCGAGCGCGGTCGGCTGGTTCTGGACCACCACCGGCGACTGGCGCGGCGCCACGCGCCTGGTGGAAGGGCTCGAGGCGGTCACCCTCGACGACGTGAAGCGCGTCGCGGCCACCTGGCTCGACCTGCAGCAGACCACGGTGGTCGTCGGGCGCAGCGCCGACGAGACCGCCGCCATCGAAGCCACCGAAGGCGACGCGGCGGTGGCCCGCAAGGCGGACGCGCCCGAGGTGCGGGCGGCGGCCGGGGCCCCGGAGCTTTCGAAGGGCACCCACGTCGAGCAGGCGCACGGCGGCACGGTGGTGCTGGACTACGACCCGGCCGTTCCGCTGTTGAGCTTCCGCCTCGCGCTGCCCACCGGCACCGTGAACGAAGCGGCCCCCGGGGTCGCCAACCTCGGCGGCAAGATGCTGCTGCGCGGCACCAAGCGCCTCACGCGCTCGGCCTTCGAGGAGGCGGTGGAGGACCTGGGGGCGTCGGTCGAGGTGGCCGTGGGCCGCGACACCACCGAGATCACCGGGCAGGTGATGGCGTCGGCGTGGCCCGCCCTGTCGGCGCTGATCGAGGAGGCTCTGTCGAGCCCCGGCCACCGGCAGGGCGCGCTCGACGAGCTGCGCGCCGAGGTGATCAACGAGCTGGGCGAGGCCTTGGACGACGACCGCAGCCTGGCCTTCCTCGCGTGGGACCGCGCGTGGTTCGGCGCCGACCACCCCTACGGTCGCTCGGCGCTGGGCACGGAAGCCAGCGTCTCGAGCATCGAGCTGGAGGCGATCGAGGCCTGGCACGCGGGGCTGTCGAGCGTGGGCGCCGTGGTCGGTCTGTCCGGCGCCTTCGACGCCCAGGCACAGGCGGATCTGGAGGGCTGGCTCGCCGCCCTCGGCGAAGACGAGCTCGCCGCCGTCGAGCTGCCGGAGCCGGTGGGTGCGCAGGCCGAAGGGCGGCGCGTCGTGATCGTCGACAAGCCGGAGCGCACCCAGCTCCAGGTGGTGATCGGGCACGAGGGGCGTCCCTTCGACCTGGAGGGCTTCCCGGCCACGCGCCTCGGCAACGCGGTGCTCGGCCGCTCGGGCTTCGACTCCCGCCTGATGAAGGAGGTCCGCGTCGAGCGGGGCTGGAGCTACTACGCCTACAGCTACCACCGCACGATGTGGCAGGCCCCGACCTACGTCGCGAACCTCGCCCCGGGCGTGGAGTACGCGGTCGACGCCACCCAGCTCGTGCTCGACCTCATGGCCTCGGCGCGCGACGAGGGCGTCACGGCCGAGGAGCTCGAGCAGGTGCGCTCGTCGCAGCTGAACTCGGCGCCTTTTCTGGCCGACACGAGCGGCAAGCGCATGCAGCTCCGCGTCGAGAAGGAGCTGAGCGGCCAGGACCACGTGGCCCTGAACGCCACCTTCGGCGAGGTCACCCTCGAGCAGGTCGACGAGCACCTGGCGAGCGAGCTCTTCCCCGAGCGCGCGCTCGTGGTGCTGGTCGCCACGGCCGACGACGTGGCGGAGGCGGCCGCGTCGGTCGGCGAGGTCGAGGTCGTGCCCTACGAGGAGCTTCGTTGACGGCGGCTCCGCCCCTGTCCGTGGCCGATCTGCGCCTGCTCAAAGAGGCGAAGGCCGGCAACCCCGAGGCCGTGCAGGGGCTCTGGGTGCGCGTGGCGTCGTCGTGCTGGTCGGTGCTCGCGCCGCTGGTGCACCGCGCCGTGGGCCTGGAGCACATGGTCAGCTTGCGCCGGGCCTTGGAGGCCGACCTGCGCAGCTTCGCGGGGGTCGACTGGCGGGAGCCGGTGTACGAGCGTCTCTGGCACCTGCTCTGGAATTCGCTGCAACTCCCACCTCTGGGCGGCATCGATCGCGGCAACTGGCCGAAGCACGACCTGAACACCCTCCTCTCGGGGGCGACGCGGGCGGACGAGGCCAGGACACGGATTCGGGCGGCGCTCGGCGCGGCGCCCCTGGAGCTTCAGGTGATCCACCTCTTCGACCTCTTCACCACGTGCACGGCAGCGCAGCTCGCTCGGTACGCCGAGGTCGACGAGGGGCTGATTCGCGAGGCGCGCACGGCGGTGACCTACCACCTGGTGGCGGCCACGAGGGAGCCGGCATGACACGCGAAGAAGTGGTCGGGCTGCTGCCTTGCTACGTGTGTGGCGACGTGCCAGCCGACGTGGCGGCGGCGCTGGAGGCGGTGCTGGCCGAAGACCCGGAGCTGGCGGCCCTCGCGGAGCAGCTCGGCGTGCTCCGAGGCGACTGCGAAGAGGTGCTGGTGCAGGCGCCGCCCATGGACTGGGGCACCCTCGGCGCCGACGTGGAGCTCGGCTCCGACGAGCTCGCGGCCCCGGCGCCGATCGAGCAGGCCCCCTTGGCCTCGGGCACGCGCTTCATCGCCCTGGCGTTCGGGCTGACGGCGTTGGTGGTGCTCCTGGCCTGGATGATGCTGTAGCTCGGGTCTGAGCGCTTCGTGGGCCCGGGGCCTCTCGCCCGCCACCCGCGCTACCCTCCGCCCGTGCGACGCGCCGCCCTCTCGCTGTTCGCCCTGCTCGCAGGCGTGTACGTGCTGCTCACCGGCGGCCACGTGTACAGCCCGGACACCACCCTCATGGTCGGCGTGTCCCGGGCCATCGTCGAGCGCCAGCAGCTCCACGTGCCCGAGCTCGCGGAGTCGATGGGCTTCGGCGGCTCGCTGCACGAGGGCCGCTTCTACGTGAAGTACGGCCTGGGCTGGTCCCTCGCCGCCGCGCCGGGGGTCGCGCTCGGACATGCGCTCGCACCGCTGTCGCCGCCGGGCGAGTCCCTGATCTTCGACACCCCCACCACCGCCGCCGGGCGCGAGTTCTTCGCGCAGCAGCACGTCGATCCCAGCGGCGCCACGCCCTACCGAAGGCTCTGGTACGAGACCCGCGACTTCACGCCCGCCTTCGCCACGTGGTGCGCCTCGCTCACCAACGCCTGGGTCACCGCGGCCGCCATGGTCGCCATGCTGCTCGCCGCCCTGAGCCTCGGAGCGGGCCTTCGCGCCGCCTTGCCGGTCGTGCTGCTCGTCGCGCTGGCCACGCCGGTCGCCCACTACGCGCGCACCGCGTTCTCCGAGCCGCTGGTCGGCCTCGGCCTCGCGGGGTGCCTCGCCGCGGCGCTCCGGGCGCGCGACCGCCCGGCGCTCTGGTTCGTCGCGGGTCTCTTCCTGGGCACCGCCGTGCTCACGCGGGTCGGCACCGTGGTGCTGGCGCCGCTGGCCCTGTTGTTGTGGGACCGCCGGGCCTCCAGCCTCGCGCGCGCAACGGCGGGCTTCGTGCTGCCCGTCGGGGTCGCGCTCGCCTACAACGCGGTCCGCTTCGGCAACCCCCTGGAGACCGGCTACGCCGGCGAGGTCGGGTCCTTCTCCACCCCGTTCCTGGAGGGGCTGCGCGGCCTGTGGACGTCCCCCGGACGCGGCCTGCTCCTGTACTGCCCGCTCGTCGTGCCGGCGCTCTTCGGGCTGCGGCGGCTCCCCCGCGCCGTGGCGCTCTACGTGGCCGGGTCGCTCGTCGGGCTCACGCTGCTCTACGCCAAGTGGCACATGTGGGAGGGCGGCTGGTGTTGGGGCCCCCGCTTCCTGGTCCCCGCGCTCCCGCTCCTCGCCCTCGGCCTGCTGCACGTGCGCCCGCTCGTGATCGCGCCCTTCGCACTCGCATCGGCGGCCATCGTCGCGCCCAGCCACGTGGTGCACTGGCACGACTACTACCAGTGGCTGAAGCGGGTCGCGCTCGGCGCACCGGAGCTGCTGCCGCCCTTCGACCACTACTACGATCTGCTGCGCTGGCACCTGGACTACGCGCCGCTCACCCGCTTCTGGCAGTTCCCCGTGCGCGACGGACTCCTGCTCCCGCACGCTCTCGAGACCCCCGGGTTGGTGCTGGCCCTGCTCGGGGTCGCCGCGGTCGTGGCGCTCGGAGGTGCGGTCGGGCTCGTGCGCGCATGGCACGCCGCGTCCGGTGTAGACTCCCCGCGGCACAACCCCCAGGACGGAGCGGTCCATGGCTGACAACGGCGCCGGCAGCGAACGACTCGGCGAGCTTCTCCTCCGCGAGAAGCTCATCACCCCCGTTCAGCTCAAGAGCGCGATGGAGGAGCAGCGCCGGGAAGGCGGGCGCCTCGGTCACTACCTCACGAAGCTCGGCTACATCGAAGAGAACGAGCTCACGGCGTTCCTGTCCAAGCAGTACGGCGTGCCGAGCATCAACCTCTCGGACTTCGAGATCGACCCCGAGGTCTTGAAGCTCATCCCGAAAGAGGTGGTGATCCGCCACCAGATCATCCCGGTCAACCGCGCGGGCAACACGCTCATCGTGGCCATGGCCGATCCCTCGAACATCTACGCGATCGACGACATCAAGTTCGTCACCAACCTGCAGATCGAGGTCGTGGTGGCCTCCGAGCAGGCCATCGCCGAGTCGATCGAGAAGTACTACACCTCGAACGTCACGTTCGAGGACGTGATGATGGACTTCGCCGCCGAGGACGAGGAGTTCGAGATCGAGGACGTCGAGGAAGACGTCAACGTGCTCGACCTCGAGAAGTCCGCGGGCGACGCGCCGGTCGTCAAGCTGGTCAACCTGATCCTGCTCGACGCCATCCGGAAGCAGGCGTCCGACATCCACATCGAGCCCTACGAGAAGCAGCTCCGCATCCGCTACCGCATCGACGGCGTGCTCTACGAGGTGATGAAGCCGCCGATGAAGCTGAAGCACGCGATCACCTCGCGGCTCAAGATCATGTCGAACCTCGACATCGCCGAGCGGCGGCTGCCCCAGGATGGCCGCATCAAGCTCAAGATGGGCCGCGGCAAGGAGATGGACTTCCGCGTCTCGGTCTGCCCGGTGATGTGGGGCGAGAAGGTCGTCATGCGGCTGTTGGACAAGTCCAACCTGCAGCTCGACATGACCAAGCTCGGCTTCGAGGAGAAGGTGCTCGCCGACTTCAAGGTCAACCTGCACCTGCCCTACGGCATGATCCTGATCACCGGTCCGACCGGGTCCGGAAAGACCACCACTTTGTACTCGGCGCTCTCCGAGCTCAACAAGTCCACCGAGAACATCTCGACCGCCGAAGATCCGATCGAGTTCAACCTCTTCGGCATCAACCAGGTCCAGATGCACGACGACATCGGCCTGAACTTCGGCTCCGCGCTGCGTTGCTTCCTGCGCCAGGATCCCGACATCATCATGGTCGGCGAGATCCGCGACTTCGAGACCGCCGAGATCGCGATCAAGGCCGCGCTCACCGGCCACCTCGTGCTCTCCACCCTGCACACCAACGATGCGCCGTCCACGGTCAGCCGCCTGCTCAACATGGGCATCGAGCCCTTCCTGGTGGCCAGCTCGGTCAACCTGATCGGTGCGCAGCGCCTGGTCCGCAAGCTCTGCGTCGAGTGCAAGCAGCCGATCGAGGTGCCCGAGCAGGCGCTCATCGACATCGGCGTGCCGCCGGAAGACGTCGCGGGCTGCCAGCCGCAGCGCGGCGCGGGCTGCCGCACCTGCAACACCTCGGGCTACAAGGGCCGTATCGCGCTCTACGAGATCATGGTGATGAACGAAGAGCTGCGGGAGTTCGTGCTCAACGGCGCCAGCACCCTGGAGCTCAAGCGCGAGGCCATCCGCCAGGGCATGAAGACCCTGCGGATGTCCGGCCTCACCAAGCTGATCGAAGGCTCGACGTCGATGGAAGAGATCGTCCGGGTCACCGCCTCGGACTGATCGGTCTTGAGCGCGCAGCGGATCGGACCCGCCGCGGTGGCAGTGGGGGTCGTCCTCGTCGTCGTGCACCTGCTCGTGCTGCACCAGGGGCTGGCGGATCCGCTCAAGGACGACACCTACATCTCCCTGCGCTTCGCCCGGAACCTGGTCGAAGGCCACGGGCTGGTCTTCAACCCTGGCGAGCGCGTCGAGGGCTTCACCAACCCGATCTGGACCCTGTTGGGGGCGGTGCCCCTGGCGCTCGGGCTCGACCCCTTCCTGTTCCTGAAGGCGGCCGGGGCCGCGGCCCTGGTCGGCCTCGTGCTGTCGCTCGGGGTGGCCGTGCGCGACCTGTCGCCGGTCGGCCGCTGCGCGCCGGCGCTCGTCGCAGCCTCCGCCGCGGTGGCCTACTGGTCGCAGTCCGGCATGGAGACGGTGGCCTTCGCGTGGGCGGCGCTCGAAGGCACACGACGCCTGGGCGACGCGGTCCGCCGGCGCTCGGATCCCGGGATCTCGGCGGGCCTGGTCTGGGCCTGCGCGGCGCTCTTGCGGCCCGAGGGTGTGGCCTGGTTCGGGCTCGCCTGGCTGGTGTCGGGCCTGCAGGCCCGCAGACCCGGCCCCTGGGCGGTCAGCGCCCTCGCGTTCGCGGCGCCGGTGGGGCTCTGGCAGGCGTTCCGCGTCGTGTACTACGGCGCCTGGCTGCCCAACACCTTCTACGCGAAGGTGGGCGGGGAGGCCGACGTGCTCGAGCGCGGGCTCGACTACCTGGCGCTCGGCGCGGTCGAGACCCCGGTGGCGCTGCTCGCGCTGGGGGCGCTGGTGTTCGTGCGGCGCGCGCTGGCGGATCCGAGGGGGCGCATCGCGTGCGCGATCCTCGCCTTCCACGGCGCCTACCTCCTGGCGGTGGGCGGCGACTACATGCCGCTGGGCCGGTTCCTGGTGCCGGCGGTGCCGCTCGCGGCGCTCGCCCTGGCTGCCGGCGCCACGTCGTCGCTGCCGGCGGGTGCGCTCGCCCTCGGTGCGGCGCTCCTCGGCCTGCAGCCCTACCTGTCGGGGCGCGCCCTGGACCCCGACTGGGCGCGCCTCCGCTTCGAGGCCTTCGGGCTCTGGGTCGGCACCCACCTCCCGCCCGACGCCGTCGTCTGCCTGGGCCAGATCGGCGCGGTCGGCTACCTCGGGCAGCGGCCGGTGCTCGACACCCACGGCCTGGTCGACGCGCACATCGCCCGGCACCGCCCCGAAGACTACGAGGTGGCTGGGGGCGCGGGCCACACCCGGGGCGACGCGGACTACGTGCTCGAGCGTGCTCCCGACGCGGTGATGATGGCCAACGTCTGGTACGCGCGGGTGCCGATGACGCCCGAAGCGCTCACCGAGCACCAGGACATGCTCGGGGTGACCGATCGGCTGCTGCTGGGCCAGCCTGCGTTCTTCGAGGCCTACGAGGCGCTCAACTACCGCACGGCGGACGACTTCTGGGTCGGTCTGTGGGTGCGCTTCGACAGCCCGCTGCACCCGGATCACCCGGAGTTCCGTGGTCCCGTGCCGGCGTTGCGGCTGTAGAGCGCCGATCAGGTAGGCGCGAGTCGCATGCTTGCGCCCGCCGGCCGTGGCCGGCGTCCCGCCTCCTCGACGTGCCCCTGGCCGGGTTAGGCCGGCCGCGATGACGGATCGCCTCCACTTCCGGCTCTTCTCGGTCGCGGGCGCCGTCTGCCTCTCGACCCTGTTCATCCTCTACGTCGTGGCGATGAACCGCGAACGCGACCGGCGGGTGGTGCCCTTCGAGGTGGACGGCCAGACCCTCTCCGAGGACGAGGCGCTGACCGCGGAGCAGCTCGCCGCCGCCCCTGCGCGCACCGGCGCCGACGGCCGCTCCAACGTGGTCGTGGTGCTCCTGGGCGGCGTGCGGCCCGACAAGCTGAGCGACGACACCCTCCCCGAGCTCCGGGCCTGGTCCGAGGGCGCCCGGAGCTACACCGACGCGCGCTCCGTCGCCTCCTGGCAGACCCCGGCTCGCGCCTCGGTGCTCACCGGCGTGCACCCCTCGGAGCACGGCGTCCACCGCAGCCAGGCCGGTCGCCTTGAGAAGCTCGACGCCGGCTACACCCTCTTCTCCGAGTCCTTCCAGGACGCGGGCTACCGCACCGCAGCGGTGCTGGCGGAGACGCGCCACCACCACGTCAAGACCGGTCTGCAGGCGGGCTTCGACGTCTTGCTGGACCGCGACCTGGAGGACGGCAACCCGCCGCTGGACTACGCCCGCGCCGACCGCGTGACCGCCATGGCCGAGCAGGTCGTCGACGCGTGGGAGGACCAGCCCTTCCTCCTGGTCGCCGAATACCTCGACGGCTGCACGCCCTGGGTGCCCTGGGACCACACCACCGGCGCGAGCGCGATGTACCGCATCGTGCCGAGCGCCCTGCACTTCCCGGGCGAGGCCCGCTACCTCTGGCGCGCCACCGTGAGCGCGGTCATGCAGGGCACGCGCAAGGTGAAGTCCGCCGAGCGGCAGACCTGGAACATCGCCTACACCGCCGACCTGCTCCAGCTGGACCACGCGCTCGCGGGGCTCCTGGAGCGGGTGGGAGAGCTCGAGCGCGACACCTGGGTGTTCGTGGTCGGCACCCACGGCGAGCCCATGGGCGAGCACGGCGTGGTCGGCCACGGCTGGGACGTGTACAGCGAGTCGCTCGAGGTGCCCTGGTTCGTGGTCGGGCCCGGGGTCGAGCCGGGCCTGGACCCCACGCCCGTGGAGCTGACCGATCTGCACGACCAGGTGCTCGCTGCCGCTGGCCTGGGCGCCTGGCCAGAGCCCGTGGAAGACCGGATGCGCGTGGCCGAGACCTTCTACGGCCCCAGCCGGGAGATCCGCCTCGCCCACGGCCGCTCGTTCAAGCGGGTGAAGCGCAGCTTCCTGGTCGGGAACCAGGAGCTCATGCTCGACAGCAAGGGCGGCGTGTGGCCCTTCCGAGACGGCCGTCAGGACCGGGTCGCGTCGGGCCCGTGGACCGAGGGGCTGGAGGCGCGCGCTCGCGCCTGGATCGCGGAGGCCGAGGGGACGGCCCCATCCGAGGACCCCGAGGAGCCGCCCGCCATCGACCCGGAGGCGCCGTGAGCTGGCTCGCGCTCTTCTGGGCGTGCAACCAGCCGGCCCCCCGTGCCACGCTGCAGCCGGCCGTGTCCCAGGAGGACGCCGCCATCCGCGACGCGCGCCGGCTGGTGCTCAAGGTGGACCACGTCGAGCGCCAGCCGCCGGAAGGGGTCGCGCCCAACGTGGTGATGGTCGTGCTCGACACCTTCCGGGCCGACCGGCTCGCGGCCTACGGGGGGGACCCGGAGCTCGCCCCCCGGCTGAACGCCTTCGCCCGGAGCGCGCGGGTGTACACCGAGATGCGCTCCACCGGCTCGTGGACCCTGCCGAGCCACGGCTCCCTGTTCACCGGCGTGCACCCCATCGAGCACGGCGCTCGGGGCAGCGAAGCCGACAAGCGGGCGCGGGCCTACCGGCTCAGCAGCGAGCTCCCCACCCTGGCCGAGGTGCTCTCCGGCGCGGGCTGGGTCACGGTCGGTCTCGCCGCGAACCGGGCCTTCCTCGACCGATCCTGGGGGCTGAACCGCGGCTTCGACGTGTGGCAGTGCCGCGTGATGGAGCCGGTGGCGGGCGTGCCCTACGTGCAGGGCGACCGCATCGCTCACGTGGCCGTCAAGGCCTTGCGCTACCACCGGAACCCGGCGCCCATGTTCCTGTTCGTGAACTTCATGGACACCCACAGCCCCTGGATCCCGCGCGAGGGCTACACCGAAGACCCCGAGCGCATCGATCCCTTGCTGCTCCCCCAGGGCGGCACGTGGCACGAGCCGTCCTACTGGGGCAAGACCCGTCGAGCCGTGCTCTCGCTGGAGCGACCGGCCAGCGCCATGGAGGTCTCCACGTGGGAGGAGAGCTACGACGCCGAGGTGCGGTACCTCGACGAGCAGTTCGGCGCGATGCTCGACGGGCTCGAGAAGCACGGCCTCGGCGACGACGACTACGTGATCGTGCTCTCCGATCACGGCGAGTTCCTGGGCGAGCACGGCCTGATCGAGCACAGCAAGGACCTCTACGAGGAGGTGCTCCGGGTGCCGCTGATGATCCGGGGACCGGGCTTCGAGGCGGGGGTCGACAGCGCGCCGGTCACCAGCGCCGACGTGCCCGACATCGTGCTGCAGGCCCTCGGGCTGCCCCCGCTGGCCGCCGTGCCGGGCGACCCGCCGCTGCAGGTGTCGGAGCTCTACTGGTCGCGGCACCGGGACCTGGCCTGGAAGGACGTCGCCGAGCGCTTCGACAGGGTCAAGCGATCCTTTCGCGACGGCCCCCACAAGCTCATGCTCGGCGAGGACGGCGAGGAGCAGGCCTTCGACCTCGCGGCCGACCCCCTCGAGCAGAGCTCGGTGGTGGACAGCGCTGGATGGGTCGAGCCGCTTCGCGCACGGGCGGACGCCTGGATGAGCTCTCGCCAGATCCGCGTCGGCGAGGCCGTCGTGCTCGACGCCGAAGCGGAGGCCCAGCTCCGGGCCCTCGGATACGTCGACTGAGGCCCGGGCGAGACAGTGCGGGACATCGGGCCCGCCTCGGGTATGATGGCGCTGCGGACGAGTCTCGGAGAGTACATGCCGGTTTTTGCCTACGAGGCCAAGACAGCTTCGGGGGAAGTTCGAAAGGGTGAGGTGGAGGCCGCCAGCAAGGATGCGGCCAAGCAGCGCCTCAGGCAGATGCAGCTCAACCCCACGTCGGTCAAGGCGAAGGGCATTGAGATCAACATCCCCAAGCCGAAGTTCCTCGAGGCCAAGCCCACCACGAAGGACCTCGTCATCTTCGTGCGCCAGTTCGCCACCATGATCGACTCGGGCCTGCCGCTGGTGCAGTGCCTGGAGATCCAGTCGCAGCAGGCCCCGAACCCGGTGTTCCGCGAGCAGCTCAAGGTCATCAAGGAATCGGTCGAGTCCGGAGCCACCTTCGCCGATGCCCTGAAGCGCTACCCCGACACCTTCGACGACCTCTTCCGCAACCTGGTCGCCGCCGGCGAGATCGGCGGTATCCTCGACACCATCCTGAACCGGCTCGCCGTCTTCCTCGAGAAGAACGAGAAGCTGAAGCGCCAGGTCAAGGGGGCGATGACCTACCCGACCGCCGTCATGGTGGTCGCTGGCCTGGTCTGTGGTGTGCTGCTCCTGAAGGTCGTGCCCACCTTCGAGAAGATGTTCGCCGAGTTCGGTGGCGCGCTCCCGGGGCCCACCCAGGTCGTGATCTCGCTCTCGAAGTGGCTGCAGTCCAACTGGCTCTTCTGCATCGTCGGCGCCGCGGCCGCCTGGTACGGCATCAAGGCCTTCTACAGGCACCCCAAGGGGCGCGTGCTGATGGACGGCATGTTCCTGAAGCTGCCCGTGCTCGGCGACACCATCACCAAGATCGCCGTGGCCCGCTTCTGCCGCACCCTCGGCACCATGGTGTCGTCCGGCGTGCCGATCCTCGATGGCCTCGACATCTGCTCCCGCACCGCGGGCAACAAGATCATCGAGAACGCTGTGCTCAAGGCCCGCGACGGCATCGCCGAGGGTCGCAGCATCGCCGAGCCCCTGGCGGAAGCCAAGGTCTTCCCGGACATGGTCTGCCAGATGATCTCGGTCGGTGAATCCACCGGCGCCCTCGACATCATGCTCAACAAGATCGCCGACTTCTACGAAGAAGAGGTCGATCAGGCGGTGGAGAACCTGACCTCCCTGATGGAGCCGCTGATCATGGTGTTCCTCGGTGTGGTCGTGGGTGGCTTCGTCGTCGCCATGTACATGCCGATCTTCACCCTGGCGGGCTCCATCGGCTGATGGGCGAACCGTCGGCCGCCGAAGCGGAAGTCCTCCGGCGGCGGATCAGCACCTACATCCTGATCCGGCTGGTCCTGGCCACGCTGTTCCTGGTGTTCCTGGCGTTTCTGACCTTCGGTGCCGAGTCGGTGCTGGACTCCGCGGTGTTCCTCGACCTGGTCGCGGTCACCCTGGCGCTGTTGGCGCTGTCGGCCGCGGGCCTGGCCCGGGTCCCGCGGCTCGACCGCTTCGCCTGGCTGCAGCTGATGGTCGACATGGCCATCGTCACCGCGGTGGTCGGCCAGACGGGCGGCTCGAAGAGCGTCTTCACGGTGCTCTACTTCATGACCATCGTGGCCAGCGCCTACCTGGTGTACGCGCGTGGCGCGCTGGTCTGCGCCGTGCTCGACAGCGTGGCCTTCGTGGCTGTCTCCTTGATGGTGCACGCAGCCAATCCACCGCTCCCCGGGGCGCCCGGCACGCCGCTCTACGCCGACGTGTTGATCGGGGTGTTCGGCTTCTTCCTGGTGGCCATCCTCGCGGGGCAGCTCGCCGAACAGCTCCGCCTCGCCGGGCAGGCGCTGGTGGCGAGGGAGCGGCAGGCCTTGCGGCTCGAGCAGGAGCTCGCGGGCGTGGTCGGGTCGCTGCGGAGCGGGCTGGCCGTGTTGGAGCCGGGCGGGGTGCTGCGCTCGGCCAACGATCGGGCGCTGCAGCTCTTCCCGAGGCTCTCGGCCGACGGTGCCACCCAGGCCATCCCGCGCTTCGAGGAACGCCTCGGTCTGTGGGAGGTCGAAGCCGAGGCGTCCGACGGGGAGCTGCGCAACGTCATCGTCAGCGCCACGCCGCTTCCGGATGGTGCCCACGTGCTCTCGATGGAAGACGTCACCCGGCTCCGAGGCATGGAACGCACGATCCGCCACGAGGAGCGCCAGGCCGCGGTCGGTCGGCTGGCCGCGGCGATGGCCCACGAGATCCGCAACCCGCTCACCTCGCTCTCGGGTGCCGTGCAGCTGATGGCCACCGACCAGGACGACCGCCTCGTGGCCATCGTGCGGCGCGAGGTGAACCGCCTGGAGGGCCTGGTCGAGGACTTCCTCGATTCGGCCCGTCCCCGGCCCCTGCGGCGCCGGCCGGTCGACCTGGCCGCGGTGGTCGACGAGACCGTCACCACCTTCCGCCGTGACCAGCGCTACGCCGACCTCGTGGAGGTGCAGATCCGGCAGCACGAGCTGCCCGAGGTGCTGTGTGACCCCGACAAGGTGCGCCAGCTCCTCTGGAACCTGCTGCTGAATGCCGCCCAGGCCATGCCCGAGGGCGGCCGGGTCCGCGTGACCTGCCGCGCAACCGGGGGGAAGGCGCGGATCCTGGTCAGCGACGAGGGCAACGGCATCGACCCGCTCGAGGTGTCCAAGATCTTCGACCCCTTCTACACCACCCGCTCCGGTGGCACGGGCCTCGGCCTCGCGATGGTGGACCGCATCGCCCGCGAGCACGGTGGTGAGGTCTGGGTCCAGTCGGAGCCGGGCAGCGGCACGACCTTCGCGCTATGGCTGCCGCTGGGCGACGAGCAGGCGGCGCCGGAGGTCGACGCGGGTGGCAGGTGAGCGCATCCTGGTGGTGGACGACGAGCTCTCGATGCGGGAGTTCGTGAGCATCCTGCTCGAGCGGCACGGCTACAGCGTGCGGGCGGCGCCGTCGGCGGAGGCCGCCCTGAAGGTCCTTGCCCGCGACCCGGCCGACCTCGTGATCACCGACCTCAACATGCCGGGACTCTCGGGCATCGAGCTGATGGGGCGCCTGAAGGCCGCCGACGCTGCGCGACCCGAGACCCCGGTCATCGTCATCACCGCCTACGGGTCGACCGCGTCGGCGGTCGAGGCGATGAAGCAGGGCGCCAGCGAGTACGTGCTCAAGCCCTTCGACAACGACGAGCTGTTGCTGCTGGTGCGCAAGGCGCTCGGCGACGCCGCCCTCCGGGAGGAGAACCAGCAGCTCCGACGGGAGCTGAAGCAGCGCTACTGGTTCGGCAACCTGGTGGGCAGCTCGTCGGCGATGCGCGAGGTGTACGCGCTCGTGCAGAAGGTGAAGGACACCCCGATCAACTGCCTCATCACGGGCGAGAGCGGCACCGGCAAGGAGATGGTCGCGCGGGCCATCCACTACTCCGGCGCCCGGCAGGGAGAGCCCTTCATCGCGGTCAACTGCGGCGCGATCCCCGAGAGCCTCATCGAGTCCGAGCTCTTCGGCTACGTGCAGGGCGCGTTCACGGGGGCGGTGCGCGACAAGGTGGGCGTCTTCGAGGCGGCTCACGGCGGCACGCTCTTCCTCGACGAGATCGGCGACATGCCCCTGCACGCGCAGGTCAAGGTGCTCCGCGCCATCGCGGAGCGGAAGGTCGTGCGCGTGGGGGCCGTGGACGAGGTCGCGGTCGACGTGCGCATCCTCGCGGCCACCAACCGCACCCTGTCCGACGAGGTGCGCGAGGGGCGGTTCCGCGAGGACCTCTACTACCGGCTCGCGGTCGTGAGCATGGAGCTGCCGCCGCTCCGCGAGCGCGGCGACGACGTGGTGTTGCTCGCCGAGACCTTCATCGACGAGTTCGCCGAGGCCTTCGAGAAGTCGGTCAAGGGCCTGTCCGACGGCGCGGAGCGGCGGCTGCTCGCGCACGACTGGCCCGGCAACGTGCGGGAGCTGAGGAACGCGGTCGAGCTGGCGGTCGCCATGACCGACGCCCATGTGGTCGGCGTCGACGACCTGCCGCGCACGCTGCGCTCCGAACGGGTGGGGGAGGCCTCCGAGCCGGCCGGTGCCGAGCTGCCCACGTCGGGCGTCGATCTGGACGCGCTGCTCGCCGACTTCGAGCAGAAGTACCTGCAGCTGGCCCTGGCGACCACGGGGGGAAACCGCACCCAGGCCGCCAAGCTGGTCGGCATGAGCTTCCGCAGCTTCCGCTACCGCCTGGCCAAGTACGGCATGGACGACGACGAGGGCTGACCCTCCACCTGACGCTTTTTGTCAGGTGACGCGTTTTGTCACCCGCTGGATCTGACGCGAATTGTCAGATCGGGCCGGTTTCGCCCTGGTTTCGGGCTGGATCGGGTTGGCACGGATCTTGATCTGTGTCCACGTGTCCCCGACCTTCCATGGTCAGGAACTCGAGAACCCCCCCCCAAAGCGCTTGGAGAAAGCATGTTCAAGAAGGGCTTCACCCTCGTCGAACTCATGATCGTTGTTGCCATCATCGGCATTCTGGCTGCGATCGCCATTCCGAACTTCGTCGAGATGCAGTACCGCGCCAAGCGGGCTGAGGTCCCGGCCAACGTCGATGGCATCAAGACCTCGCAGATGGGCTACGACGCCGCGTTCGACCACTTCGTGCTCATCTCGACGCCGCACCCGAACGTCAACGTCGGCAAGACGCAGGTCAGCTGGGCCGGCGGCAACGCCAAGTTCCAGAAGCTCGGCTGGCAGCCCGATGGCAAGGTTCGTGGCAAGTACCAGATCACCACGACCTCCGTCGGCGGCTCGACCCCGGGTGGTGACTTCGTCGTGACCGGTACCTGTGATGTCGATGGTGACGACGTGCGGGCGCAGTACACCGCCACCAAGTCCATCAACACCACGTTCGCCAACCAGAACGACACCTACTGATTCACCCAACCCTGGGTTGATCGCCTGATGAGGGCGGGCTCGGCAACGGGCCCGCCCTTTTCGTCTCTGTTACCCTTGAGGTCGATGGGAACGCGGTCGACAGCTCCTGGCTTCACGCTCGTCGAGCTCGTGATCGTGGTCGCGATCATCGCGCTGCTCGCCAGCATCGCCATTCCCAACTTCATGGAAGCGCAGTTCAAGGCCAAGCGAGCCGAGCTGCCCCCCAACGTCTCGGGGATCATGAACGCCCAGATCGCCTACGACGCAGCCCTCGACAGCTACCTCGAGGTCGAGTGGGCACCTTCGGCCATCCCTTCGGGCAAGGTCGCGGTCGACTGGCCCGACGACAACCTGGGCTTCAACGAGCTCGGCTGGTCGCCGGATGGCAAGGTCCGCGGCGTGTACGCGGTCACCACCGTCAACGACCGGTCCGAGCGGAAGGACGCAGACTTCGTCGTCACCGGCCGCTGCGATGTCGACGGTGGGCGTTCCGAGGCCTGGTACACCGCCACGCGCCACCTGCGCACCGTGTTCCTGAACGAGAACGACACCTTCTGAAGGCTTCGCGCTCCAGGCTGCAGCTCGTGGCGGTCCTCGTCGTCACCGCCCTGCTCTACGTTCCCTTGGCCTGGGCCGAGTTCGCCTGGGACGACGAAGCGCTCGTCGTGGGGAACCACGTCACGGGCTCGCTCGCGCACCTGGGAGCCTGGTTCTCCTCCGACCTCTGGATGACCAGCGCCGAGCCGGTCGTGAGTGGCTACTACCGGCCGCTGATGCTCGCGAGCCTCTGGCTCGACCGGCTGCTGTGGGCGGACAGCGCGGCAGGACATCACCTGCAGAACGTGGCCTGGCACCTCCTGGCCGTCGGCGCGTTGTGGGCGTGGCTGCGTCGGGTGGTCCCGGGCGGGGCCGCGGTGGGCGCCGCCTTGTTCGCGCTCCACCCGGTGCAGACCGAGGCGGTGGCGTGGGTGGTGGCTCGCAACGACCTGATGGCCGCTGCGTTCGGTTTCGTCGGCCTTGCTGCGCTGGCCCCGCGCAGCGTGGGTTCGGTACGCCTGGTCGTCGGTGCGCTCGCGCTCGCGGCCGCCTGCCTGAGCAAGGAGCACGCGGCGCTCCTGATCCTGGCGGTGCCGTTGGTCGACCTCGCACGCTTCGGGCGCCCGGGCGACCTGCGCCGCTGGGTCGCCGGTCTCCTGGCCGTGGCCGCCTTCCTCGCCCTCCGTTCGGCGGCGGGCGTGGCCGCGGGCGACCTGCCGGTGCTCGCTGGGCTCGCCGTGGTCGACGGGCGTCCGCTCGCCTTGCCCACCTGGGTGGCTGGCCGTGTGATGTGGCCGTGGCCGCTGTCGGTCGGTGGAACGCTGGAGTACCTCGAGCCGTCGCTCGGGCTGTCGGCGCGGGCGTTGGGGGCCGCGGCGCTGGCCGGTGGCCTGGTGGTCTGGCGGGGGGGCCGGACCGCCGCCGTCGGCTTCCTCCTGGCGGGTGCCACCTTCGCGCCGGCGCTGTTGCCGCTGCTCACCCGCGGCCAACTGGGCGAGCGGTACTTCTACCTGCCGCTGATGGGCGTGGCCCTGGCCGTCGCCGCCGCGGCGCCGAGCCGGCCGAGCCGCGCCTTCTCCGCCTCTGCGCTGCTCGTCGCGGGCCTCATGGCGGCCGGCGTGCGGGCGCGCGTGCCGGACTGGAGCTCGGGGCTCGCGCTCTGGCAGGCCGCGGTGCGCGACACCCCGAACGGCCACGCCCACGCGAACCTGGGCTTCGAGCTGCTTCGACTCGGCGACGGCGAGGCGGCCGCCGCCTGGCTCGGCGAGGCCTTGATGGACGAGCCCCCCTTTCGGGACGCCTGCGTGCCCCTGGTGCTCGGCTCGCTGAAGCAGGGCAGGGTGGGGGTCGCCGCCGAGCGGGCCGCGTTCGCGCGAACGCGGGGCTGTTTCTCGGTGAGCGGGTTTCCGGGGGTGTACGCGTCGGCCATGGCGCAGACCGGTCGCTGGTCGCTGGCCGAGGAGGCCGTGGCGCTCGCCGCGTCCACCGACGCCCGTGCGGGGGTCGTGGACGCGGCGCTCGCCGTGCGCACCCGCGACACCGCGCGCTTGCAGGCGGTGGCCGATCGCTTCGGCCTGGCCCCGGCGGCCCTGGAAGGCACGGCGCGGCAGGTCCTGGCCGCCTCCGGCTGGACCGAGGTAGAGGAGCTGCAGGAGGAGGCGCAGCAGTGAGAGCGGTCGCGTTCATCCTGGTGGTGCTCGGTGCACTCGGCGCGCACACGCTCCAGGTGCGCCTGGATCCGGCGCGCCACCAGCGGGTCGACGAGCTCGAGCTGATGGTGATGCCTGCCGGCGAAGCCGTCCGCGCGGTCTCCCTCGGCTACGAGACCCTCGCGGCCGACCTGCTCTGGGTTCGGGCGGTGCTCGTGTACGGCGGGCTCGACGGGGAGGAGGCCGCCCAGGCAAGGGTGGCCTGGCTGGGGCGCATGATCCGCGCCGTGGTGGAGGTCGACCCCATCTGGAGGACCCCGTACTTCTACGGCGCCACCTTGCTGCGGACCTCCGGCGGGCTCGACGACTCCGACGAGATCCTCCACCTCGCGATGGAGGCCCTGCCCGACGATCCCTACTTCCCCTTCGCGCTGGGCATGAACCACTACATCGCACGGGACGACGCGCTCGAGGCCGCGCGCTGGCTGAAGCGGGCGGCGGAGCTACCGGGCGCCCCGGCGTGGTACGGCATGGCGGCCCGCGGTCTGGTGACCAAGAAGTCCGGGCTCGAGACCTCGATCCGCTACCTGGAGGAGGAGATCGCGTCCGCCGGCGACGAGGACCTGCGCGAGAAGCTGCAAACCCGCCTGGACCAGCTGCGCCACGATCGCTGGGTGGAGGAGCTGGAGGGGGTGCGTGCCGACGTCGAGGCGCAGCTCGGCAGGCCGCTGACCACCATCGACGAGCTGGTCGAGCTCGGGGTCACCCCGGCGCTGCCGCCCGACCCGCTCGGCGGGAGCTGGATCCTGAACGCCGACGGCGACGTGATCTCCACCGTCGCCGAGGTGGAGCTCGTCAAGCGTGCCCTCCGCTGGGAGCGGAGCGTGCTGACCCGCGTCTTCCGGTGATCGACGTGGTCGTCGGCCTGGGGGCGTCGCTCGGGCCGGCCGCGACGAGTCTTCGGCTCGCGGCGCGGCTGCTCGCAGCCTCGGGCAGCGTGCTGGCGACCAGCAGGATCTGGCAGTCTCCGCCCGTGGGTGGCGTGGCGGCCGCCCGCTTCCTGAACGCGGCGGTGCTGCTCCGGACCGAGCTGGGCCTGCTCGCCCTGCTGCAGGACTGCCAGCGCGTCGAGCAGCGGCTCGGTCGGGTCCGCGCGCGGCGCTGGGCCGACCGCACGGTCGACCTCGACCTGCTCTGGTCACCGGGGCTGCGCTGCCGGCTGCCGGGGCTCGTGCTCCCGCACCCTCGGCTGGCCGAACGGAGCTTCGCGCTCCTGCCGCTGTTGGACGTCGTGCCGGACGCCGGGCCGCCCTCGGGGGCTCTCGACTACGCGCAGCAGGCCGCTTGTGCGACGCCTGCGTCACGACCTGTTGCCGCGCTGTGCCCTCCGGTGTAAACCGCACGCCCCAGCGAGGCAGGAACCATGAACTTCTTCATCGACACCGCGAACCTCGACGAGATCCGCGAGGCCCACAGCTGGGGCATCATCGCGGGGGTCACGACCAACCCCTCCCTCATCGCGCGGGAGGGCCGCGACTTCGTCAGCACCATCCACGAGATCTGCGAGCTGGTCCAGGGACCGGTCTCGGCCGAGGTGGTCGCCGAGGACACCGCGACCATGGTGAAGCAGGGCCTGCTGTTGCGCCAGGTGCACGAGCACGTGGTCGTGAAGGTGCCGCTCACCCCCGAAGGCATCGCGGCCACGGCGCAGCTGGCCGCCGAGGGTGTGAAGACCAACGTCACCCTCTGCTTCTCGGCCAACCAGGCTCTGCTGGCCGCCCGGGCCGGAGCGACCTACATCTCGCCCTTCGTCGGGCGGCTCGACGACATCGGCCACGACGGCATCGAGCTGATCGAAGACATCGTGAACCTCTACCGGGATCACCCCGAGATCGAGACCAAGGTGCTCTCGGCGTCGATCCGGCACCCGCTGCACGTTCACCGCTCCGCCCAGGCGGGGGCCGACCTCGCCACCGTGCCCTTCAAGGTGCTGCGGGCGTGCTTCAACCACCCCCTGACCGACAAGGGCAACGCCGCCTTCACCAGGGACTGGGAGAAGACCGGCGACACCGACATCGCGGCCCAGGTGAGGCGGTTCCTCGATTCCTGATCCAGGGCTGAACGACGGTTCAGAATCGCCTTGCCCGGCCGACGAGGCCGCGCTACCCGAGTCGCCTCGAAGGGGAGACCGGTGTCGGATCGTCGCACGGACAAGCGCCACCTGATCAGCGAAGCGGCGATCCATGTCTTCGCGTCCAAGGGCTTCCACCAGGCCCGCGTGAGCGACATCGCCAGGCGGGCTGGCGTCGCAGACGGCACGATCTACCTCTACTTCAAGAGCAAGGAGGAGCTCCTCGTCTCCATCTTCGAGGAGAAGATGCAGGTCCTGCTCGACGGCCTCGCGGCCGCGATCGAAGGGCTCGACGATCCCCTGGAGCACCTCCGGGCCTTCGCCCGGCACCACTTCCGCCAGGTCCACGAGAACCGCGCGGTGGCCGAGGTGCTGCAGGTCGAGCTGCGCCTGTCCAACAAGTTCATGAAGGACTACCGACCCGAGAAGCTCTGGGAGTACCTGGGCGTCATCGGGCAGGCGGTCCGCACGGGCCAGAGCCGCGGGCTGATCCGCTCCGATCTGGATCCCTTCGTCACCAGCTGGGCCTTCTTCGGCGCGCTGGACGAGCTCGCCATGCAGTGGGTGCTGGCGCGGCGCGAGAAGTTCAACCTCGAGGCGGCCGCTGAGCAGGTCGCCGACGTCTTCATTCGGGGGGTGCGCACATCCCCCGTCACCCCGGAGTAAGCGTGCACATCGGAGTCTGCCTGAAGCAGGTCCCCGAGTCGGACAAGACCCCCAAGGTCGCGGACGACGGATCGGGCGTCACCTTCCCTGACGACACCAAGTGGATCCCCAACCCCTACGACGAGTTCGCGCTCGAGGCTGCCCTGCAGCTCAAGGACGCGAAGATCGCCACGAAGGTCACGGTGTTCACGGTCGGCGGCGCCGACGCCGAAGCGCGCATGAAGGACGCGCTGGCCCGCGGCGCGACCGGTGCGGTTCGCCTCGACGACGCGGCCTTCGCCGGGAGCGATGCGCTCGGGACCGCGCGCATCCTCGCTGCGGCGCTCGAGGCCGAGGGCGTGTCGCTCGCGTTCTGCGGCAAGCAGGCCATCGACAGCGACCAGAGCCAGGTGCCCGCGATGATCGCGGAGGTGCTCGGCTGGCCGCAGATCTACGTGGTCGACAGCGTTGCGGTCGAAGGCGAGACCGTCACCGCCACCCGCTCGATGGGCGGGGGCACGAGCCACGTGGTGCAGGCACCGCTGCCCGCCATCGTGACCTGTGACAAGGGCCTGAACGACCCGCGCTTCGCGAGCCTGAAGGGCATCATGATGGCGAAGCGCAAGAAGATCGCCGTGATGGACGCTGGCGCGCTCGGCCTCGACGGTGGCGTCGGAGCGGCCGAGGCTGCGGTCACGGTCACCAGCTGGAGCGCGCCCCCCGCGCGGCCGGCCGGTCGCATCATCGACGGCGACTCCCCCGCTGCGAAGGTCCAGGAGCTCGTTCGGCTCCTCCGCGAAGAAGCCAAGGTCATCTGAGGAGACACGCACATGGCAACCGGAACCCTGGTCTTCGTCGAGCACGACGGCGGCAACATCAAGAAGACGGCCTACGAGCTCCTCGGCAAGGCCCGCGAGCTCGGCGGTCCCGTCAGCGCTCTGCTGATCGGCTCCGCCGACGCTGGTGACCTCGGCGCCCACGGCGCCAGCACCGTCTACACCGTCACCGGTGATCCCTTCGGCACCTACACCACCGGCGCGTGGACGAAGGCGGTCTGCGCCGCCATCGCCCAGGTGCAGCCGGCGGCGGTGCTCGCACCCGCCTCGTCCGCAGGTCGCGACCTCTTCCCCCGCGTCGCGGCCCGGCTCGGCCTCGGCATGGCGGCCGAGGTCACCGTCCTGAACGCCGACGGCACCGCCCAGCGCCCGGCCTACGCAGGCAAGGCCCTCCAGAACATCCAGGTGAACACCGCCACGGCGATCTACACCGTGCGTCCGAACAGCTTCGCCGTGGGCGCCGCCCCCGGCGGCAGCGCGGACGTGGTGGCGATCGACGCGGGCGTGACCGACGCCGACATCCTCGCGAAGGTCATCGAGGTCAAGGCATCGGACTCCACCATCGCCGACCTGACCGAAGCCGACCGCATCGTCTCGGGCGGCCGCTCGCTGAAGTCTGCGGAGAACTTCGACGCGGTCATTCGCCCGCTCGCGGCCTCCATCGGCGCCACGCCCGGTGCCAGCCGCGCGGCGGTCGATGCCGGCTACGCGCCTCACAGCGCGCAGGTCGGGCAGACCGGCAAGGTGGTCAACCCCACGCTCTACGTGGCCTGCGGCATCTCGGGCGCCATCCAGCACCTGGCCGGCATGCGCACGTCCAAGGTGATCGTGGCCGTGAACAAGGACGCGGAGGCGCCCATCTTCCAGCACGCCACCTACGGCCTGGTGGAGGACCTCTTCGAAGTCTGCCCGCTGCTGCAGAGCGCTTTCACCGAAGCCCTCGCGGACTGAGGTCGGGGTTAGGCTGGCGGGGTGAAGCCGCCAGCCTCCTCCTCCACCGACGTCGCAGCGTTCGTCGAGCGCGTGGCTCTGAGGCTCGCCGCCTCGGGGGCGCGCGCTCAGCTCGTCCAGCTCGTCGAGCGCTGGGTGCAGGTCGGCGCGCCGCCACGCATGGTGTTGCTCGCCGAGGTCCGGGCGCTCCTGGGTCTCTGCCTCATGGACCGCGCCTGGGTCCGGCTGCGGGAGCTCACCGACCACGATCCCGACGACGTCGAGGCGCTGGCGCTGACCGGCGACATGTTCCTGAAGCGCGGCTGGCCCCAGCGGGCCCGAAAGCCGCTCAGCCACGCCCTGGGGCTGGCGCCCGCCCGCGACGACCTGCGCTCGATGTTGCGGCGCGCCCATGCGGAACCGGTCGGCCCGCCGGCGAACGCCCGGGAGCTGGAGCGCACGGCGCCGCCCGCGGAGCTCCTGGAGCTCGCCGAGAGCTTCATGTGCGCGGGGAGCCACCTCCGCGCCAAGGGCTTGCTGGAGCGCCTGCGGCGGATCGAGGGGCCCTGGCGTGCACGGGCCGATGAGCTCTTGTGGGGCCTCCGGGGTGAGCTCACGGGCGACGAGCCGCTGGTCGTGCTCGCGCGCAGGTTCGCGCCGGAGCTCGAAGAGGAGACGGGCGACCCCGTCTCCTTCACCGACAGCCTCACCGGGGAGGTGACCGCGGCTTCGGCGCTCGACCCGGCCGACGAGGCGCCGGGCTTTCCTTCGCTCTTCCGGGGCGCGTACCAGGAGGTGCACGACGACCACGAAGGCGACGTCACGGCGGTCTCGCGCATGGAGTCGCTCCCGCCGCCCGACCCCGACGCCACCGAAGCCGACGACGCCGTGGGCGACGCGGACGACACCCAGATCATGCTGGTCATCAAGCAGGACGAGCCCCCGCCGCCGCCGCCTTCCACGCGCAACCTCGCCCAGCTGGGCCCCGACGACTACGGCCAGATCGAGCTCGACGAGTCCGAGCTGGAGCCGGACGTCGGGGGCCTGCACCTGTCCGACATGGTCGCCGACGACGACGACTTCCTCGAGGAGGAGGACGAAGACCTCATCGTGATGACGCGGAAGGAGGACGAGGCCGACGCGGAGCGCATCCTGCACGACGGCCCGGTCGAGGTCGTCGAGCCGCCGCCCGTGGTGCTCGAGGCGCGCTTCGCAGGCCCCGTGCCCGAGCCTCGGGCCGAGGTGGCCGTGGGCGAGCACGACCCGGCGCGCCCCACCCCGTGGCTGGCGTGGATCGCCGTGGGTGTCGGCTTGTTGGTGGCCGTGGTCTGGGGCGCCCAGCAGCTGTACGTCCACCTGTCGGCGGCGGCTGTGGTCGAGGACACGGTCGCGGTGGTCGCGCACCGGGACTACTCCCAGCTCCGCATGGCGGAAGCTCGCCTGGCGGCCGATGTCAGAGCCGGCACCGCTCCTCGAGGGCCCCACCTCACGGCCCTCGCCTTCGTGCGCATGGTGCACTGGGCGCACTACAGCGGCGACGTCAGCCGTCTGAAGTCCGCCCAGGATCTGCTCGCGCAGGCGGCGGGCGAGTCCGGTCCGAACGCGGGCCTGGGGCTCGTGAGCGCCTGGCTGAGCTTCTACCAGGGCGACCTCGGCGCGGCCGCGGGCGCGGCGGACGCGCTGGGCAGCGAGCACCCCGAGGTGATGCTCCTGAAGTCGTCCATCGGGCTGACCCAGGGCGAGCCCGCCGTCAGCCGCCTGTGGGCTCAGCGCGCGGTCGAAGCCTCGGCGCAGCCGCGGTACCTGGCGGCGCTCGTGCGCGCCTGCCTCGCCGCGGAAGACGAGGCCTGCGCGCGCGACGCCCTCGCGCGGGCGGGCGACGACGTCGGCCTGCTCGCCCTGGAGGTGCAGGCCTCCTACGGCGCGGCGGACGAGACCCTCGCCCGCCTCGAGGACGAGGTGAAGCGCAGCGACCTGCCCACTCGGGTGAGGGGGGAGGCGCACTACCTCCGCGCCGTGGTGCTCGCGCGGCTCGGCCGGCACCAGGAGGCCGAGGAGGCGGTCGAGTTCGCGCTGAACGACGACCCGGAGAACAGCGTCTACCTGTACCGGCTGGCCGGCAGCTACGCGCGCACCGGCCGCATCCTCCGTGCGATGAGCGCGGTCGACCGCTGCCTGGAGCTGCATCCGCTGGACCGCGACTACCAGGAGGCGGCCTTCCAGCTGCGGCTGGACCAGGACCAGATCGACCGGGCGGCCCGCCAGCTCGCGTCGTTGCCGGCGTCGATGGCCGACCAGCCGTGGGCGGCGCTGCTCGATGCGCAGCTCGCACTGCACGACGGCCGAGGTCCGGAGGCGGCGCTGGAGGTCGCCGAACGGAGCGGCAGCGCCGAGAACGCGCCGCGTCGGCTCTACGTGGAGGGCCTCGCCAACGGCGAGCTCGATCAGCCGTCGCTGGCGGGTGTGCAGCTCCTCGGCGCCGCCGAGGCCTTCGCGGAGGGCGCCGACCCGATCCGGCAGGCGCTTGCTCCTCGAGCGCGAGCGGCCGCGGCCCGGTTCGGCCGCGACGACCGCGAGGCCCACGCCGCACGAGCCCTGGCCGAGGCTCCGTCCGACCCCTGGGTGCTGATCCAGCTCGCGCGCTTCCACCGTGACGCGGGGCGTGAGATCGAGGCCGCCAACCTCTACGACGAGGCGGCGCGTGCCGCGCCGGACGCCGCGCTCGCCCACTACGCCCGAGCGCAGTACTACATGGACCTCGGCGACAACCTCGTCACCAGCACGGCCGCCTGGCGGGAGTACCTCGACCTCTCGCCCTCGGGGCCGCGCGCGGAGCGGGTGCGTCGCATCCTGGGAAGGTGAACGTGCTCCTGATCCTCACTTCCTTGGCCTGCAAGGGCGCTGACGGACCCACCGCCTGGGCCATGAACTACGGCGAGGTGGTCCCCGCCGAGACCAGCGTGGAGGGCACCCACGTGTGGGAGTTCTTCGCCGAGGGCTGGGAGAAGAAGCAGAAGGACAAGTTCTACCAGTGCGCGCTGGTGCAGAGCCTCACCGGCGTCACGGAAGCCGAGCTGGACGGGTGCGAGGCCTGCAAGGCCGTCTACGAGGTGGAGCTGTCGAACCAGGACGAGGACTGCGAGGGCCCGGTCACCGACGATCCCGCCTTCGAAGGCATCGTGGCGATCGGCATCGGCTCGGTCCCCGAGAGCCTGGCGGACTACGACCCGTACCCCGGGAAGAGCTTCGGCTGGTACATCTCGTTCGATGGCGAGACCGCCATCGAGCACGGCTACGCCTACGCCGCGTCGCTCGACGACGGCGACGACCCCGCGCTGCCCGGCTGGGTGCCCGGCGAGGCCTACGCCCTCTGGCCGGCCTACGCCTGGTCGTTGTAGCGCTGTCGGAGCTTTGGGAGTAGGGTGGTGGCGTGGTCGCTCGGCAGGGCCGCAGGTGACGTGATGCGTGCCCCCCTGTTGTTCTCCGCCCTCGGGCTCGGCCTCACGTGCGGTTGTGCCGACTACGCCCTCAACAAGGGTGCCGCCGACACCGGTGGAGGCGGCGGCGGGACGAGCGACACCGCCACGGCCGGTGCCGACGAGGCCGACAGCGGCGGCAGCGACACCGCGTCGGTCGATTCCCCCGAACTCTACGGCATCGGAGGGACCCTCGAGGTGACCAAGGGCGCGCTGGTGGGTGGGGTGGTGCGCCTCACGCTCGAGGACGAGACCCGCGACGCTGGCCTCCGCTGCGTCGAGGAACGCTCGATCGCCACGATCACCGCGCTCGACACGCCGCCCGACCCGGCGGTGTTCCTGTGGGTGCAGGTCACGCTCGAGGCCGCCAAGGTCCCGTGCACCGGGTCCGAGTCGGTGCTCAACGGCGAGGAGGGCGTCTACCTCGGGCTCGGCTCCATGCACCCCGACCTGCTGCCGGCCCTGGCCGCGGCCGGCTACGACACCGAGCTCGCGGCGGAGCAGCTCTACGGGGTCTATGCAGCCATTCCCGGCGACGCGTCCTGTGCCGGCAGCAGCCAGGGCGCCGACGCGTGCGTGTTCGGCTACGGCGGCACCGAGAGCAACCTGAGCGGCGAGGCGGACGCCGCCACGAAGGCGCCCCTGCCCGACGGCTCCTACTCCCTGACGCACGTCTACCTGTTCGACATCGCCAGTTGAGCTACCAGTTGAGCGTGGCTTCCTCGGAGTAGCCCGCGCCTGCGAACACCCGCCCGGTCAGCTCGCAGTAGTGCCAGTCCGTGTCCACGCCGGACAGGGTCTCCTGGGTGGGATCCTCGTTGCAGTAGGGGAGCACGCCGCCCTGGCTGTCGGTGAGGAAGTTGTCCAGGAAGCCCGACGGCACGATCCGATCGTGCAGCTCGCCGGCGGCGTCGCCGTCGGTGTCGTAGGAGTTGTCCTGCAGCTCGGTGATCGTCGGCCAGGTGCGGTTCACCGCGCCGCCCTCCACCATGCGGTCGTGGGCGGCGGCCAGGGACTCGCGCAGCAGGCGCAGGTTCTCCTGGGTCCTCCGGCGTTCCTCGGCGGTGGCCGTGCGCGCGAGCGGTGGCGGCAGCTCGGCGACCTCGGGGGCCGGGGGCGGGTGCACCACGACCCACACACCGGCGGCGCTCAGGGCGGCCCCCAGCAGGGCGCCGCCCCACGTGACGGCGGCACCGGCCTTGTCGAGGGCGAGCGGATCGAGCTGTGGGGCCAGGCGCCGGAGCCAGCCGGTGAGCGCGGCACCGTGGAAGGTGGCGCCTCCGCGCAGCAGGCGCCGCCTGGTGTCTGCGTCGAGTCCGCTGGCGCTGGCGAACACCGCGCCCTCCACGCGAGCGCCTTCCAGGCGGCAGTCCCGAAGCTCGGCCCGCACGAAGTGGGAGCCGCGCAGGTCGGCGCCGCGGAGGTCGCAGCGGAGCAGGCGCGCGGCCCGCAGGTCGCAGCCGACCAGGTGTTGGACGCGCACGCCCTCGAGCCGCGCTCCGTAGAGATCGCAGAGCTCCAGACGCCCGAGCGGGGTGTCCTGGACCTCCACCTCTCGCAGGCTGCAGGCCACCAGGTCGAGCTCGCCGAGGTCGCCGCCTTCGATGCGGGCTCCCTCCAGGTCGCACGCCGTGACGCGGGCGCCCGCCTGCGCGCTCGGCTCCACCAGCTGGGCACCCCGGAAGGTGCTGAGCGTGCAGGTCCCGGTCAACGTGCTGCCCCGGAGCACCGCGCGGTCGTAGCGGCACCGCGTGGCCTCCTCCACCGGGGCGCCGCCCATGATCAGGCCCTGCCGGGCCTCGCCGGCGAGGCGCACGCCGCTTCCGCCGCGGCTCCGTCGGGCGGGGTCGGAGCCGGGCCCCAGGGTCACGTCCCACTCCGCGTGGAGCAGCCCCGTCAGGCGGCGCACCACGGCCGTGATCGCGCTCACAGCTCGCGCTCCAGGCAGACCTGCGTCCAAGCTCGCTGGCGGCCCGTGGCGGTCTGGCCGACCTCGAAGTCCGTGGTCGCCACCTGCCACCCGGCCGCCTCGTGGGTGGCGACCCACTGCCCGAGCGCCTGGGTCTGATCGGCGGTCTCCAGCCGGGCGCCGGCCTCGATGTCGACCTCGAAGACCTGGCAGACGAGGTGGCGTCGGGGGGCGCGGTCGCCGGCCTCGGCGCGCTCGCCGTGGCTCCCCAGGACGAGCAGACCGGCCAGGGCGAGCCCGAGGAGGACGAGGACGGGCACGTAGCGGGTCTTGGTCATCGACAGCCTCCGGCACTGCAAGGCTAACAAGTGCGGGAGCGGACAAAAACTGTCCGCCACCCGGTGGTTTTGTTCAGTACACTGCAGGTGTCTGGTCATGGAGACCCCGATCATGAGCCTTCGCCCCCTGCCCACCGCTCCCCATCGCTTCCCCCGCCTCTTCGAAGATCAGCGTGGTCACCCGCTGTGGTCGGGTGTGGCCGGCGCCTCCACCTTCCGCGTGGTGTCGCCGGGGCACGCGGCCGGCCTCGATCTCGCCCATGGCGATCTGCTGCTCGTAGGTGCCCGGCCCGTGCCGGGCGATCTCGGTGTGCTGGTCCCGCGCGGCCATGGCCGTCCCATGCTCGCGTCCGACACGGTCTCGGGCCCTCGGGCCGAGCCTGGGGGCGGTCGCGTCGGCGAGGACCGCTGGCTCTGGGCGGGGCGCGTGCTCGCGCGTCACCGGTCGCGTCGCGTGGGCCGTTCCGGCTCCCCCTGGGGCGTCGGTGAGCACGCCTTCGAGCTGGTGGTCGAGCTGGGGGTGCCCGTCACCCCGGCGCTGATGGAGGGCGTGCGGCGGCACCTCCCGGGCGCGGAGCAGGTCGGCGCCACCCGCGTGGCCGGTCCGGCCCCGTGGCCGCTGGGCGCGTGCCCGCTGCTCGCCGGTGGCAGCCTGCTGGAAGAGCTCGAGGATGCCTTCGGGCTCCGGGCTTCGGTCGGCATCGCCCGCACCTTCGAAGCAGCGGTCGGGGCCTGCGGCCTCGCGGCAGCCAGCTCGGTGCTGGCGGTCGAGCCCGGGGCCGAGGTCGCCTTCCTGGAGCTGGCGCCGGTGGACGTCACCACCCGCCAGCTCGACCTGTTCGTGGGGCCGCAGGTGGCCTGAAGCCCCCGTGGCGGCGTCCTCTGCCCTCAGTCCACGTACCCCAGGGCGCGCAGCGCCTCCACGTCGAGGGCCTCCACCGGCAACTCGACGGGCTCGGCCGTGCCCTGCCGGTCGTAGGCGGCCAGCTGTCGGGTCAGCTGCGACACCACGTCCTGGTGGGCACCGGCCACGTCCCGGCGCTCGCCTGGATCCTGCACGCGGTCGAAGAGCTGCGTGGTCCCGCGCCGGTCGTCCACGATGAGGCGCCAGCGTGAGGTCACGGCAGCCAGAGCCCCGACGTCCTCGTGCTCCGCGGCGACCGCGTCCCCTGCGAGAGGCTTGTAGTCGAGGTCCACCACCACCGGGCTGCTCCGATCCTCCCAGCCCTCGGGTGCTCCCAGCCCAGCGAGCTCGAGCACGTCTGCCGGCAGGGCCACGTTGCTGACAGGGTCGGCGTGGACCTCGTGTTCGACCCCGGGGCCCGCCAGGATCCAGGGCACCCGCGTGAGCTCGTCGTGCACGTGCACGGTGTGGCCGAACCAGCCCCGCTCCAGCAGCTCTTCGCCGTGGTCCGCGGTCACCGCCACCAGGGTGTCGGGGCCGGCCGCTCGCACCAGCGTGCCCACCGCGCGGTCGGTGTAGGCCACCTCGGCGGCATAGCGCGCTGCGAGGAAGGCTCGTTCCTCGTCGCTCAGGGGCGCCAGGCCGTGGCGCACGTGGTTCACGTCCTCCATCCCGGTCAGCCGCCCAGCCTGCTCGGGAGCGTCGCCACGGGACGCGGGCGGGTAGCGGTAGTGGGGGTCGAAGAGGTGCACGAAGGCGAACCACGGATCGCCGCCCGCCATGCACGCTGTGGCGCGCTCGGCGACCGCCTCGCCCGTGACCAGGTAGTCGGGGCCCGCCTGCGAGCTGTCCCACACGTCGAAGCCGCGGGCCAGCCCCTCCCGTCGGAGGAGCAGGTTCGAGACCACGCCGCACGTGCGGTAGCCCGCGTGTTGGAAGCGCTCGGAGAGCAGGGTCACGTCCGCCCCGAGGTCTTGCTGGATCCGCTCCAGGCCGTGGGCTGCCGGGTAGCGTCCGGTCAGCAGGCTCGCGATCGACGGCAGCGTCCACGGGGAGGTGGCGTGGGCGTCGCTCGCCGACCAGCCCCTGCTCGCCAGGGCGTCGAGGTGGGGGGTGTGCCCCACGCCCACGTGGTCCGCCCGGAGCGTGTCGACCACGATGACCAGCACGTTCGGAGGCGGCGGGGCGCCGCCGCTGCACGCCAGCAGGGTCCAGAGCACGCGCGACGGTACCCCGGAACGCACGAAAGGCCTCGCCGAAGCGAGGCCCTTCCCTGCATCGAAGCGTGAGCTCTTGCTCAGAGCTTCTGGGCGTAGAACTCGATGATGGCCTGGAGGTTGACCTCGAACGGGACGTCCTCCGCCTCCGGCTCCTGGGTCACCGTGCCGCTGGCCTTCGCCGGGTCGAACTCGAGGAAGTTCGGGGTGGCGCGGCTGGTGGAGAGCTCGAGGCGCTCCTGCATCCAGGGCTTGTCCTTGCTCTTCTCGCGAATGCTGACGACCTGGCCCGGCTTCACGGAGAAGGACGGACGGTCCACGCGCTTGCCATCGACCAGGATGTGCCCGTGCACCACCATCTGGCGGGCGGAGGGGATGGTCGCGGCCAGGCCGAGGCGCCAGACGACGTTGTCCAGGCGGCTCTCGAGCAGGGTGACGAGGTTGCGGCCGGACGGGCCCTTGCGACGAGAGGCTTCCTTGATGTAGCGCACGAACTGCTTCTCGAGCAGGCCGTAGTGCCAGCGAAGCTTCTGCTTCTCGATCAGACGAACCTTGTAGTCGGAGGGCTTCCGCGTACGCGCCTGACCATGCACCCCGGGAGGGTACGGACGGCGGAGCGAGCCCGCCGTGGTCAGACCGGGAAGCACCACGCCCACACGCCGGCACTTCTTCAGCCGGGGTCCACGATAACGCGCCATGAGACGCTCCTTTCGGGTGCATGACACCGCTGGAGGGCTCGATCGGACGATCGTGGGTCCAGCGGGGGAGTCACCGCGCGGACCACCCGCACGACGAACCGCGCATCTATGCGTTCGGCCACCACCCGTCAACCGGGTAAGATGCCCGCATGCGTCTGCCCAATTCCCGTCGCGCAGCCTTCACGCTCCTCGAGCTGATGATCGTGCTCAGCGTCATCACGCTGCTCGCAGCGCTCGGTGTGGGCCAGGTCCGCAAGCTGATTCCTCGCTACCGGGCCCGGGAGGCGGCGAAGAACTTCACGAACCATCTGCAGCAAGCACGGCAGTACGCGATCATGAACAACGTGCAGGCGCGGGTGCTGCTCACCGACTTCGACGCCGACATCACGTCGGCCAGCTCGGACAACGCCGGCGCCTACAAGATCCAGATCGGCAACAAGGTGCGCCTGTCCGACTTCTGGGACACCCTGCCGTTCGAGGGCACCGGGACCGACGCGGCCACCGAGCTGGGCACCATCGATCTGTCCAAGGGCGCCAACGAGTACGCCAAGGGTGTGTCGATCGACCAGTGGGCCAACATCACGGGGCCGGGGTCGGGAAACGCCGACGCGATCGTGTTCACACCGCGGGGCTGGCTCGACAACCCCGTGGGCGACTTCGACAGCAACGGCGCCATCGTGGTGAAGTTCGTCAACAAGTACGCCATCGCCGATGGCATGGACGAGTACTACGAGGTGATGGTCTACCGGGGCGGCATGACCCGGGTGGAGTCCAGCTACAAGACCTGGGAATACAGCCAGCAGGTCGGCGGCACCAACACGAGCTCCAGCTCCGAGTGAGCGCTCGGCGGGCCGGGCCGTTCACCCTCGGATGGCTTCCAACACCGCCTCCGCGTGGGCGCGCTCGTCGGAGCTGCCGCGGCGTGTCGCCCGCTCCAGTGCCGGCACGGCGGCCTGGCCGATCTTGACCAGCGCGCCCATCGCCGGGAGGTAGAAGCCGCCCAGGGCGCTGCCGCTCATGTTCCCGAGGTAGGTCACGAGCACCTTGGCCGCCCGTGCGGCCTGGACCTCTCCGAGGGCCCAGATCAGGTTCGTGCGGACCGGGTACTGGATGCCCAGCCCGGCGCCGGGACGCCCCTCGTGGTCCCTCGCCTCCACCTCCAGGGCGCGAAGGATGCGGGGAGCCACGTGGGGCAGGCCCAGCCGTCCGAGGCCGATGGCGCTCAGCCGCCGGTAGGCGAAGCCACGCCCGGGGTCCACGTCGATGCGGTCCAGATCGGCCAGCAGCAGGTCGGCGGCGAGCGGGTCACCGCAGCGCCCGAGCGCCAACAGCGCGCTGTTGTCGGTCCGCCGGCCAGCGTCCCGGCGCACCAGCTCCAGGCGGGGCACCAGGTCCGGTGGCTCGAGCGCTGCGAGGTACTCCAGGGCCTGCCGGCCGTGGCCACCGTGAGGGTCGCGGCGCGCGAGCGCGTCCAGCCGGGCCACGAGCGCGTCCACGGGCTGCACCTGCACCTCGGCCCAGGGCGGCTCGTCGCCGACGGCGAAGGGGTCGAGCAGCTGCAGCAGCTCCCGCTGGAGAGTGCGGGCCCCAAAGCCCGCGGCGGCGCTCGGCGAGCGCCATCCCCCCACGGTCTTCTGGGCGGCGTCGCCGTGCAGGCCGACCTGCTCGGCGGCGTCGGTCAGGTCGCCGCCGCAGCGCACCCAGCCCGCAGCCATCGCGATCAGCGGTGTCGTGCACCGCTCGCTCGCCAGCGCGGCGCGCAGGGCGGCCGCGTCCGTCGGGTCGCCGCGTCGGCCGAGCGCCATGGCCGCGGTCCGCCGCACCCCCGGCACGGCGTGGCCGAGGGCTCCCACCAGGGCGTCGGCCGCTTCGCGCTCGGCCAGGATCCCGAGCCTGCGCGCCGCAGCGACCTGCGCGGGTGGGTCGCCGTGCCGCACCAGGCGCACGAGCCCCGGTCCGTCCAGCCCGTCCGGGTCGCCGAGCAGCCATCGCACACCGATTCGCACCGGCCCAGCCTACCGCTCGCCCGTCCACACCATGTGGACAGTTTCGGCGTCCTCCCCAAGGATCGCCCCCCTGGCACACCCGATCCTCCACCGGCTTGTCCACAGGCCCCGGCCGTGTCTAAAGACCCATGATCACGACGTTCAGGGGGTGCGGAATCGGGTTTTCCACAGTTTCCACAGGACACAAGATGTGGGGTCTGGGCACCCCCTGGACCACAACATCTTGTGGCAAATCTCTTGACCTGTCTGCACTTGGGGCAGTAGACCTTTAGGGGCCCCACGATGGGCGAGGTCCTCGGACTCGGCTCGGAAAGCCACCTCCTTCGAGGCTCACGCAGAAGTTGCACCAAGCTCACGCAGACGCAGAGGCGGAATTCATGGAGATCAGCACCGGCCGTGACCAGCGGACGTCCCTCCCCGTGACCTCGAAGAAGGGGGCCGCCGGGTCCAAGGGGCTGCGCTTCGAGCGCACCTTCACCACCGAGGGCGTGGATGCCTTCGACACCGTGAGCTGGGAGCTGCGCGACGCGGTCATCGGCGATGCGTCGGGCGCGGTGGTCTTCGAGCAGCGCGAGGTGGAGATCCCCTCTTCCTGGTCCCAGACCGCCACCAACGTGGTGGTGTCCAAGTACTTCCGCGGCCACCTCGGCACGCCGGAGCGCGAGCGCTCGGTGCGCCAGCTGATCGGGCGCGTGGTCGACACCGTCGCGATGTGGGGCCGCGAGGACGGCTACTTCGCCGACGACGAGCAGGCCGAGCTGTTCCGCCAGGAGCTGGCCTACCTCTGCCTGAACCAGCACATGGCCTTCAACTCGCCGGTGTGGTTCAACGTCGGCGTCGAGACCCACCCGCAGTGCTCGGCGTGCTTCATCAACTCGGTCGACGACACCATGGAGTCGATCCTGGGGCTCGCGAAGACCGAGGGGCTGCTCTTCAAGTGGGGCAGCGGCACCGGCTCGAACCTCTCCAGCATCCGCTCCAGCAAGGAGCTGCTCCGCGGCGGCGGCACCGCCTCGGGTCCCGTCAGCTTCATGCGCGGCTTCGATGCCTTCGCGGGGGTCATCAAGTCGGGCGGCAAGACCCGTCGTGCGGCGAAGATGGTCATCCTCGACATCGGCCACCCCGACGTGCTCGAGTTCGTCAACTGCAAGAAGGACGAGGAGCAGAAGGCCTGGGCCCTCATCGACGCCGGCTACGACGGCGGCTTCAACGTGCAGGGCGGCGCCTACGACAGCGTGTTCTTCCAGAACTCCAACAACTCCGTCCGCGTGACCGACGAGTTCATGCAGGCCGTGGTGGACGACAACGACTGGACCACCCGCGCGGTCACCACGGGCGAGGCGGTGGAGACCCACAAGGCGCGCGACGTGATGGCGCAGATCGCGGAAGCCGCCTGGCTCTGCGGCGACCCCGGCATGCAGTACGACACCACGATCAACGACTGGCACACCTGCATCAACACCGACCGGATCTACGCGTCCAACCCGTGCTCCGAGTACATGTTCCTGGACGACTCCGCCTGCAACCTGGCGTCGCTCAACCTGATGAAGTTCCGCACCGAGGGCGACGGCTTCGACGTCGAGCGCTTCATCCAGGCGGTGAAGCTCACCATCACGGCCCAGGAGATCCTGGTCGACCGCGCGAGCTACCCGACCAAGGCGATCGAGAAGAACAGCTTCGACTACCGCCCCCTCGGCCTCGGCTTCGCCAACCTCGGCGCGCTGTTGATGTCGAAGGGCCTGCCCTACGACTCCGAGGAAGGCCGCTCCTACGCGGGCGCCATCACCTCGCTGATGCACGGTCACGCCAACCTGCAGTCGGCCCGTGTGGCCGAGCTCAAGGGCGCCTTCAAGGGCTACGCGAAGAACGCGAAGTGCTTCATGCGCGTGATGAAGAAGCACCAGGCCGCGGCCCGGAAGCTCTCCGAGAGCCTCCCCGAGAACCTCCGCAGCGCGGCCGCGGGCGTGTGGGACGAGGTGACGAGCGTCGATCTCGACAGCGGCTTCCGCAACGGCCAGGTCACCGTGCTGGCGCCCACGGGCACCATCGGCTTCATGATGGACTGCGACACCACCGGCATCGAGCCGGACATCGCGCTCATCAAGTACAAGAAGCTCGTGGGCGGCGGCATGCTCAAGATCGTCAACCAGACGGTCCCCGAGTCGCTCGAAAACCTGGGCTACACGAACGACGAGCGCGAAGCCATCCTCGGGTACCTGCACGACCAGGAGACCATCGAGGGCGCGCCCGGCCTGAAGGACGAGCACCTCGCCGTGTTCGACTGCGCCTTCAAGCCGCGCAACGGCGTGCGCACCATCGAGCCGATGGGCCACGTGCGCATGATGGGGGCCGCCCAGGCCTTCCTGTCCGGCGCCATCTCCAAGACCGTGAACATGCCGACCGACGCCACGCCGGCCGACATCGCCGACTGCTACCTGCAGGCCTGGAAGCTGGGGCTGAAGGCCATCGCCATCTACCGCGACGGCTGCAAGCGCACCCAGCCCCTCAACACCAGCCTCGACAGCCAGGGCGCCAAGGTCGAGAGAGCGGTCGAGAAGGTCATCGAGTACCGCCCCGTCCGGCGGAAGCTGCCCACCGAGCGCCGGGCCATCACCCACAAGTTCAACGTGGCGGGCCACGAGGGCTACATCACGGTGGGCATGTACGAGGACGGCGCGCCGGGCGAGATCTTCCTGGTCATGGCCAAGGAAGGCTCCACGGTCTCGGGCTTGATGGATGCCTTCGCCACCTCGGTGTCGTTGGCCCTGCAGTACGGCGTGCCCCTCCACGTGCTGACCGACAAGTTCTCCCACACCCGGTTCGAGCCCAGCGGCTACACCGGCAACCCGGAGATCCCCTTCGCCAAGTCGCTGATGGACTACATCTTCCGCTGGCTGAACCTCCGCTTCGGCCCCGGTGCCCAGCAGCACCCGGCCGCGGTCGCGGCGGCGGGCATCGCGGCGCCGGCCCAGGCCGCTCCCGCAGCGCAGCTCCCGGCGGTCACCATCGCCGACGGCGAGGTCTCGGAGGCCACCGACAGCGACGCGGTCTTCACCACCCAGGCCGACGCACCCCCCTGCCACGTCTGCGGCAGCATCATGGTGCGCAGCGGGGCCTGCTACAAGTGCTTCAACTGCGGCGCGACGAGCGGCTGCTCCTGATGACCATGCCGGGGCGGCCGGTCGCTGGCCGCCCCACCCTCCATCCTCCCCAGGGCCTTCATCCGGGGTCACCGTCCGACCTGACGCAGTGCGTCCGGCGGGCATCCTGACCGGACCGGGTGGGGCGAAGCGCCCGCTTCGTCCCACCCTTCTGCGCTGTGGCGGAAGCCGTGCCTCTACGCCGACTTGATCGGGCCTCGCCGGCCCTTCGGGCCCCCAGCGACCCCGCGCCTCCTCGACGTGCCCCTGGCACGCCTTCGTCGGACGCATGGCCACTGGGGACCCGAAGGACTCGGCGATCCTCCAATCAACCCGCCGCAGAGTCACGGTAGCCTCCCGGTGTGAGGCGACGCTGGCAGACATTGGGGACGGTGGTCGCCCTGGGGGCGGCTGCGCTGTGGTGGAGCCAGGGGCGCGTGCCGGCCACCTGGCGCGCCGAGCGGCCGGGTGCCGCCGACGCGGCCCTGCACGCCATGGCGGTGTGCGAGTCGGTCCCGGTCCTGGACGCCGACGGCCTGCTCGCCATCCTGGTGCAGGATCTGGAGGACCCGGCCTGCGGCACCGACGAGCGCGTGGTCGCGCTCCTGGCCGAACACCCCGATCCGAGGTGGGACCGCTGGCTCGCTGGGCTGCTGGCCCGCCGCGCCGGGCCCGATCGGCTGCGCCTGCGCGCGAGCCTCGCGCTCCTCCGTCGGCAGGGGCTCACCGAGTCCGTCGCCGACGAGCTCGCGTCCGGACGTCTCACCGACGAGGCTCGTGCGCGCCTCGGGGAGGCGGCCGAGGAACAGGGCGCCCTCGACGCCTTCCTCGAGGAGCGTCCGGACCCGCTGCTCGACGCCACCCGTGCGTCGCTGCGCTGGGCCAGCGGCGACGAGACCGCCCGCGCGGCGATGCTGTCGGCGCTCGAAGCGGAGCGGGTGGCCGACGATGTCGCGGAGGGCGCGGCGGCGCGCCGGCGGCAGGTGCTCGGGAGTCGGGCCCTCGCGGGGCTGGGGCTCGACGACGGGGTGCTGGATCACGCGCTCTCGGGCGCTGGGCTCGCCTCGGAACTGCGCCCGGTGCAGCTCGCTGTGCTGCGGGCGCACGAACACACCTCCTGCGTGGTGGTGGACGCGGCCTGCCTCGCGTTGCTGGTCGATCTGCTGCAGGTGCCCGTCGACCCCTGGTCCGAGGTGGCGCCGCTCGCGGGCACGCTGGAGCCGGGTCCACAGCGACGCCTCGGGGCGGACTGGGAGCGCGACCTCGCGGACCTCACGGACCACGCGGGCCTGCTCGCCGCAGCGGCGGACGTGCTGGACGGCGAGGGCGGACGCCTGCTCGGCGAGGTCGCTCACCCGCTGCACGACTACGGCCCCGCTGCCTGGCGGGCCGGTCACCGGGGCGACCCGGCGTCGGTGCTGGCCCACGCGGGAGGTCCTCCCGGGGCCGTCGCCGTCGCGGCGCTCGTGCTGGGCGACCTCGCGGGGGTGGCGGTCGAGCTCAGCCACGCTGGCGAGGTGCTGCGCCTCACCGCCGGGGGCCGCACCGCCTGGGTGGGACCGTGCGGTCCGGGCGCCGAGCCGGTGGACGAGGTGCAGCCGCTGTCACGCACATCAGCGCTCGATCTGGCGCGCATGGAGCGGCTGGGCTCGGCGCTCGCGGACGGCGACCTGCCGCGCGCCCGGCGCCTCGACGGCGCGATCTCGGCGGACGCTGCGGTGACCTGGCCCCGCTGGCCCGAGCTGCGTGCCTCGTTGGTCGCGTGCGAAGGCAAGCTCCCCCAGGTCACCGGCGCGGCGCGCGTCCGCGCGGCCGGATGGGCCGCGGCCTGCGGGCACCCGGACATCGCCGCGCGCCTGACCGACGATGCGCCGGGCATGGTGCCGGAGGCGTCTGAGGCCGGCTGCGGGTCCACCTGGGTGGTGCCTCAGCCCAGCGCGCCCACCATCGAGCGCACCCGGGCCACGTCCAGCGGCTGATCCAGGCGCCCGTCGCGGTGCAGCCAGGTGCCGACGATGGCGGCGTCGAGCAGAGCGTTCAGGGCGTCGGCGCGTTCGGGGGTCATGCCCGAGCCCTGCCAGATGGTGGCCTCGGGCACCGCTTCGCGCACCCGCCGGACGTCGTCGGGCGCGGTGGGCCGGCCGGTGCCGGAGCCACTGACCACCAGCACGTCGGCCCCCCCACGGTGCCAGGTGTCGCGCGCGGCATCTTCGAGGGCCCAGTCGCCCAGAGGCGCCGCGTGCTTGACCAGCACGTCGGCGACGAGCCCGAGGTCGGGGTCCAGGCGTTGCCGGTAGAGCAGCGTGCTGCGCGCCCGGCCTTCGATCACGCCCTGGTCGGTGACCATCGCGCCGATGTGCACGTTCACGCGCACGAACTGCGCCTCGGCGGCCGCCGCTGCTCCGAGGGCCGCGTCGGCGTCGTTGCGCAGCGCGTTCACGCCCACCTGCAGCGCGTCCCCGAAGCGCTGTCGGACCTCTCGGGCCACGACCGCCAGCATCGCCGTGACGTGGGGCTCTACGCAGGGCGCGAAGGGAGCGTCGCCCAGGTTCTCCACGATGCAGGCGCCGGCGCCCCCTTCCGCGAGCGCCTCGGCGTCGCGCAGGGCGCGGTCCAGCACGCTCGCCAGGCCAGGCGAGGGGCGCGGCGCGCCGGGCAGCGGAGGGAGGTGCAGCACGCCGATGAGGCGCGACGTGGGCTGGAGCCAGGGCATGGAGTGACCGTACCGCGACTCGGCGGCTCGCCGGCCCCTGTCAGCGCTTCAGGGCCTGCTGGATCACGTCGTGAGGAAAGCCGCGGCTGCGGAGCCAGCGCTCGAGCTTCTGGCGGCCCTCCCAGTCGTCCGGCACCCCCTTCCGTTCGATCAGGGCGGCACACCGGGTGACCCAGTCACCTTCCGATTCGGCCTCCGCGAGGCCCTGCGCGATCGCCCAGCCCTCGAAGCCGCGGGCCTTGAGCTCCTGCGTGATCCGCATCGGGCCCTTGCGGCCCACCCGCGCCCAGTGCCGCGCGAGGCTCTCCGCGGCGCGGCCGTCGTCCAGCCAGCCCTGGTCGGCCAGCCGGTCGAGCGCGTCGTCGATCTCGTCGTCCGGGCAGCCGCGATCACGCAGCTTGCGCCTCAGCTCTTCGGAGCCGTGCTCCCGACGATCCAACAGGCGGAGCGCCTTCGACCAGGTGGTCGGAGGCGTGCGAGACCCTACTTGATCTCCTTGTGCGGCGTGTGCTTGCGCTCGTACCGGCAGTACTTGCTGAACTCGAGCCGTTGCGGCGTGTTCTTCTTGTTCTTCTTGGTCGAGTAACGACTCACGCCGGGCATCCCGCTCTTCCTGCAGGTCGTGCACTCGAGGTGGATGATCGTGGCGCCCTTGGCAGATTTCTTGGCCACGGTTCCTCCAGGGGGGTGCGGCTTGGACCCGGCGGTTTATCGAGGGGATCGGGGTGCGTCAACGACGCTTCTTGTTCCTCCGACCCTTGCCGCGTCGGGGCGGGGGGCCCTTCTGCGGACGCGCGGGCTTCGGCGGGGCCGCCGGGCGCCCTGCCGCGGCCTGTCCGACCTTCGGCCGCTTGCCGCGCTTGCCGCTCGTGTCGGGCGTGGGAAGCAGCCTGAAGGGGCTCCCGGCCACCGCCACGTTTCGTCCCAGCACCACCACCAAGCCAGCCAGCAGGCCGAAGAACAGGTTGGCGGGTCCGAGCAGGCTGACGGCGCGATCGCCCACGCGGACCGACCAGGAGAAGCGGGTCTTCTCGACCGCTGGCGCCTCCTCGGGCCGCTCGGCCGGCGGCACGCCGAAGGGCGCGAGCGGCAGGCTGTAGGACGAGAACGCGTCGACGGGCAGCACCACCTCGGTCCAGCCGTCGCCCTGGTCGAGCACGAAGCGCCGCATGGTGTCGTCCACGCCGTCTGAGCCGGGCACGGGGCGGTGGCCGACGGCCACGCCGTGGTACGCGAGCAGGAAGTCTGCGCTCCCGAGTGAGACGCCCACGCCCAACAGGCACCCGACCACCACGCTCAACCAGAAGGTCTTCATGGGGGGAGGCTACCTCGGCACTCTACCCCTCGGGCACCAGGTGGTGCAGCACCAGCTCCGGTGGGCAGCGCCGTCGGTAGGGCGCGATCGACCAGCCGAGGCCCACCGAGACGTAGAGCCAGGCGTGCTCGCGGCGGTACCACCCGGCCACGTACGCTCCGCTGCCCTTCGGCACGAAGAAGGCGCCCAGCGCGGGCAGGATGACCTGGCCGCCGTGGGTGTGGCCCGAGAGCACCAGGCGGACGCCGTCCCGGGCCAGGTCGTCGAAGAGCCCGGGCGAGTGCGAGAGCACCACGGCCGGCCGACCCGCCAGCCGCGTGAGCACGGCTTGGGCATCCGGCTCCCCCGCGTAGAAGTCGTCGGTGCCGGCCAGCGCCACCCCGGCGATGTGCACGACCTCGTCCATCAGCAGACGAACGCCGTGGCGGGCCAACACCGGTCGCCAGCGCTCGGGGGGGGCGTCGCCCCAGTACTCCCAGTTCCCCATCACCGCGAAGCGGCCCAGAGGCGCGTCCGGCAGGGCCCCGAGCAGCCGGTCCACCGCGTCGAGGGTCCAGCCACGGGTGGCCACGTCGCCCGTGAGCACCACCGCGTCCGGGGTGAGCCCGGCGAGCGCCGCCACCAGCCGGTCGAGGCGACGATCCGCCTCGCGCAGGTGCACGTCGGAGAGCTGGAGCAGGCTGATGGGCCGGTCCAGGCCCGGCATCTCGAGCGTGTGCTCGACCAGGTCGATGCGCTCGAGCTCCAGCAGGTGTCCGAGCAGGCCGCCTGCCACCCGGCGGCGGCGGGTGCCTCCGGGGGCGGCCGCGGGCTTGCGCCGGCTGTTCGCGGGGAACATCGTGCCTCGCTGGGCTGCCAACCAGGTGATCTTCGCGATCCGGGCCAGTCCTCTCACGGGCACAACACCACCCGGCCGCGACGGGCGGGGTCGCGGGCCGCCTCGAGGGCCGCCTCCCAGTCGTCGAGCGCGTGCACGCTCGCCACGGGGTGACGGAGGAGCCCGAGCCCGACCATCGCCGCGAGCTGGGCACGCAGCGGGCGCCCGCGGTCGGCGCGGGCCTGGTTGTCGGCGTAGAGCCAGAAGCCGCGCATCGTCAGCCCGCGAAACACCAGGTCGCCGATGCCGAGCTCGGGGGCCTGCCGCGACATGCCCCCGTAGACCACCACCTCGGCCCCGGGTGCCAGGCAGCGGGCCAGGCGGGCGGTCCAGGTGCCGCCGACCCCGTCGAGCAGCCTCACGATGGGGCCCCCTGCCGCGTCCCGCACGCGACGCCCCAGGCCAGGACCGTCGAGCACGACGCCGGCGAGGCCCTCGAGCTCCGGTGCCTCCCGGCGGCACACGGCGACCACGTGGAGCCCGCGCAGGGCCGCGAGCTGGGCCACGAGCTGCCCCACACCGCCCGCGCCGGGCGCCGAGATCACCACGTCGCCTGGGCGCAGGCCCTCCAGCAGGCGCCACGCCGTGGGCGCGTTGATCCAGCTCATGCAGGCCTGGACGGGGTCGAGCCCCTTCGGCACCGGCTCGAGCGCCGCCTCGTCGAGCACCACGCGCTCCCGCCAGGCGCCGGTGCGCACGGGCAGCACCACCCGAAGCCCGGCTTGCTCGCCCGTCAGCACCTCGCCCACGCCCTCCATGCCGGGGGTCCAGGGGAGCTCGGGAAGCAGGGGGTAGAGCCCTCGAACCGTGAGGAGGTCGGCCGGATCGATCGGGCTGGCCAGCACCTGGACCAGGACCTGGCCAGCGCCCACAGCCGGCTCATCGACCGCTGCGAGCCGGAGGACCTGGGCAGGATCGCCGCGCTCGGACTGGAGGAGTGCACGCATCGTCGCACCCTCTATTGGGACCGGATAGGCGCAGCACTTCGTCGTGGAGACCACATGATCGCCCTGATGCTCTCGGCCGCGCTGGCCGACGACACCGCCGCCGCCGCAGAAGCCGTCGAGACCACCGGCACCATCACCCTCACCGTCACCGGCCCGGTCGACGAACCCCACGTGCTGGAAGGCGCCTTCCCCGTCGCGGCCGAGCTGGCATGGACCGTGGAGAAGAAGTCCTACGCCCTCGAGCTCAGCGCCGAGCTGGAGGACGGCAACGCCGAGATCGACGGCTTGCTCTGGGAGGTCAAGAAGGGCAAGAAGAAGAAGGTCGTGGGCAAGCTCGACGTCTCCAAGCTCAAGGCCGATCGGGAAGGCGAGACCGACGCGAAGGTGGTCGCCCCCAAGGGCTACCTGAACGACGAGGGCGTGGGCATCGCCGAGTGGACCCTCGTGGCCGGCTGGTCCAGCGGCTGGGAAGCCCCGGCGCGCGATCCCGCCGCCCCCGAGTCCTGGTCCGACGCCACCTTCGTGCTGTTGGGCGAGGGCGCGGCTCTCACGAGCGACAAGGCCACCACGGTGGCTCGTCTGGGGGCCGGCGTGCAGCCCTTCGAGCTCCTCGAGGAGAGCGACGGCTGGCTGAAGGTCAAGCCCGTCTCGGCCGCTGCGGCCGAGCAGCACTGCCAGACGCCCAACGGCACCCTCGCCGCGCTCGACGTGCCCTTCTGGGTCGAGCAGAGCGCGCTGGTGTCGGTCGCCCCGTCCGCTCTGAAGGCGGCCTTCGACGACGGCACCGCGGTCGAGCTTCGCGCGGGCGTCGGCGCCGTGCCCGGCGACCTGGGCCCCACCGTGTCGTCCGATGGCCTCAGCTTCGCCGTCGAGATCGAGGGATGGTCCGACCGCTACCAGGTCGAAGCGGGCTTCGTCGAGCCGGAGGCCCCGCGCCTCCGCCTCTACAGCCGCACCGACCTGATGCTCGCGAAGCTCGGCGGCCAGCCCGTCACCGCGGAGTCCACCTTCACCGCGTACCCGGTTCGCGGCAAGGACGGTCAGCTCTTCACGGTCGGCAACGCCTGCGCCGAGCTCACCGTCTCCAACCCCGGCGCGGCCCCCACGAAGGCCGAGAAGTCCTTCACCACGGACCTCCCCGAGGCTGTGCAACGGAAGGCCACCGCCACCGTCGCCGATGGCGCGGAGGTCTACTGGGCCAGCGGCCGCAAGGCCGGCGCGGTCACCGGCACGCTCACCCTGCACACGGCGCTGGCGTCGAAGAAGGGCAAGTCCTGCACCACGGTTCCGCTGTCGGAGGGGGCGTCCGACGACGACCGCCTCGGCCTGTGCTTCCGCCCGGGCGACGTCACCGAGTGAGCCGGAGGCTTGCATAGCTATACGGTTCTCTGTATACGGCAGGCCCATGGCCCATCGTCATCGCCGACACGCCTTGATCAAGCAGCTCGTGCAGAGCGGCCGCATCGGATCCCAGGAAGAGCTCGGGCGTCTGCTCGAAGACTACGGGGTCAGCTGCACCCAGGCCACCCTGTCCCGTGACCTCAAGCACCTCGGCATCGCTCGCCGGAACACCGACGACGGGCCGGTCTACCAGCTGGACCGCCGCACCCAGTACATCAAGGCGCTCCGCCGCGTGGTCTCCATGGAGATCACCAGCGTTCGCCACAACGGCAGCCTCATCGTGCTGCGCACCCTGCCGGGTCGCGCCGAGGGCGTGGCCGGCTACCTCGACGGCGTGGGCCACGAGGACATCCTGGGAACCGTGGCAGGGGACGACACGGTGTTCGTCGCCCCCTCGTCCGCGGACCGCATCGAGACGCTGGCCGGCGCCATTCGCCTGCTCGCCAACCTGGACCTCGCCGAGGAAGACGCATGAAGATCGTGGTGGCGTACAGCGGAGGGCTCGACACCTCCGTGATGATCCCCTGGCTCAAGGAGCGCTA
>Ga0114932_10000176_pt1 | contig 74060 bp, 73 predicted proteins | sample 2SBtaG_2_FD_87286 | JGI IMG/M metagenome (GOLD analysis project Ga0114932, IMG submission 87286) | Deep subsurface microbial communities from Kolumbo volcano to uncover new lineages of life (NeLLi) - 2SBTROV12_ACTIVE470 metaG | ecosystem: Environmental > Aquatic > Marine > Volcanic ...
TCCCAGTGAAGAGGTCAGAGTCCCTTCCACCGGAATCGAAAACATCGTACTTCAGGCTTCCTCCCCCCACAACTACCGCATAATCACGGGTCCCTTCGACAACACCATTGTCGCCACAACTTCCGTCGCAATATTTGGCGTCTATGTATTCAACGCGAACACCGGGGGTGAAAGTGAACTTGCCAAATTTGATCGCGTCCTGTGCGTGGACAGAGGTAGCGTAGGTTTTTTGCGTACGGTTCCCAGCACTACCTCTGGCGCCTGTTGCAACCGCAGTTATAAAACCTGTGGCATTCTGGGTATAGGTTTCGTCCCATTGTTTCCGTCGAATCTGATCATAATGCCAGCGCAATCCTACTTCAATTTCGTGTTGGGTATTACCCATTGCAGCTTTATGTTTCACGGCTGTTTGAACACCATATTGATAGTAAGTGCGGTTGTTATTACGCACTCTAAAGGAGCCCGCTCCTGTTCCGTTGAGAATTGCAAATGCAGTCCCCCCCGGCCCCTGAGCCAAAGCCACACCCAGAGCCACGTTAGCACCATTGTTTACATCATGGAGTTTCTGCCAGTTTCGATTGAAGGTATTCCCATATAGCGTAGTGACCAGACTGGTTTTTGGATTGAACTCCAGAAAATGGCGGACATACATTCGAAATTGGGTGGATTCAATTTCGTCGAACCGGGATGCGCCCAACCGTTTATAAGGATCACTTGCAAAATCTGTGGAGCTAAGACCCAGATAGGTTTCGTTCGCATCGAGATTGGTGTGGCCGAACTTCGCCTCCCACCTTTGGTACAAAGCGGATTTAGGCTCAAAAGACAGCTTGAGCATGGGCTCGTGTTTGACGAATCCGGTGTCGGCCTCGGCCTCGTTTCGAATAGTCTGAACACCTCCTGCTTCCAGCTCTTTAAAACCACGATTGTTCCTTGTGTATAGTTCAACCAGGTAGCCAAATTTCCCGCCTCCCTCAAGCTGTTGGGTATTACCAAAATTGGCATGGGTACGAATCTCATTAAAACTTCCCCATGATGATTTTAAATAAATTTTTTCAGCCGTAGGAATGGGCGTGGAAAGATAGTTGATGGCACCCCCCGTTGTGTGAGGCCCGAACTTGATTTGACTGGAGCCCTTGAGTACTTCAATCCCCGCCATTCTTCCTGTAGTTGGGGAGTAGTAAGCCGAAGGCGCTGAATAGGGAGCGGGTGCCTGCAGAATCCCATCCTCCATGATGGTTACCTTTGAACTACGCGCAGAGTCGACACCGCGCAGAGAAATATTTGGGAACAAACCGAAACCATCTTCCTCACGCAGGTTGACCCCTGGAACCCGCCTTAAAATACGGTTGATATCATCAATGCCATGCTTACGAATATCCTGCACGTCGAGGTAGGCGGCGGAACCGGCGATATCTTTTATATTAAACTTGGAGCCTATGATCGAAACTTCCTGCATTAAAATCTCGCTCGATGTCAGTTCCGTATCACTCACGGTATTATCATCTGAGGATTTTTGAGCACCATCGTCATCCGCGATCACCACGGTAGTGGCACCATCATCCGAAACTTCAACCACTGTTGCACTATCAGCAGCAAAAGCTGAAGATGTGGACGTCAGCAAAAGCAGAGCCCCCAGTCCCACTTTAAAAAATTTTAAATTCATTCCTCTTTCTCCTCGTTTATATGCAAAGCAAAAATAATTTCTTAACTTATTCAATAATTTTAATTTTGATACTCGTTCTCAATATAAAATAAAAAAACAGACTTTAAACAAAAACCCTTTTTCTGTCAACTATTAATTCCAATATGACCATTTTTTTTCAGGGAACTATATCCGTTACTATCGAAATTCCGGTGAGTTTTAGTTTTCTCAAGCTTATCTGTTAATTGCAACGAGAAATTAGAAAACAATAGAATTCTCTGCCCTGACATTAAAAAAACTAGTTTAACCGCCAAAATTTTAGCCAAATTCCTATTTTGAAAATCATTCTCAATATTAGAGAAAAAGGAATTCCCTGTCAACCAATAATTTCAATATGGCCCTATTTTTTCTGGGTCATATCGATTTTACCGTCAAAGTTTCGGTCCATTTCGGTTTTTTCGAGTTTGCCTGCGGAGTTGAAATGTTCCCAGCGGTCTACTTTACCGTCTCCATTGGTATCGTATTCGGCTTTTTTCAATATTTGGTCGTCATGATAAAACTGCCACTGGTCCGGCTTTCCATCGCCCTTGGTATCGAAGGCCGTGCGGTCCAAAACCGAGTTACCTCGAAAATAACTCCAACGGTCGATCTTGCCGTTTTTACTGGAATCAACCTCCAGGCGGATCAATTCATCTGAAGAGTTATAAAACTGGGTGGTGTCGGGTTTTCCATTGCCATTCTCGTCGATTTCAATGTGTGTCAATTTCGCATTGGCGTTAAAAAATTCTTTCCAGTCGAAATTTCCATCAAACTTGCTGGACTTTTCAACTCGGGAAAGTTTTCCGCCGTTTGCGTAGTACTGGAGGTGGTCCATGTTTCCGTCCTTGTTGCGATCAAACTCAACCTTTTCCAGGATTTTGTCGCCTTTAAAATGTTCTACCTGGTCCACCTTGCTGTCAAAGTCTCCATCGTATTCGATTTTCACAACTTTTCCCTGAGCATCGACATATTGCCATTGATCGATTTTACCGTCAAAATTGGAATCGACTTCATTCACTACTTCACCCATGCAAGGAAAAGCAGTGCCAAGCAGAGCCAACACCGTTACTGCTAACATGTTTCTGATACTCATGGGAAATCCACCTCCAAACCTATAGAATAAATATTTTTATTTTCTTTTTTGATTAATTGGTAAGGGTTTTTTTCCAGATGAACCCGATATTAATTCAACTCAAACCTGAAAGGCAAAATAACTTTCAACGATTGTTCCATTATGCTGTTAGGGAATCCTGAAAAAGGGGCTGCTCTTTTAACAGCCGCCATAGCTTCCCGATTCAGGTTTGGGTAGGGAGTTTCTGTGAGCAACTTGACATTATCCACATCCCCGTTTTTTAATATGGTGAACTGAACTTTTAGTTTGCCTTGCCGCCCTGCCCTTCTCGAGGCTTCAGGATAACGCTTTGCACCTTCGATAACGCGCTGCACCTGACCAATATAACTTTTCAAAGCACCCTTATCGACGATATTTGGAACACCCCGGGGAGACGGGAAAGAAGTTAAAGATGCCAGCTTCACTCCGGTTTGTACCGGAGTCGCGCGTCCCGATGTTGACTTCGAAGACGATGAACTATCTGACCTCACAACCCGCTTAGGTAATTTGTGTAATTTAAATTGCTGTGCCCCCTGAACCATCGCCACTCGGGTGGTTCCTTTTTTTGACGAAGTCGCACTGGCGGAACGAGCAATCCTGCTTGGCATTTTGCGTAACTTAAAATACGGTGTCCCCTGGACCATAGCCACTCTGGCAGCTTTTTTTGTGGACGTGGTCCTGGTAGTCGGGAAGGACCTGGCTACAGGTGTGCTTACCCGTCTGCTTATTGAGGGATTGGTGCTACGCATAATCGCAGATCTCGTCGAGGTGGTTCTTTGCACCTGCTTTGGAATGAGTTGCGACGTTGTGACAACAGCCCGGGCTTTTGCAGCTTGTCGAACAGCTACCTTCGGTTGCACAACTGGCATAGCCTTGGGTGTGAGACTGGCAACTTTAATTTCCTGGCGAACGCGCTCTTTTCGAATTTTTTCCTTTTTTACCGGCGGCGCTTTCCTTTTCACGAATTCCAGCTTATAGGTTTTTTGTTGTTGGACATTGTTATTAATGTTCAACAAAAAACTTCCCGCGCCCAGAGTGAACAACATATGAACCCCGAGGGAGCCGACTACCGAATACATTGTGGAGTTTTTCTTGATCATAATTATTTAGTTTCCGGAATGGGTTACCGGTTTCTCCATCCCGGTCGCAAGCACAAAGTCTTCCGCACCGGCTTGCTTGGCAAGCTCAATCACTTTACCGAAAAGTCCAAACTCAATGAACTTGTCTGCGTGGATAGAAATCACAGTATTTTTTTTCTCACTTATTTTCTTTTCAAGGTGGGCCGGCAAAACCTCAAAGGTAACGGCTTCTCCGTCCAACTGCATGGAACCATTTTTATCTATCGTCATAATGAGAAACTGCTTGCTGTTTTTCTCGGCGGTCTTGGCCTTTGGCAGCTCAATCTTTGTTTTTTGCTTAGTAGGAGTTGTGGAAGTCAACATGAAAAAGATCAGCAACAGGAACACAACATTGATCATCGGAATCAGATCGAGTTTAAACGGTTCCTTTTCTTTGTATGGAAACTGGATCATTATTTTATAATTGAAAAGTTTTCCGCCCCGGCCTCGCGTGAAACATCGAGAACCTGGGTAAACAGGTCATACTTAACCGTGGGCGCTGAATCGATCACCACCAGCTTGTCTGACCGGGTTGACAGTTCTTCACCCAGCGCACTCTTTAGAGAATCGATCTGGATCGGTTTGTCATTTAAACGAAGATGACTATTTCGGTCGATTTTAACGATGATATCTTTTTCCACCTTTTGGGTCTCTTCACCTTCAGGAAGACTTATCGCCAGTCCCTGACCTTGAATCGCGAAAGTGAGCATGAAAAATATCAGCAACAGAAACACCACATCAATCAGCGGTGCCATATCAATTTCGAAACGTTTTTTGTGTTGGGGAAATAAATCCAGCATAACCGTTCCCTTTTAACCCCCCTGACGTGTCAGTTCAGGTTGAGTTGCTGTGGAGGTACGGGGGTTATGCCCATTAGAGGATTCATCCTGCCCTTCATAAAGGTGATGAACCAGATATTGTCCGTATTTTCCCAGCAGGAAGGAAATAGCCTCTACTTTTCTTTCAAAATAATTGAGCAAGATGACAACGGGAATAGCGAGAGCCAGGCCCGCCGCAGTGGTCAGGAGAGCCTCCCAAATACCCCCTGCCAAAAGGCTCGGATCTACTTGCCCCTTATATTGGGCGACCTTGTTGAAGGCTTTTACCATTCCAATAACGGTTCCCAATAATCCCATGAGTGGAGAGATGGTGGCGATCACTTCCAGAACCCGTAGATTTTTTCTTAATTCGCCGATTTCTTCCTGTCCGTGTACCGTTAATTTTTCTTCAAGTTTCCACCGGGGATCTTTTCGCGCTTTCACTCCACACTCAAGCATCCGCGAAACCGGGCCATCAGTAGATTTGCCAAGATCATTCGAGCCAATCTTTTTGTCATTACCCACCAAATCTTTGATTGCCGCAAATATATCTTCCGGGTCTTCTTTGCACTTCTTAAAGAAAACCAACCTCTCAATGATTATGGCAACAGCAATCACGGATGCCAGGAAAATGGGATACATCATGACTCCGCCTTTTCCCATTAATTCAATACCGGAGGTGAACGTAGCAATCATTTTTGACTCGTTTTAAAAGTTAAATTTTGATATCCAAGCAATATTTCTCATAATCTCTGGATATGAGACCTCGCATTTTCGGGAAAAGCAATTAGCCATCCTTCATAAATGATAACGATTTTCAATACTATAGGGGGAATCTAAGGTTTTTGTCAATATTTTTTATCTTTCCCTCGTTTTCTAATCCAAAAAATGGAAAAGACTGTTCATATAATGGCAAAACTAAAGAGTGGGATTCTTTACGCTGGCTGTCCAGCATAAATGAATTATTCGGAGTAACAAAAGATACCGGTTTGCCCTTCTGGAGGAGGGTAGCGGGAAAGAATATCAAATTTTTCAAGATTCTCGCGACACAAATGGAGGGAATAGTTAGCGTAAACTATTACAATATCAGGGTATTATCCATACCTCTTGTGAATTCAATCCAATAAATGTCGAATCGCATTTTCAGCGGGCACGGGTGGACTCAGCTTATACCCCTGGCCCTGACTCAGGCCCAACTGCCAAAGAGTGAACTCTTCATTCTTGTTCTCCACCCCTTCTACAACGGTTCGCATGCCCAATTCTTTGGCAAGGTTTGCCATGGCTTTAATAACGATTCGGGTTTGCGCGTAACCCAAAGACCTTACAAAACTTTGATCAATTTTCAAGCAATCAAGAGGTAAACGTGATAGGTGATGGATAGAGGAGAACCCTATTCCAAAATCATCCAAAGCTAACCGAACACCCTCCTGCCACAAAAACTCCAGAGATGGAAGGATAGAAGACAGGTTACCCAAAAATATAGATTCGGTTATTTCCAATTCAAGGTATTGTGGTTTCAAACCTGTCATGGATAAAATCTCCATTATACGGCTGGAAAAATTTATATCCTCCAGTTGAACACCTGAAACGTTCACAGAAATCGTGAAAGTTTTTTTCTCTTTCACCTGCCAGCATTTAGCCTGTCGGCAAGCAGTCAACAATACCCATTCCCCCAGAGTTCGGATTCCTCCATTAGATTCTGCGACTGGTATAAACTCTGAAGGAGGAACTTGACCATATCCCGGAGCATGCCAACGTGCCAGAGCCTCAAAACCGGTTACGGATTTTGTAAATAGATCCCATTGAGGTTGGTAAAAAACTGAAAATTCCCCATTCTCCAATCCACTGGAAATATTCATCCCTAAAGCCTTTACCAGGGACGACTTGGTTCGCATTAACATATTTTATCTCCTTTAGACCTAAATCTGATCCGAGAAGCCTAATTGAATACAAACCCACGGCCAGGGCGCAACTCCTGACCGCGGGCTCTTTATCCGGCTTGGGGTCATAAGCCGAATAAATTATTTACCCAGGCATAGCGTGTTCAATGGCAGCTTCAACAAAAAAATCACATACCACTACGGCAAGTTTTAGAGGATCTATCGGTTTGGTGACCCATTCATAAATATTTAAATTTGACTGTTCCAAAGAAACAGCCAAAAATGAATGCGAAGAAAGATAGATTATTTTTTCGCATTGTTTGCTGGAAATTTGATTTATAAAATCCAAGCCGGATTGCCCGGACAACTTGTCATCAACAATTACCAGGTCGTTTGTCCGGCTCAGTTGATCCGGACAACCCTTGCCACAGGAAAACCGCACTTCGTGCCCAAAACGGGAAAGCATGATTCCCAACCGCCCTCTTTCTTCAGGGTTATTGTGAACAAGTAGAATTTTTTTAGGTGCAATAGTCATCTTCCCTCCTAGCTAAGACTGTTGAGGCATCGTTTCAGAGCAGAAATGCTGCAGGAATGGCACCGCTCTACAGGAATATTATTCTCTTTTGCAACCCGAACGGCCTCGGTGACCATGGGGTGTGCCACAGTGCCCGTAAAAATAAGTATTCGATTGACGCCATCTATGCGTCGAGCCATATTGGGAATGCGTTGGCTGAACACTCGGGCATCGAAGCCCCTATTACGGCATTCCTTTTCATAAGACCGTTTCAACCTGTCCAACCCCCCTATAATGGCAACACTCATATTTTCTATCTCCTAAAATCTTTATTTGAAATTGATTATTATTCTCAATATTAAAATAAACAAAATTTTTTTAATGTGTTAGCCAACAGCTACCAAAGCACCAGAACTTGAATCCAGCAAATGAGCAACTTCTTTTGTTTCCCGCAACTTTAGAATTTTTCCTCGATCTTTTAATCGTATTGACGCTCCCCCGCCACATTGATTCATGCATGGGACCAAACAAACTTGATCTGTCCCCTTCATTTTTCTCAACCGTTGAGCCATAGTCTCTGAGTTCCAGGCTTTACACCCTGCTCCTGTACAGATTTTTATCTTATTTGCCATGAGCCAACTCCTTATTGATAACTGTTATCAATATAAATAAACTGACTGCTTTTGTCAACCCTGTTTTTAAATTATTTTTTTATTCATTTAGCTTTTAAAAACAATTATTTAGTTATTTTATTTTTTTCGGGGTTGTTTTTATTGGAAATTCTATTGTATATTCCGCCTAATTTTGATTTTGAAAACAGTTATCAAAAAACCAATATGCTCAACGAATTCGATATATTCAAGGATTTTCTAAAACAACACCACTTGCGTTGGACTCCACAAAGAAAACTGGTTCTCGAAGAATTCCTCGCATGTGAAGGCCACGTTCATATAGATGAAATGCATGAAAGAGTTCGAGGTAAAGATCCGACCATTGGCATTGCCACTTTGTATCGAACAATGAAGTTATTGGTAGATTCGGGCCTTGCCAACATGCACTCCTTCAATGATAAAACAACCTATGAACGTCTTTTCCAGGTTAGGCATCACGATCATTTGATATGTAAAGGCTGCGGAAAAACCATTGAGTTTGAACACCCGCTTATTGAGAAGTATCAGCTGGAGATATGCGACCGCCATGGCTTCACTCTAAAAAGTCATCGTATGGAATTGTTTGGCATTTGTAAAGATTGCAGAAAATAAAAAACCCCTTTCCACTCGTGTAGCAAGTGAAAAGGGGCTGATTTGAAAAACTTAATTTTTAATTATTATCTTTGCTCATATTTTCCATCATATAGTTCTTGATACCAATATCCTTAATGCGGTTGAATTGCGTTTCCAGCCAATCAGCACTATCTTCTGTTTCTTCTAAAATTTTCTCGAGAATTTCCATACTGCCAAAATCACTTCTATCGAAACAGGTTCGAATGTGTTTTTTTAATCGGGCAACGTGCGCCACCTCAATTTTATATTGGTTTTTCAATTGTGCTTCGACTGAATTGCCAACTAAAACGGTATCGTATTTTTGCATATCAGGAGTTCCGTCGAGAAAAATAATCCTCTCAATCATTTGGTCGGCGTGTTTCATTTCTCCCATTGATTCTTCACGTGAATGGCTGGCAATTTTTTCATAACCCCAGTCTTCCTGCATTTTGTAATGAATATAATAAATATTGATTGCAGTCAGTTCCGCCATCAAAACATCGTTCAGGGCTTTGATCACTGCTTTATCGCCTTTCATATTTTACCTCCAATTGAATTTTAAAATCGCTCATTCACACCCTCTTAAATACATAATGTATCAGACAACAAACACTGTCAACCTCTTTATTTTTAATAACTTACGAATGATAATTACAATGAGAACCCTTATCAATAATCACCTCATCTTTCTTAAACTGTCACGAGCAACCGGTCTTCTATACCTTAAAATCAAATGAATTTCAGAACGCTTTTTAACAATAGAAATTCAAATGATAATCCCTATCATTAATTATTTTTTTTGCTAAAATTTTTTTTAATTTCTTTCACTCAATAAATTCCACATTCTAATAACCAAGGTTAGCATTATGGAGTTTTTTTAATTCCAGGAGGTCTGGAGAATGTCTGCCAAATGTCCAAGCTTTTTCCAGGTGGTGCACTGCGGCAGAAAGACGGTTTTCTTTTTTCCAATAAAGAATACCCAACTGGAAATGAATATCTGCCTTTCTCTTATCTGGAAACAAAACCAGTCGCTGATACAGCATCGTCATATATTCATTAATTTCCCTGGCAGACGAGTTTTCCAAACTAAAAGGAACAGCAGGATTTGAAGAAAACTCAACAAGAGGAGATAGGCTGGAAACCAATGGACCGAGAATAAGGTCTTTTTTATCGGATGGGGGGATCGCCCCCTTGGAAACCGGCAGACCCAATTGTCTACGAATCTCAATTACTGCTTTGCTCAATTTTTCATACTTTAAACCTTCCAATTTCGTCAGGGCCTTTTCCCAATGAAAGACCACCCAAAAAGGCGAATAAGAAAGTTTGCTGTATATGGTTCCAAGAAGTATATGAGTATCCTCCGAGTCGGGTTTTAATTGCAACGCCTCCAAAGCTTCCCTCAAAGAACCTTCCAGAACCTTCATTCTTAAAAGTATCTTCGCATAAAATTTGTGAGAATTTGAAATACTGAAATCATAAGTCAGTGCCGTTTCCAATAAGTCCAATATTTTTACTCCTTCATTCCTTTCCATTAATTTGATAGCGCTGATGTAATAATAATCGTGAAACAACTTTCGAATGAATCGAGGATCTTTTAACGATTTTTCAAGGGATTCCGATAATTCATTGGCTCTACTATAAAATTTCAAACCCTGATTTTCATCGTCATTTCGGTCATTGTTTAAATAGATCGAACCCATATTGGCCAAATCGACTATCCGGATTTTTCCCGCAGGAAAAGGTTCTGTTTTAACAATTAATCCCAAGCCAATTATAAACACCAAGGAAGATGCTATTTTCTTCCAATTTCTAACTGCAATCCACTCACGGAAAACAACTAAAAAATAACCTGAGAACATGCAAAGAAAGGGAACAGAATACAAACGATATCGAGACAAAACCAGAAAGGGGAGAAACATCAAAAACGCTGTTAAAAAAAAAGAATGTAGAAGAGTCCAACCCTTCCGCCTCCACATTATCAGTCCGCCCAAAATTCCCAACGCACCAATAACCCCAAAGGGAACTCCCCAGCCCAGAATGGAAGAAAACTCCTGAAACAAATAAAAATTAATAGTTACAGGAATTTCATAATTGTTGAAATAATAATAGGTCTTTTTTAGATAAAGAACTAAAAACTCCACAGGATTACTCAAAAAGGTATTTGCTACATATTTGAATATAGGCCCTGTTTCCAGTGGAATTGTTTTAATAACTTCCTTATACGTTTCATTATGTTCATAGTTACGGACAGAGTGATCGAGTGTATTCGACAGCAGCAGATTTTCTGGTCCACTTTTATCGTAAAGTCCCCAATGCCCCCTCACCTCCTTGACCCAAAAAAGTGCGGGTGTACAGATCAGAGCAACCAATAACGCATAACCTGTAAGAAAAAGCCATTTTTCTTTTTGCGATCCCTTAAAACGCAACCACAAATAACCCAGAGCCACAGGAAAAATGAGAACGTTATTGGTTCGTACCTGCATATACATTCCCAGCACCAAAGCACTCGATACTAGAATAATAGGCGCAGGACGATTACCTGCCGCCAACAAAAGTTGTAGGGTCGCTAATTCCAGAAACACGATCAATGAAGCACGATAAAGGGTGCCTTCATACAACCAGTTCGGCGCATAAAAGGTAAACAGCAGAGCAGAAATTAGCGCGGCTGTTCTGGAAAAAAACTGGCACGAAATGGAATATACGAGAAGGGAAGATAAGACTCCAAGTAGCAACTGCGAGATCCATACGACCTCCAGTTTGCCACCAAACAATAGAAACAATATCCCCAAAAAATACTGGTAGGCGGGAGAAAAATGGTTATCCCTATCAGGAGCTAGTGCAAGAAAATCTCCCCCCATCAGGGACAGACCGCCTTTATAATAAATCTCCTGATCCCAATGCCTGGGAACATGGGCAAAAAAGGGATTATCTTGAAACTGAAAAAAATAGACTACGCGTACTGCGGTGGCACAAAGAATTAGGAAAATTAGATGGCCACGATGTGATTGCGTCATGTTTTAGGTTTACAAACCTTTAAAAAAACGCTTATTGAAGGAAAAAGATTAAAACTTTGTCAGACCATCCAGACGAGTCATAACATCCACTCCGGTGTCTGTCACACAGAGAGTGTGTTCGAACTGCGCGGAGATTTCGCCATCTTGTGTGACCGCAGTCCATTTATCAGAAAGAATTTTAAGGTCAGGACTTCCAAAGTTGACCATGGGTTCAATGGTGAACACCATGCCTTTTTTTATCTCCAGTCCTTCACCAAAGTTTCCATAGTGGAGAATTTGTGGCTCTTCGTGAAAGTTGGTGCCTATACCGTGCCCGCAAAACTCTTTTACAATTGAATAACCATGGCCTTCAGCAAAATTTTGAATCGTGGCACCAATATCCCCCAGCTTTGCGCCAGGCTTTACCACTTCAATTCCTAGTTGCAAAGCTTCTTTACAAACCTCCACCAGTTTTTCTGCTTTTTTTCTGGGCGAGCCTACGAAAAATGTACGGCTGGTATCACCATGAAAACCTTTTAAATAAGTAGTGATATCCAGATTGACGATGTCCCCATTTCGAAGTTTTCTGTCAGAAGGGATGCCATGACAAATTTCCTCATTAACAGAAGAACAAATGCTTTTTGGAAAACCACGATAATTCAAAGGCGATGGAACGGCTCCTTTAGAGACGATATAGTCGTGACAAATCTGATCCAGCCTTTCAGTGGTCACCCCGGGCTTCACATAGGGCTCAATCATCACAAGAACTTCTGCCGCAAGCTGGCAGGATTCTTTCATCACTTCAATTTCTTCTTCGGTTTTAAAATGAATCATGAGGGTAAACAAATTCTTTTATAGTTTGTTTCTGATCTCGCCAGTTGGATTTTACTTTTACAAATAACTTTAGATACACTTGAGCCCCTAAAAGTTTCTCAATTTCTTTTCGCGCAATGCGTCCTATCGATTTAAGCATGTTTCCACCCTGTCCTATCAAGATTTTTTTCTGTGAAGCTTTTTCTGTATAAAGGGTAGCATCAATTTTTACCACACCGTTAACCTGTTCTTCCATATTTTCTACAACAACTGCAACGGAGTGAGGAACTTCAAATCGGGTCAGACTCAAAACCTTTTCTCGAATTATTTCCCCCAACAAAAAGGTTTCCGTACAGTCTGTGATCATTTCCTTAGGGAAATATTCTGGCCCCTCCGGTAAATATCCTACTATCAATTCCATCAAAGGCTCCATACCGTCATCTTTTAACGCAGAAACCGGTATGATCTCCCTAAAAACAGACTTGTCATGAGCCTCGGCAATCAAGGTTAGAAGCTTCGGCTTTTCTACCAGATCAATTTTATTAATCACCAGAATTTTAGGCGCCGTAGCATGCTCCATGGACTTTAGAACAAACTCATCTTCAGGCACAAACCCTTCAACCGCATCGATCAAAACCAGAATCAAATCGACATCGGCATAAGTACTCAATGAGGCCTGCACCATCATTTCGTTCAAAGCTCTTTTGGTTGCGTGAATACCAGGGGTATCGACCAGAATAATTTGAGCGCCTGTCAGATGTACCACTCCGGTGATTTTGTTTCGGGTGGTTTGCGGTCTATTGGATGTCGCGGCTACTTTTTGCGCCACCAATCGGTTCAACAGGGTAGATTTTCCTACATTGGGGCGGCCTATGATGCTGGCATATCCCGATCTGAAAGAGTTAGTTTGGTTCACAAGCAATACTTATTTAATAAATTTTCCACAAATACAGCTTTCCTGTGTAAGATTGAATTTCGTAGTCGTGACATTGCAATTTCTTCTAAGATATTACCATGAACCTGGGATTATACCTCCACATTCCATATTGCCTGCATAAATGTGGCTATTGCGATTTCAATTCTCATCCAGAGAACCGGGAAGAGTCCACTCACTATGTCGAAGCTCTACTTAAAGAACTGAAAGCTTATTCACCTGTATTGAAGAACTATACGATTCCAACCGTCTTTATGGGAGGTGGCACACCGACGATACTCCCACCCTCGCAGCTAAAAAAAATACTCCATACGGTTCAGCAAAGTTTTAATTTAACACCCGACTGCGAAATCACCATCGAAGCCAATCCTGCAACAATTAAATTACAAACCTTGCAGGAAATACGCACCGCAGGATATAACCGTATCAGCATCGGCGTGCAATCCTTCGATGAAAGAGAATTGCAATTGCTGGAAAGAGTGCATAACGAAGATGAAATCCATTCAACCGTACGGCGGGCGCGGTCAGCAAAATTCGAAAACCTGTCAATGGATCTTATGTTTGCCTTGCCTGACCAAACAATGGAAAAGTGGCAATCTCATTTAAAACAGGCAATCGCTAAAAACCCTGATCATCTATCCACTTACAACCTTACTATTGAACCGGCAACTGCATTCTTCAAACTCCATGAAAGGGGAAAGCTTTGCCTACCTCCCGAGGACACCCAATTAGAAATGTATGAAACCACCATGCAAACTCTTGAAGATGCCGGCTATCAACAATACGAAATTTCCAACTTCGCTAAACCCGGAATGGAATCGCAACACAACATCAATTACTGGAATAACGGTGAGTATCTTGGCGTCGGGGCTGGAGCATCCTCCTACCTTAATGGAGAAAGATTCAAAAACACCAATTTGCCTTCGATTTACATTCGCGAAATTGGAATTAAAGAAAATGCAATTGAAACAAGAGAGCGCCTCGAACCTATACACGCAATGGGGGAAACACTGATGCTGGGCCTTCGACTTCTCAAAGGAATTTCAATAGACGTGTTTGAGAATCGCTTTCAGGTCTCCTTCCAAAAAGTTTATGGAAATGTCCTCGAACCCTTACTCAACCAAGATCTCATTACTTTTAATCAAAACCGCATCGCCCTATCGAGGAAAGGGTTGTTCCTTGCCGATTCGGTCATCCTCAAATTCATGGCATAAAAAAATGAACGCCGAATTTAAAAAGTTAACCGAAATTGTCGACACCTTGATGGGAGAAAATGGTTGCCCCTGGGATAAAGTACAAACCAGAGAATCCCTCAAACCTTATTTAGTAGAAGAAGCCTATGAAACTCTCGAAGCTTTGGATGGCAACAATCCAGAAGAAATTAAAGAAGAATTAGGAGACCTGCTCTACCAAATTTTATTCCATGCAAAAATTTCTGAACAAAAAAACGAGTTCAGCATAATCGATGTCATAGAATCCATCAGCGACAAAATGGTACGCAGGCACCCTCATGTCTTTCAAGAAGAAAATCTGGGAACGCCTGAAGAAGTGGTTACACAATGGGAAGAGATTAAAAGCAAAGAAAAAGGCAAGGAAAACAGAGAATCTGTGTTGGACGGGATCCCATCCCACCTTCCCGGATTGTCACGTGCGCAAAAACTACAGAAGAAAGCCGCCAAAAACGGATTCGACTGGGATCAAATCAGCTCTGTATTTGATAAATTGGATGAAGAGGTAGCGGAATTTAAAAATGCCATTCTTTCAGGAAAAGAAAAAGACATGACGGAAGAACTGGGCGATATCTTTTTCGTGTTGGTTAATATCGCCAAGTTTAAGAAAATAGACGCCGAAGAAGCGCTGCGGGCTACCAACAATAAATTCATTAAACGGTTTCAACATATTGAAGTCGAGGTTGCCAAACGCGGGAAAACTTTAAAAGAAACGCCATTGGAAGAGCTGGAGAAATTTTGGCAAGACGCAAAGAGTGCTGACTAGAAGCTACGACTGTGGGATCACAGCATTGGAATAGGACTGCACAAGGTCTCTCAATTTTTCATACCGGTTCCCCTGCTCAGACTTAACAAGGTACCCTGCAATAGATTTTTGATAGGCCTTACTAATATCCTTTGGGTTATTGGAAGTCGATAGAACAAAAACAACCATGGTTTTCAGTTTCGGGTCATCCCTGACAGCGTCTAACACTTCAAAACCATCCACACGTGGCATATTTAAATCCAGAAACATGATATAAGGGATGGGGAAATCATCTTGCCCTTCAGGAATTTTCATTTCTCTAAACTTCTCCAGTATCTCCTCACCGTCATGATAAACTTCAACTTCAATTTCGTCTTCCTCAACCAAATGTCGTAATGATCGTTGAATCGCCATGACGTCTGTTTGGTCATCGTCAACTATCAAAACCACCTTTTTCATTGAATAAACCTCTATTATATTATTTAGGCCAAGTAAACTTAAATTCTATGCCGCCCTCTTCGGGGCGCTCCACCCAAATATTGCAACTCTTATTGGTAATAATACTTTTCACTAAGGCCAACCCGAGCCCTGTCCCACCTATTTCATTTCGGTTTCCCAATTGACGGAATATCTTAAAAACATCCTTTTCTTTATCTTTAGGAATCCCAGGACCATTATCTTTTACGCTGAACAAGTATTGCTTATCGTTATAACTTTCACACCGCACATGAATTTTAAAATCAGAAGTTTTTACACGTCCTCCATGCTTCTGAGAATTAGCAATCAAGTTATTCAACAGGGTTCTAATCAGCAATTTTGAACTATGTATTTCCTGTGTAACAAAATTAACTGAAACATTTTTCTCATCAATTGAATTGGTTTCTAGAATATCTAATACTACCTCATCTAGTTTAACCAATTCTTTTTTATCTTCAACATTCTGATTGGTAAAACTTGAATAGGTCAACACATCGTTCAGCAAAGTTTGCGAACGAATGACCAACCCATCAATCATGTCCAAATTAGACTGAATTTCCTTGTTTATGTTTTCACCAAAATCCTCTTCAATAAATCCCAAAACATTTGAAATCCCTCTCAATGGGGCTTTTAAATCATGAGATATCAAATAGGAAAACTGCTCTAAATCTTTATTGGATTTTTCCAAATGGAGGGCTTTTTCCTTCAATTCATTCGTCATGGCGTTGGCATACTCCACCGCTTTTCGGTTCGATTTGGAAAGAGCCAAAAACAATAAAATTATCAGTGAGTCGATAATCATGCCTCCGACAAGTATAGTCAGGGGTTGATTGTTACCTACCGTATCCCTGAAAAGTTTTGTACTGCGAATATCAAAGGTCCAGGTTCGTCCATACAATTCCAATTTTTTTGTTTCTTGAAATAAAGGATCAGAGTCAAAGTTTGGATGAGTTTCAATATGCTCATTATAGAGTTCTTTGTTACCATCAATTATCTGAATATCGACCCGTCTTTTTCCCCTCAAAAGGGTACCTTGCATGAGTTTTTTAACCACAAAAGGTGCGTAGACCATCCCGGAAAAAAAACCCAATCTATCTTCCAAACTATCGTAAGGTCCTCCGAGATAAAAAGGAGCATAAAACAAAAACCCCGGGGTTTTTTCTGCGTCTTGAACCAACTCAATAGGTGCTGTTATTTGCGCAAGCCCCGTATCACGTGCTTTTAAAGCTGCCTTATATCGGCTTTTTTCATGGGCCATATCCAGCCCTACTGCCTTGGCATTGTTTGCCATTGGCTCAATATATGCGATAGGAAAGTACTCTTCTTCATTATGGATGGGATGAATTTTATAGTCCCTCCGGGTTTGTCTTTGCTCTCTAAGGTAGGAACTGAGTTCATGTTTACGGACATAGTGGATAACACCGATGCCATTGATACCTGGATATTTCACATCAATATTCAAGCGGGTAGCGTAAACAAGCCAATCCCCATATGAAATATCACCGCCTTTGGCCTGGATTGCTGCCACGCCTCCCCACAGACCATCTTCATATTTTTGCATCCGTTCAAAAACAAGTTCAACCACCTGTTCTGCTTCCTTTTGAAACTGGAATTGGATTTTTTCTTCCACCTGATTTTTTGAGAACCACCAGGCAAACACCGTTAGAACAATTGACAGAAAAACAATCAGCCAATGAAACCAGTGAAAAGAAGTGGTTATTTTTGTTTCTTTCTCCAAAATCCAGTTTCCTTTAAAATTTGACCTTTACTCCGTGGGCAACACCAAACCCATCTAATAAAGATGAAGCCTCCTCCGTTTTATTTTTGCTGCCGTCAAAACCATCTTTCAATCCCGCTGACATAAGCACGAACATCAAAGCCCGGACTTCAAAAATCTGATCAAGCATTTAAATAGTGTTCAACAATTATTTTTCATTTACAAACTATAAAATAATATTAATAAGACATAGGTATTTCTTCTGCACAACTTTAACCAGAATTGCTAAATACCTCTTTAATTTTTAAAAAAATTAGTTAGAAAAGACTTGAACGGCGCAATTTATCTGCGGAGACTTTCTTCAGCCCAGGCGGAGAGTTGTGGTTCGTCTTCGAGGATTTCAGGTGGGACTTCGTAATAATTTTTTAGCGTCTGCTTTGAGGAAGGTTTAAACGGTTCCATACCTTTACTCTTATATACTTCAACAGTAGCGGTATCGGTTTTGAAATACACAGAACCATCAGCAATTATGCCAAAAATTTTCTTATGGCAATAAAGACCAAATCCTCCAAACATAGGTTTGCACTCCATACCGTTTAAGAGCCGGAGTTGGTCGAGAACATATTCCTTAAATTCGTGCTTTTTAGAATTCACTACACTTAGGAGGGTTTTAACTCTTTATCAATTTCAATATTAATCTCATTCAAAATCAAATCAGGATTCACATTATGCATGCTTGCGGTTTGCTCTATGGTTTCAAAGGCCTGACCGGGACAAGAAAAACAACCTTCGCCGTAGTGCAATTCAAATACTTTTTTTGTTCCAGGATAAGCCTTTATCAGACTGCCCACCCAGGTATCGGCCTGACATTTTTCTCCGTTCTTGATTTCTCTGCCAGGATTGGAATATTCATTTTGAGAAGGTGGAGAGTCTCCTTCTTCGAAAAGTTCTGCATTTAGCTTTTTCAAAAAAGCAGTCGTATCGACACCATGCTTGTCACAAGCCTTTTCGATGCTCACTACTTTTGCAAACGTTTGACGCGCAGCCGGATTGGCTAAGGATTGAAATCCTGTTTCCAAAAAAATGGACAATGCCTGTGGAAAGTGGTCAAGCACATCAGCGACCTTCATTTCACCCGTAATTTTATTAGGCTTGTAAATAGTTTCAGGCTGGGTCAGTACAAAATAAAGATTGTAAAACATGATCGCAAACGCCATCCCGGCAAGAATCGCAAAAAAAACAAATGCTGCATGCGATGTCCCTCCCCGCCAGCCTTCCAAAGCATACAGGGTGACCATCCCTAAAAGTCCGGTGTTCTGCAGAATGAATTGATATTTCATTCCTTCAGGCCAGGGAAGCTTTCGCGCACTGAAACGTGGCAACACATGAAAAGCGACACCGGCAATCATCATAGCCATAAATCCGATCAAATTAATATGGATATGGACAAAACGCAGGCGAACAGAAAGTGAAGGGTCGATAGCCATCGTGACACCCAGTGCCGCCCCCAACAAAGCATATAACAACCCGGCTCTAATAAATAAACGAGGATAGTTATCCATTCTTATTAGATAAAATAACTACTAATATATTCCCCGAATTTACGGAAACTAATCTACCGGATAAACCCTGCCGCGCCATTGAGTTTTTTTGCGCACCAGGGTATGGAACATGGAATTTGCCATGATTGCAGCCATTATCAAGGCACCCAGTGGGAACAAACCCGCGGTGTTCCTGTGCAACCCCAACTCATCGCATGTTTTATAGGCAGCCGCAGAAACCATAACTACACCTGCCAGGGCCGCTCCAATCGAAAACCACCCGGTTTGTTCAAAAATATTTACCGCCAAAATGACATATGGGGTAAACAAAAACCCAAGAACCACCAAAACATGATAGGTCGCTCTTACTACAGACCCTCTCATTGCCAGAAACATGTTTTTTTGCCAGCCAAACCATATCTCTTTTAGACCAAAATACATTCGAATGGAAAACAAGTGTTTTGCATCGGCAACAAGTAACTTGAGCCCTGCTCTCTTAGCTCGTTTTGCAATCAAAACATCTTCCAGGACATCAGCTTTTCCGGCCTCGTGCCCGCCAATTTTTTCATAGGCAGAACGCCGAAACATAAGGAAAGCGCCGAATCCCATCGCGCTTTTATGATTCGGATCATTCACATTTTTAAATCGTGTCAACGAGGCAATGAATCCGAATATAACGGGTTGCACAGCGCGCTCCCAAAATGAACCAAATTCCGCCTGTGGCATTAATGTCAATACATCCAGCTCTCGTTCACGCATGACATGCACTGCGGTATTTAAGGCAGTTGACTTAAAAACCGGATCGGCATCGGTGAATAGTAAATATTCTCCTTGAGCAACTTTAAAAGCCTGATGCAGAGCAAAGGGTTTTCCCAGCCATCCTTCTGGAAGATCTGCTCCTTCCAATACCTTTAAACGAGAATTTTCTTCAGCAAGGGCCTTCATAATATTTCCCGTGCAGTCTGTTGAATGGTCGTTGACGGCGATCACTTCAAAGTTCGAGTAGTCTTGATCTAATAAAGATTGCAAACATGCCTCAATGCCTCGCTCCTCATTTCTGGCGGGAACACAAACCGATATTTTTGGTTGATTGGTTATTGGTTTAAACACAGGCTGCAGTCGAATCAGATACACGATGTTAGCAGTCAAATAAATGATGACCGCAACAATCAAAATCAGTTGTAAAACTGTTAAAATTTGAATCAAGGCTCTGTCCAGGTTGATCGAAAATTTTCCAACTTCAATCCTTTAGCGCAATTGGAAAAGAAAAAAAAGAGGATGCGTTAAGAATAATTTGTTATGCTAAACAAAGATAACGCAGTCTAGGTTTTTTTTCCTACTAGTTTATAAATCGCCCCCTGCATACCATGTCTAAAATAAAATTTCCGTTTTTATTGTCCCTGTTTTTATGGATCCCGGCGTTCTGGAGCATCACTCCGCAATCTTCTGAAGCCTTATGCATCAAAAATGAAAGGGCCAATTTAAGAAAGGGGCCGGGAACCAACCACGAAAAATTGTGGGAGGTTTTCAAATACATGCCATTCAAGCAACTGGGCGTTAAAGGTGCCTGGAAACGGATTCAAGATGTCGATGGTGATATTTACTGGGTCCATGGTCCGCTCACCACTCAAAAATACAAATGTGCTGTTATCAAAAATAATAAAACCAACCTACGATCCGGGCCTGGCACAACATTTCCAAAGGTCTCATGGGCTCCGGTGGACAAATTTTTCTCAATGAAAGTCCTTAAGATTGAGAAAAACTGGGTCCATATCGAAGACGGGGCCGGAGACAAAGCCTGGATTTATCGCCCCCTCGTCTGGATTCAATAGCGGCGAGCCGCCGCTGGCTATTGATGCTATAAAACCAGTATTTGCTATAAAAAAATTAACTCCAGACCACTCTATTTTCCTCCCCTGTAAGGGGCAAAAAAATACTTTATTTTAATGTTTGGGAGGATAATAATTAGGGTATCAATTGATAATTTTCAGGGTTCGCCCTTTTACTTTATTTAGAAGTTTTTAATCAGGAGAACATCATGGATGCAGTAACCGTTCCCGAGCCGATTTCACCCGTAAAAGAGTTTCTTACAGGATCACAAAAGTTGCTGATCGATGGCAAACGTGTCGATGCAGCAAGCGGTGAAACATTTGAAGTTTTCGATCCTTCTAACAACTCAGTTCTGACTCGAGTTCCAAAAGGCGGCAAGGAAGATATCAACCGTGCCGTCAAGGCCGCACGAAACGCTTTTGAAAACGGGCCCTGGAGAAAGATGACCGTATCGGAACGCGGCAAACTGATTTGGAAACTGGCCGATTTAATCGAAGAGCGAACCGAAGAGTTCGCACAATTGGAAACATTGGACAACGGTAAACCACTGGCAGTGGCTCGAGCTGCCGATGTTCCTCTTGTCATTGACCATTTCCGTTATTACGCCGGAATGGCTAGCAAAATTCACGGAGAAACCATTGACATCAGTGTTCCATATGCGCCGGGAGCTGAATTTTTAGATTTCACCCTGCGTGAACCGATGGGCGTTGTTGGACAAATTATTCCATGGAATTTCCCCTTATTGATGGCTACCTGGAAATTGGGAGTCGCTCTGGCTGCTGGCAATTGTGTGGTGTTAAAACCAGCGGAACAAACCCCACTTTCAGCACTTCACCTTGCCGATCTGTTTGCCAAAGCTGGCTTCCCCGATGGAGTGGTTAATATCATAAGCGGATTTGGGGATGCAGGAGCAGCTTTGGCAGAACATGATGATGTAGACAAGGTTGCTTTCACTGGAAGCACTGAAGTAGGACACGAAATTGTCAAAGCCTCGGCTGGGAATTTGAAACGAGTCTCTCTGGAACTGGGTGGCAAATCTCCCAGCATTGTTTTTCCTGATGCCGACCTCGATATTGCGGCACAGGGAGTCGCAGGTGCCATATTCTTCAATCAAGGTCAATGCTGTTGCGCAGGTTCTCGTCTCCTGATCCATCAGGATGTTTATACCGAAGTGATAGAACGCGTAGCAGAACAAGCCAAAAACATTAAGATGGGGCCAGGAATGTGCGCTGACACCAATATGGGACCTCTGGTTTCCCGAGAACAACAAGAAAGAGTGTTGAACTACATCCGTTCTGGTGAGATTGCAGGCGCCAGCACGCTAACAGGAGGCAAAGTCCCTGGAGGAAATATGGAATCGGGTTGTTATGTCGAACCCACCGTATTTGAAAACGTGAATCAGGATATGAAAATTGTAACCGAAGAAATTTTCGGCCCGGTAGTCGTAGCTGCCCCCTTTGAAGATCTCGACGCGGTAATCGCCAGAGGTAACGATACAGAGTATGGGCTGGCAGCCAGTGTATGGACAAAAGATATCAACAAGGCTCATAAAGTGGCCAAAGGACTCAAAGCAGGAACCGTATGGGTGAACTGTCACAACATCTTTGATGCAGCAGCGCCCTTTGGCGGCTATAAAAGAAGTGGATTCGGAAGAGAAATGGGCATACACGCGCTGGAAAACTACACTCAAGTTAAAAACGTTATCATCCAGCTTCACAACTAACAACAAGAAGTCAATTTGCCAAACCCGATAGATCCTCAACCCTCTGTTAAGGGCAGGCGGATTTTAAATCGGGTTCCAACTCCCAGCTTGCTTTCTACTTCAATAGTCCCTTTATGCGCTTCAGCGATCTGTCTGCATATACTCAATCCCAGCCCACTACCCCCTTCATCCCGGGAGCGCGCTTTATCTACTCTGTAAAATCTATTGAAAATGAAGTCTAAATCTTCTTCGGGGATTCCTATACCTGTATCTTGAATAGTCAGCAATGCAAATTTCCCTTCATTTTGAAGTGATATTTTTAGCTCACCCCCACATTGCGTATATTTGATTCCATTCTGCAAGATGTTCCAGACCATTTGCCGCAACCTGACCTCATCGCCTTTGATATGGACGGGTTCCAAAAAAGAAATAAGTATTTTTATATTTTTTTCTTCCGCCAAAACTTCCGCATGTTTACATACCTCCTCAACGAGCGGCTTTAAATCAAACTGTTTGCAATCGAGATTGACTTGATTCTCATCTGACTTGGAAAGTAAAAAAAGGTCTTCAAGCACCTTGGACATATAATTGATCTCTTCCAAATTACTGGAGATAACCTCCTGATATTCTTCCGGCTTTCTTTGTTTACTCAATATCAGTTCATTTTGACCCTTTAAAACAGTAAGTGGAGTTCTAAGTTCGTGAGAGGCATCGCTACTAAATTGACGCATCTGCATAAAAGAGCTTTCCAATCGATTCATCATTTCATTGAAGGTCAAAGCTAGCTGCCCCAGCTCATCTTTGATTTTCAATACCGGGATGCGCTTGCTCAACTCCTGTCCCTTACCAATTTCTCTGGCGGTATCAATGATTCTGGAAATGGGTTTCAGGGCTCGCCTTGCCATGAACCTGGCAAACAATGCTGCAAAAATCAAAACAGAGGGAACAGCCGCGAACAAAAATATTTTCAAATTTCGCAGGGTCTCCTTTACCGCTTCCAAAGAAGTACCCACTTGAACGAGGTTGATCAACTTTTCTTCTTGAATAACGGGCATTGTTATTACACGGATAGGGTGCTTCCCTCCTACATTAAAAGTTTCATAACTATTTTTTCCTTCCAGGGCATCTGCATAGGCGCTTTGTGACAACGGGAATTGAGAGGCATTGATGTTTCTAGAACGTGACCCCACATTTCCCGAGCCATCATAGATCCGATAAAACTTGTTCAGATTACCCTCTCTCATGAATTGATCAAAAAACTGGTTCAATCCTGGCAAGGGAGAGTTGGTCAGCCTCATAGTTGCTGATGTAGCAACAACAGTAGCGGATACGGTCAGGGAATTATCTACACTTTGATAAAGCCGTTTGGAGAGAAAATAATTTAGAAGGACGCTGAATAAAATCAGGATAATGGCCAGCAGAGTTACATACCAGGCAGTCAATCGGGAGCGAATGGATTTGAAGGCCATAACTATACTTTCATCACATATCCAACCCCCCGTAAGGTATGCAAGAGTTTGGTAGGGAAATTCTTATCAATTTTCTTCCGGAGATGATTGACATAAACATCAATTACATTTGTAAAAGTATCAAAATTATAGTCCCAGACATGTTCAGCAATCATGGTTCGAGTCAGCACCTTTTCCTGATTACGCATAAAATATTCGAGCAAACTATACTCTTTTCCCGTCAACTCGATTTCTTCATTTCCCCTGTTGACTTTATGGCTGACCAGATTCAGGGTTAGATCTGCAATTTCTAATGTAGTTTTAGACTCGGCTTTTCCCCGGCGTAATAGCACTCGGATTCTTGCAAGAAGTTCAGAAAAAGCAAAAGGCTTGGTTAAATAATCATCAGCTCCCTGGTTCAACCCCTTAACTTTGTCATCAACAGAATCTTTTGCGGTAAGAAGCAGGATGGGAGTTTCAATTTTTTGTGACCGCAGGCTGGATAGAATATCCAATCCATTAATTTTGGGAAGCATCAAATCTAGTATGATCAAGTCATACTGATTTTGTTCTCCAAGATGAAGTCCTTCTTCACCATCAGCAGCAATATCTACTGCATAGGTTTCTTCTTCCAAACCTTTTTTAATAAATGCCGCAACTTTTTTTTCATCTTCAACAATCAGAATACGCATTTATTCTTCCCATTTTTTCTGGACTTTATGTAGCTCAATTTCTCCTTTGAGCATTTGAATATGTTTTTCACAATCTTTTTGAATTGCAGAATACATTGCACGGCAACTTTCATCGTTGGCATCGACCATAGCTTGCTTGCAAACTTTCACCGCCTCCTGGGAGGCTTCCATTGCCTTTAGTATATTGTCATTGAATTTTTTATTCATTCTCATTCCTTAAACACATTACCACGCATATTTTAACACTAACCCGCCCCGGCAAGGAGCCCTATTTCACAACCTCCAAACCCGGTGGTCAGTCTCTTTCTTCACTTAATTCGCGGCCAAACAGATATTTCACCAATATGATTCCCAATACAGCTCCCAGCAAGGGCAAGGCGTTGATCATCTCAAGAATATATTCCCCAAAAAAACCGAAGTTTTTGATAAGATAGGCGGCAAATTTAATTCCGGATTGGTCCAACAAATAAAAAATAAGGTTTATGGCGACACCACAAATAAAACCTATAAAACCTCCAAATCCAAAATAAACGTATTTCATAATTGGCAATGTTCCGGCCATAAAAAACTAGTTCAACCGGTAAAATAACAGGGGTCAGGGCAAAGACAGGCAAAACCTGTCAGGTTGTTTAAACTATTATACATTTTGTTCAACCCATTTTAAAACTCGAAGAATGAGATTGAAAGATAAAACAGCGATCATCACAGGAGGCGGTTCCGGAATCGGCCTGGCTACTGCGCGTGCCTTTTGTAAAGAAGGTGCAAATGTAGTTTTATTTGGTCGCCGAAAAGAAAAACTCCAGAAAGCAGCCGATGAGTTGGGCGGCTCGGCGATCTTTGTTCAGGGGGATATGACAAATAACGGCGACCTCGATCAACTCATTAATGAAACCCTGCATAATTTCAAAGGAATTGATATTCTTGTAAATAACGCTGGCCTGTTTAACGGAGGCCCTTTACACGACATTTCTGATTCACAATGGGACGAAATGATGGATATTAACATCCGATCCGTCTTTCAACTCACACGACGGGTTTTGCCGGTAATGTTAGCTCAAAAATATGGAAGCATCATTCATATCAGCTCTATCCTCGGTATCATCGCCAAGCCCCAAGTCGCAGCCTACAATGTTTCCAAAGGCGCCTTGAATCATTTTAGCCGTTCAATAGCTGTAGAATATGGTCCTTCCGGCATTCGTTCAAATTCCATTTGCCCAGGCTTGATTGAAACTGATATGACTGCAGACCTAATGAAGGACGAGGGCTTGATGAAGGAATGGAGTAAAGAATATCCAATAGGCCGGTTTGGCAAACCCGAAGATGTTGCCAATGCCTGCCTTTTCCTGGCAAGCGATGAATCTTCCTTTGTAACCGGGACCGTACTGCCCGTTGATGGAGGTATTACAGCACAATGAGGACAAGGCTTGACGCACACCCCTGCAAGTGATTAAAATCAGAATCACATCAAAAAAACAGATTCCCAATTATTGAAATCTACCTATGAAATATGAAACAGTCATTGGACTGGAAGTTCATGTCCAAATAAATACAAAAACAAAAATATTCTGTTCCTGCTCCACAGAATTTGGTAAGCCCCCCAATGCCAACACTTGCCCCATCTGTCTTGGCATGCCAGGGGTGCTTCCTGTTTTAAACAAACAGTTTCTGGAATCGTCAATGAAAGCCTGCCTGGCCACCCATTGTTCAATTGCTCCTATGAATCGTTTTGCCCGAAAAAATTATTTCTACCCAGATCTGCCAAAAGGATATCAAATTTCACAATTTGAAGAACCGTTAGGAATTAACGGGCATATCAACATTTATTTAAACGGGACCAAAAAGCGAATTGGACTGACACGGATCCATATGGAAGAAGATGCAGGAAAATTGATTCATGGAGAAAACCTGGGGAGTCCAGGAAAAAGCTATGTAGACTTCAACCGTACCGGGGTTCCTCTTTGCGAAGTTGTCAGTGAACCAGACTTAAGATCTCCAGAAGAAGCACGAGCTTACCTGGGCGAATTGAAATCAATTCTGGAATACACAGAGGTTAGCGATTGCAATATGGAAGAAGGAAGCTTGCGCTGCGATGCCAACATTTCGCTCCGACCTGAAGGGCAAAAAGAGTTTGGTACTCGCACCGAACTGAAAAATTTAAACTCCTTCAAATTTATCCAAAAAGCAATAGAGTACGAAGTCGACAGACAAACCCGCGTTCTGGAACAAGGCGACAAGGTAATTCAGGAAACCCGGCTTTATGATTCGGATCGTGGAGAGACTTTCTCGATGCGAAGCAAGGAGGAAGCGCACGACTACCGTTACTTCCCTGACCCCGATCTGGTTCCAGTCGTGCTTGACGAAGCCTGGGTAGAAGAAATTAAAAAAACCATCCCGGAACTTCCTGAACAGAAGCGAGAACGATTTGTATCTGAATACAGCCTCCCTGAATACGATGCTGGAGTTCTGACTTCTTCCAGAGAATTAGCCGATTATTTTGAAAAATGCACTTCACTATTTTCCAAACCAAAAATCATAAGCAACTGGATAATGGGAGATTTATTACGAGAATTAAACAAAAGCAATCAGGAGGTAAGTGAATGCCCCATTACTCCCGATGCATTGGTGAACCTACTCAAATTGATTGACGAGGGAGTCATCAGTGGAAACATCGCCAAATCTGTTTTTGAAGATATGTACCAAACCGGAAAAGAGCCGATTGCTATTGTAGAGGAAAAAGGACTCAAACAAATAACCGATGATAAAGCCATTGACGAAATGGTAGAAGGGGTTTTGCAAGCAAACCTGAACCAGGTGGAAGAATATAAAGGGGGTAAGGAAAAAGTTCTCGGCTTTCTTGTTGGGCAGGTAATGAAAGTCAGTAAAGGAAAAGCAAATCCAGGAGCAGTAAACAAACTCCTTAAAGAAAAAATGTCAGCAATGTGATTCCAGAAAGTTTGATTATGAAATTTAGAGTAACCACTATGATCCTGACAACACTTTTTCTTTTAGGATCATCAATTAATGATAAAGGAATTGCAGAATCGGTTTCATCGCAAACACAACGATTCACAGACAATAAGGACGGCACAATTTCCGACTCCAAAACCGGATTGATGTGGATGAAAAACGACTCCTATTTACATTCGGGTCACTGGCTTAACTGGTATGAGGCGAAAATATACATAAAGCAGCTGAATGAAACGGGATTTGCAAATTATTTTGACTGGCAATACCCCACAACCCGGGAATTAAAAACACTTTTCGAAGCGAAAAAATTAAACAGCGCGCAGGCGGGACGTGAAATGAAAATTCATACCGATCCCCTGTTTGGCAAGAACGGTAGCGGTTCCTTATGGTCCGCAGATGAAAATGGCAGGCACAACGCCTTTGGAGTTGTGTTTAACACAGGTGACGTTTTTAGCGGCAATAAAAAATCCCGTTCTCGAAAAGCCACAAGAGCTGTTCGATTGGACTCCATTAATCATTAATATTTTTCAGGATAGTAAAACAAAAATGGCAAATCTCGTTCTTTTTTTATCAATTCTTTCGCTCAATATATTTTTCACAAATCCGGCCGAGGCCACCTATCCCACTCCAGATATTGCTCATTGGGAGCTCTCGGTTTCGGACGAAAGGAATGATACCGATTATCCAAAAGTGGAAAATCTGGTAAAACAGAAAAAATACGATGATGCACTTTCCATATTAAACAATAAGATCAAAGAGCTTCCCAAAGAAGCCTCACCGGTAATCCTCAAAGCCATGCTCCTTCACGAAAAGGGCATGGCAAAGGAGTCATTGGATACCTTGTTGATCGGATTTAAAATGGAGCGCCAACACCCAGCCTTGCATTTTGCCTTTTGCCAGATTCACAGGAAACTCGGCAATGCAAAAATCTCTGACAGGGCTTGTATCATCTCCGCTCAACAGCATCATAAGAATCCTTTAGCACATTATGAATATGCCCAAACTGCAATGGCAATGGGCAATACTAAAGTGGCTTTAAAGGAATTATCGAAAGCCGAAAATCTTGACCCGAAAAATTCAACCTACCCTTATGAAAAAGGTATGATTTTTATTTATCTTGATAAAAATACAGAAGCAGAAGGCTCTTTCAAAAAAGCACTTTCCATTGACGAAAAAAATATCGAAGCTGCATACCAACTAGCCTATTTGTATGCCACTCAAGATAAAAAGGAACTCTCCAATACTTATACCAACAAAATCCTGGAAATGAGAGTGCAGCACCCTAAGACAGAATCAGCCAAACTGCTGAGGGATTATGTTAATACAAACGCAACTCAAAAATTACCTAAAAAAATTAACCCCTCACAATATCATTTGAGCCGATCAAAATCACTTTACAAGGATAAGCAATATGGCCTTTCAATAATTGAAATTGAAACTGCAGCAAAACTGAATCCAGGTGACTTGAAGACACAGGAAATTCTTGTAGGCATGTATAGTTTATTTTTAAGGCTGGATAATGCAGAAAAGGCAGTTTCACAATTTATTGAATCCGCGAAAGATAACAAACAATTAAAAAGTCGCGGTTATCAAGGCTGGGGAGACATTGCGATTCTTCGAGGGAAAATAGAAGAAGCAAAAGGATATTACGAAAAAGCCAGAGACCTTGGGGATCCACAAGGCATCGTCAAAGCCACTCTAGCTGAACTCCCTGAATCCGGAACCCCCATAAACCAATTACCCTTAAATCCGAATGAATTATTCATAAACCCTGTAAACTCCCTGAATCGGAAGGGAGAGATTTTCGCACATTTTGGAATGTACCAGCGCGCACTGGGGATTTACTCAATGATTCTCAGAATGGAACCATCTAACCTGACAGCTCTATTAAATATGGCTACCGTAAATTTTAAAAATGAGAAATACAATCGGGCCATATCCATTCTGGAACGACTGCTCGTTATCCATCCAAACCACGAAAATATTCTCGCGCATCGTTTACTTCTTGCCAGGTCGTATGTAATGAAGGGTGATTTGGGGGATGGAATGAAAAACATTGAGATGGCAATAAAACTTAATCCAAATTCAAAACAAATGATTGCATCCGACCCGGTATTTGAAAAATTGCGCGGCCTGGAAGCATTTCAAAACCTAATGAATTGACTAAATCATTTTTTAACTACTATTCTCTCTGGCCGATATATAGCAACGGGTAAAGAAGCTGACCCCTAACCAAAGTTAGTTTGACATTGTTCTTTGTGTCTAGTCTAATGAAAACGTTCCGACTACTAGCCATCCTTACAGGCGGTGAAATATGCGCAGTTCAAAATCAAATTTTTACACGAAGTTACTTTCCTTGACTCTCTATGCCTTGATCCTCATTCCGGCGAATACTATATTCGCTGCGGATATTTGTTATGATGGCTTAAAGGAATTGCAAAGAAGCCAGGGAGTGATTCAGGATAAAGGCGGGATCTGGGGCTATCTGGAACAATCTCAGTCTCTAAGATCAGAATCCATCCTGGGTCTACAGATTGACGGCAAACTCCAACGTCTAATTTCCACCTTTGAAAATTTATGCAGCGAAGGAAAAATTCCTAATGCAAGCCTACACGCTAAGATCCTTAGTTTGCTTGGAGATGCGAGGATGGTATTTAATAGAGCAGGAGACCGAAGAAAAAAAGAACAGTTGATGGAAACCCTCAATACCCTCCATAAAAACATTAATGAACTTCTGGAAAAACTTCCAAGTTAACAAACGATATGGCCACAAAAGAAATTAAAGAAGGAAATAAAGCACCCGATTTTACGGCTTTAGACCAGAATGGAAAAAAAGTTAAACTCAGTTCTTTTAAAGGTAAAAAAAATGTCGTCCTTTATTTTTACCCAAAAGACATGACTCCCGGCTGCACCACACAGGCCTGCGACTTTCGAGACCAACAGAAAAACTTCAAAAGTACTGTCATCCTTGGTGTTAGCATCGATTCCCCGGAAAGGCATCAAAAGTTTATTGAAAAGTATGATCTACCGTTCACGCTACTGGCAGATATTGATAAGAAGGTTGTGCAGAAATACGGAGTCTGGCAGGAAAAAAAGCTCTATGGAAAAACTTTTATGGGAATAGTACGATCCACGTTCTTAATCGATAAAAGTGGAACCGTTAGGAAAATATTTCCAAAGGTAAAAGTAAAAAATCACATTGAAGAAGTTCTTGCTGAACTAAAAGAACTCTAACCACCCGCCATCAACCTCTCGATTTCTTTCACACTTTTAGGAATAATACTCGATAGGTTCATACAACTTTTCTGGGTCATGACCAAATTGTCCTCGATTCGAATCCCGATGGTCTCATCATAAGTTTTTCTATTCAACCGAATTTTAAATTCCCCATACAGGCCTGGTTCATTACTAATCATCCAACCCGCTTTCATTGGTTGAGTCGCATAATTTCGAAAAGGATCGCCATCATGTTCCTGTTCACCCATTAAATGGCTCACGCCATGCGGCCTGTCCTTGTATCGCAGCTTATATTTACCCCCCGCCGCGCTGAACTTTTTCTCCAACCCATCATTGACGACCACCCAGCATATATGGTTTAGGTCCTCCACAATTACTCCGGCTCGCGCAGCTTTTTCTACTTCTTTTTGGCCCTTTAGAACAATCTCGTAAAGCATTTTTTGCATGGGATTAAATTTTCCTGAAACAGGAAATGTTCGAGTAATATCAGCATGCATGGTCATCCAGCGGACCCCAAAATCAATCAACATCATTTCATTTTTAGAAATGGGATCATCGTTCTTCATATAATGAAGAATAGTTGCATTGGTTCCAGATGCTACAATAGAGGGATAGCTGAGACCATAAGGCGTATTCATTAACATTCGGCCTTCTAAAAAACCCTGCACCTGGCATTCGTTTTTGAAATCACCAAAGCTTTTCAACATTGCCTTGAATCCCTCGCCGGTAATTTCCTGCGCTTTTCTGGCATTTTGAATATCGTACTTATCCAATGGAAGTCGCAGATCGAAATGATGCGACATGATATTTTTCAGAGAATTTTTTGGCGATTTCCACTCGCGCAACCAACCTTTCAGTTTCTGTTTGAAGTCGTAATTATGATCAGTAGTGATACTGGTTTTTTTACCCTTTCGAATTCCTTCATACCAGAATGTCCCCAATGACTTTTTTTTATTTTTTACAAACCTTTCTCTAAGGACATCTTTGAATTCCTCGATATCACGCACATCTTTTATACCGGTGACAGATTGAACTTCTTTCAAACTTGCTTTATCTCCAACTCCAAACCGCACCCCTTCCCAAAATTCCATAATTCGGTCTTTGCGACCCACAAAAAGAATCTCCTTTGAAACCTTTGATTTAGGATCCAGCAGTAAAATGACATTATTCTGATTGATACCGGTCAAATACATCATGGCCGGCTCTTGATAGGTTGGACTGTGCGAATAGGCCCATACGGTTTTTCCACCCGGTCCATAAGGAACTCCCGTTACTACCATTAACGAGTCTTCCCTTTTCATCAGCTTATTTCTTCTATCGCGATATCGGCGTTTTGCGAAAGCACCCGCGCCACCATCACGAAATATTCCAGAGTGGATTTTTTTGATCGTTTTCATATATATAGTTTAACTTTTCAGTGTTTTGGATTGGAAAATATAATTTGCTTTAAATATACTACACTAAACATTGGAACTTTTTATGCTTTAACCAGGACTGCTAGAAAAATGTGTGGACGATATACCCTTACAAAATCTATCAAAGCGATTGAGTCGCATTTCAGACCTGTTCGCATGAGCCTTAAATACTTCCCCAGTTTTAATATCGCCCCTAGTCAATTTTCAGCCGTTATCACTCATTCATCCAATCAATTGAAATTGACGGAAATGAAATGGGGGTTGATACCATCCTGGGCCAAAGACACAACAATGGGAAACAAACTCATCAATGCACGATCTGAGACCCTCCACGAAAAACCCAGTTTTCGGGATTCATTTAAAAATAAACGATGCCTTATTCCAGCCGATGGATTCATCGAATGGAAAGGAAAAAAACCGCATTATATAAGAATGAAAAAACAGCCTTTGTTTGCCTTTGCAGGGTTATGGTCGACATGGGATTCAGGAGACGAGCCACTCAACACCTACACTATTATTACAACTGAGGCTAATAGAACCTTATCGCCCCTGCATTCGCGAATGCCGGTTATCTTGCACCCGGACAACTACGAAACCTGGTTATCGGCCGACAGCAATTCTTTATCTTCGCTTTTTTCGGGTTGTTTTGAGGACGAGCTGGAATTTTTCGAAATCTCTGCCTCCATTAATTCTCCCAAAAATAATGAAGCTGCTCTTTTAAATCCTGCCGGGCAATCCTCATTCACTTTTTAACTAGAATAGCCAACCACTCCTTTTCTTTTCTTTCTTCGGCGGAATTCATTGCCTGATCTAATTCCTTAATTTCAAAAGAATCTGAAAAATGATTGATGATGTCCTCCCGGGTCGTATTGAAAGGTGGCCCCCCTTCCTGTCCGGTATGGTAGAACAAGCCTGCTATCATTCCGCCTTTTCTCAAAGCTCTTGCAACAGTTGCCACATATAAAGGTCTTTGTACCGGAGAAATGGCACAAAAAAATGTCTGCTCAATCAAAAGGTCATAAATGCCATCATGAGTGGAGTCCAATGCAAAAAAATCCAAATACAGGATCTGGCTATTTAGTTGCCGTTTTTGAATAACAGAATTTAAATGATTCACAGCACCGGCAGAATAGTCGACTGCAGTCACCTCAAATCCATTTTCAGCGAGAAAGATTACTTCATGGCCTCGACCACATCCAGGCACCAGGGTTTTACCTGGGACTATGGTGTTCGATTCCAATAAGCTTACAAAAGGTGGCGCAACCTGGCCCAGATCCCAACCTAGATCGTTCTCATCGTAATGCCGCTGCCAATCCTCCCGCGAGTAACCGTTTTTATTTTCTGCCATCGTTTATTTTTTGAAATAATTCACAAGATTATCGATTGCCCCCTGCCCCATAGCTTCAACCGCTTCCACACTGTTCCCACCTATATGGGGCGTGACCATCAGGTTGCGTAAATTGAGAAACTCCAAATCTTCGAATGGCTCTGAACAAAAAACATCGAGTGCGGCACCTGATATTTCTCCCGATGCCAAGGCTATATGGAGATGTGACTGATTTACCACTGGACCTCTACTGGTGTTCACAAGAAAAGCATTTTTTTTCATAGATTGTAAAACCTTTTCATTAATCATATCTCGTGTCAAATCTGTAAGAGGCACATGTAAAGAGACAATATCAGATTCTTCTATTAACGATTCTAAAGAAGATTCTGTAGCGCCCTGTTCCCGGCAAAACTCGCTTCTATCTTCAATATCGTTGATCAGAATTTTACAACCAAAGGGTTTTAACAGTTTGATGACTTCCTTGCCAACGTTTCCGCAACCGATAATACCAACCGTTTTCCCAGAAAGATCATGACCCCCTTCACGTATCCACTCACCTTTCTTCATTCTTTCTGCGGATATAAAAATATTATGACAAAGTCCGATCATAAAACTCAATGTTAGCTCTGCTACCGACCGCTTATTGGTTCCTGAAGTCACCGCCAACTCAATTCCACTTTGCTTGATTGCATTCAGGTCTAGATTATCGAATCCAACTCCATACTTGGAGATCATCTGCAATTGCGGCAAAGCATCGAGAGTGACCTGGGTAACAGGGTCTCGGCCAATTATGGCCGCATCGGCCTCTTTAAGAAAATTGATCAATTCCGAACCTGACAAATAATCATTTTTTTCACTATAAACCGTATTTGGAAAAAGACTGGACAGTTTGGATTTGAGAGGTTCGGATTTGCAAAAGGCGGGGGGAGTGACAACTACTTTCATGGCATCAACCAAATAACTGTGTCACGATGGAGGCTCCGGCGGCATAGGTACCAATCATGGAACCAAAACTGGAAAAAAAGAAAATCAATAAAAGTCTTGCGACTCTATTCTTCCACCACATGGAATAATGAGTGATGTCATCACGTAGAGTTTCAAAATCAGCGACCTTGGGTTTTCTCATATACGACTCGACAAGGCCAACCACCATCCCCGCACCTATAGTGGGGTTCAATGATGTGAGTGGCGCAGCAAAAAATGCAGCGATTATAGATATAGGGTGCCCTAGCGCTAAAGCAGTACCCAAGGCAGACAAACCTCCATTGAGCAAAACCCAGGTGGCAACCAGTTGCCCTCCCAGTTCCGGCGATTGTTTGAATCCCACTACAAACATGCTGAGAATCAAAACACAAATACCCCAGCCGATATAGAGTCCAACTTTACCTGGCGGTGGTTTCTTATCGAGTTCTTCCAAGTGTTCTGCCTTAGGGGGAGATTCCAAATTGGGAATCATACCCATCAAATGTCCCGCTCCAATCAGGGCGAGGATTTTTTTGGGTGCGTTTGAGGATTCGGAAATCTGCGCCAACCGGCCTACCATGTATTCATCGCGCTCATCGATCAACACCCGTTTGATTTCCGGCAACTCTTCACCAAATTCACTGACTACCGCATGCAACATGTCCCCACGTTTCAAATCCTCTATCTGATCTTCACTTATTTCTTCACCCACAAAAACACCGGCAATCAAACCACCGACTATTTTAAATTTTTGCCAGAAAGAGACCTCTGTCACTAACCGATGCAAAGTGGTCGAAATATTACGATCAATAACTTCAAGGCGAAGACCTTTTTCACGAGCAAGTTCCACCGCCCGGATCATTTCTTTCCCCGCCTCCACCCCTATCCGTTCCGCTAACCTCTTTTGATAAGCGGTCAGAGCCAGATTGATTAAAAGCAGTCCGGCTTTCTTTTTTTTGAAGACTTGGTAAATATCGAGGTTTTTCCACCAGGCCTGATTGGTGATATTTTCCAGACGCGGGGCACACAATTCGACGGCGACACAATCATAGTCTCCACTGGCTATATGTTCTTCAACCATTTCAACACTCAATTGAGAAACATGCGCTGTTCCGATTAAGGTGACTTCACTGTTGTTCAGTTGCACGGTTTTTACAATATCGTTTTCCAAAAATTCTTCTCCAACGGGCGTACGCCCGGATAACTTATGAACAAATTAAGGGTCTTTATTAGATTTTAAATCAGGAATACAAAAAAACGACAGGATCGGCCCTTGGAATTCCGAAGCTTATAATTTAACATAAATCATGGCAAATCCCGAACATGTAAAAATTCTCAAGCAAGGCGCTGAAGTCTGGAATAAATGGCGTGAAATAAACCCTGATATTAAACCAGATTTGGAAAAGCAAATCTGAGGCATATGGATCTCTCCCAAGCGAACCTAAGTGATGCGATATTCATTGGTACTATCCTCAATGATACAAGCCTAAATAACGCCTTTATCGCAAACACCCATTTTTTAGACCTTGACTTATCCAATACAAATGACTTGGATACGTTAAGACATTTTAGCCCTTCTAGCATTGATCATCGTACTTTAATGAAATCGAAAAATCTGCCAAAGAAATTTTTACAGAATTGCGGGTTGCCAGAGCAGTTTATTGACAATCTACCCAGCCTTCTAAATTCCCTAGAACCTATTCAATTTCACTCGGTTTTTATCAGTTACTCCAGCAAAGACGAGGAATTTGCCCATCGGCTGCACGCCGATTTACAGGCCAAAGGAATTCGCTGCTGGTTTGCTCCAGAAGACATGAAAATTGGCGATAAAATTTGCCCTCGTATTGATGAAATGATTCATGTACATGACAAACTTTTACTAGTTTTATCAAATGATTCCATAAATAGTAGTTGGTAGAAAAAGAAGTGGAAACGGCTTTTGAAAATGAAAGCACTCGAAACGAAACAGTGCTTTTCCCGATTCGGCTCGACGATACGGTTATGAATATCAAAACCGGCTGGCCTGCTGATATCAAAAGAACACGGCATATTGGTGATTTCAAGGAATGGAAAGACCATGATACTTACCAAAAAAGTTTTGACCGATTATTACGCGACCTAAAGCAGATAGAGACCTGAGCCAGAAATATTGATAAAATAACAACCAAAATAGAAATACAGCAACCCCCTCACTCCCCCTTTACAGGGGGAAGAGGATTTTACATATCACCCTCACCCCAACCCTCTCCCCTCAAGGGAGAGGGAGCAATAAATCCCTTCTCCCCTGGAGGGAGAAGGCTAGGATGAGGGGGATTCGAAAATACATTCCCAACTATATTTATATGCAACCTTTTAAATTAAAATCCGATTACAGCCCGGCGGGGGATCAACCGCAGGCCATTGAAAAACTGGTAAAAGGTCTGGACACCGGTCCCAGTTCTCAAACGCTATTGGGCGTCACCGGATCGGGCAAAACCTACACCATTGCCAATGTGATTCAGAAAGTACAAAAACCCACATTGGTCCTTGCCCACAACAAAACTCTCGCCGCGCAGCTTTATAACGAATTCAAAACCTTTTTCCCTGAGAACGCTGTAGGTTATTTTGTCAGCTATTATGACTACTACCAGCCCGAGGCGTATTTGGCACAGACGGATACCTACATCGAAAAAGACGCCTCAATCAATGATGAAATCGACAAAATGCGGCATTCTGCAACCCATTCTCTATTTGAACGCCGTGATGTGATCATTGTCGCCAGCGTTTCCTGTATCTATGGACTGGGCTCGCCCGAAGCGTATCAGGGAATGCTTCTGTTTCTCGAAACCGGAAAACAAATGGAACGCGATTATGCTCTCTCTAAACTTGTCGAGATTCAGTACAAAAGGAATGATATCGATTTTCAGCGCGGCACCTTCCGAGTGCGTGGGGATGTATTGGAAATTCTACCGGTTTATGAAAGAAATGAGGCGATTCGTATTGAATTTTTTGGTGACGAGATCGAACGCATCACATCTTTTGATCCTCTCACCCGGCAAACAATTGCGGAACTGGATCGGATTGCTATTTACCCTGCCAGCCATTATGTGACGCCTCAGGAACCACTTCAACGGGCTATGGTAAATATTCGCAAGGAACTGCTTGAACGGATTGGTTATTTTGAAAACCAGAACCTGCTAATCGAAGCGCAACGGATTGACCAGCGAACCTTGTTCGATTTGGAAATGATAAAAGAAGTGGGTTATTGCCAGGGAATTGAAAATTACTCGCGTCACTTAATGGCGCGGGAACCGGGAGTACCGGGCCCTACCCTTTTGGATTACTTCCCAGAAGACTCCCTGTTCATCATAGACGAAAGCCATGTGACGCTGCCCCAGTTGCGCGCTATGTTCAAGGGTGACCGATCCCGAAAAGAAAGTCTGGTGCGTTATGGTTTTCGCCTGCCTTCTGCTTTCGACAATCGCCCCCTTAAATTTGAAGAGTTTAACAAACATGTCAAAGACATCATCTATGTTTCCGCAACACCGGGACCTTATGAACTGGAAAAATGCGGAGACGATGTCACCGAACTGATCGCACGCCCCACTGGATTGATTGATCCGGAAATCGAAATCAAACCCATAGCCAGCCAGGTCGATGACCTATACAATCAAATTCGTATTCGTGCAGAAAAAAACCAGCGTACCCTGGTCACCACCCTGACCAAACGGTTTTCGGAAGACCTCACCGAACATCTTTCGGAAATGGGACTCAAGGTAAAATACTTACACTCCGACATTGTCACGTTGGAAAGAACACAGATCATTCGGGAACTTCGATTGGGCGAGTTCGATGCATTAATAGGAATAAACTTACTTAGAGAAGGACTCGATATCCCTGAAGTTTCATTAGTCGCTGTATTGGATGCGGATAAGGAGGGATTTTTAAGGTCGACCACTTCTTTGATCCAGACTTCAGGGAGAGCAGCTCGGAACCTTGATGGAAAAGTAATTTTCTATGCCGATACCATTACAAAATCCATGCAAGCGGCCATGGATGAGATGAGTCGACGACGAAAAATTCAGTTGGAATACAATAAAACCCACAACATCACACCGGCTTCCATCAAAAAATCGATTCAGGATAGCATGGAATATAAAGAAGCTGATGAATTTGAATTGGCAGTAGCAGAAGAAGAGGAAGCCTATGAATCAGGAGTGCCTGTCCTGGAAATGATCGCAAAACTGGAAAAACAAATGTTGGCGGCAGCAAAAGATCTGGACTTTGAAAAAGCTGCAGAACTTAGGGATCGGATAAAAAGAATGCGGGCGAACGATTTAAAAATAATCGCCGGATGATTTAGCGCGCATCATTTCTTCGATCAGCCAGGCGTAACTGAACGAACTTGGTAATGGTCGCTTCTGTTTCAGGGGAAATATCATGAAACTTTATACCTGTCACAAAAGGAGAGGTTTCACTTTTAGGATTTTTTCTTAAGTTTTTGACATCCGCCATCTGGTTTTGGATACCTCCGCAATTAGGAATATTAAAACTCAAATTCAGTTTATTTTCTTTAGCTATCTGTTTGGTATGAGTGAATAAAATTCCGCTTGAACTGATGTCCCGAATAATTCCCACTCCTTCATACCTTTGACCTTCCGTTTCATAGTAATAACTAATAGGGATATTTGATTTAAATCTTTCACTTTTGCGCAGGTTATGCGAATCATATGAGCGTGGCCATTCAATAATCAAAAGCGTAATAGCTTGAACAAAAGAGAGGATGGATGTCGATTTAAAATTTACGAATAATCCTTCCTTAGTGAAATGCAGTTGTATTCCCGTTTGCGGAGCAATTCGAAAATCTTCCACACCCACTCTAGGTAAATCCAGGATAATATATTGCCCCTTGCGCCAGCCACGAACGAAAACCTGGAAAATTTCCCCTCGCACCGTAATGGTCACCTTTTGGCCCATTACCAATGGAAGTTCTTGTTTATTAAATGCCATATACCTAGATTCCTAAAATCAGACTCAAAAAATTTCTATAGCACCAATCCCAAAATTAAAGGGATTAAGAACCATAAGAACGCCCACAATTTATTTAGCGGTAAATCTTCCTATAAGGTTGAGGTGATAAAGTACTGAATTTTGAGTCTTTGTTCAAGAAAAAAACCATCAAATGGACAGGAATTCCCAAAAATTGAATTTGAATAGAAAGAAGGTTATGCAGCGGGTTGAGGGGGGTATAACTGAAAATACTTTTTAAAAATCTTTTGCGCAATGGGTGCTGCGGTAGCGCCACCATGACCTCCATGCTCTACTAAAACAGCTACTGCAACCTCTGGCTTCTCATAAGGAGCAAATGCAACAAACCACGCATGGTCTCTGTATTTATAGGGAATCTCATCCTCTTGCTCGATCTCCTCATTGGATTTCATTCGAACCACCTGCACAGTTCCAGTTTTTCCTGAAACAATAATATCCTTTAACCTCGATTTTTTTCCCGTTCCCCTAGATCCATTTACCACATCGCGCAATGATTTTCGAATGACTTCCAGGCTTTTCGAGCTACCCGCAATTTTTCCTTTAATTTCAGGGAAATACTCTTTGATCGCTTTCCCACCCGGTTCTTCAATTCGTTTCACAAGATAAGGTTTAAGCAACATGCCTCCATTTGCGACCGCAGCCATCATGTTTGCCTGTTGCAAGGGAGTGACCAGGTTATACCCCTGGCCAATGGAGGCAGAAATTGTTTCCCCCAATAACCAGGGTTGCTTCCGATTTTTTAATTTCCATTGAGTGCTTGGAACGAGTCCACTTTTTTCTCGGCTTAAACCCAACCCAGTAGGAATTCCAAAACCAAATTTTTTCGCATAGCGTGCCAGGGTATCGATTCCCATCCGATGACCCACCGTATAAAAAAACACATCACAAGACTGTACAAGAGCATCGTGTAAATTCACGGCTCCATGCCCCCTTTTTTTCCAACATCTATATCGTCCACGACCCAATTTAAAATGTCCGGGACAGTAAATAGTGGTATGAGGGTCTATCACCCCCTCTTCCAAAGCAGCATAAGCCACAGCAATCTTGTAGGTCGACCCTGGAGGATATTGACTATGAATAGAACGGTTTTGCAGAGGATGCATCTCATCATTGATCAGTTTTTTCCAGTTCTCTGGTGTTATTCCTGCCGCAAACTCATTCGGATCAAATGAAGGTTTACTCGCTATTGCCAGAACCTCTCCTGTTTGGACTTTCATCACGACAACAGATCCATTCATGATTTTTTCAGGAGTACTGACCATAGCCTTCTCAAGCTCTTCCTGAACCCTCACATCCAGAGTAAGAACTAGGTTATTACCACTTTCAGAAGGAAGTTTCCGTAAAGTTTTTAGCTCCCTTCCTGAAACATCGGCTTCAACTTCCTTGTGCCCCTTTTTGCCCCTCAAAGTGGACTCAAAAACATTTTCAAGACCATTTTTTCCTACAAAATCCCCCTGACTGTAAAACGGATTATTCGAACTTTTCAGTTTGGCTTTTGAAATCTCCCCCAAATACCCAAGGATGTGAGACATTAAATGTTTATAAACATAATTTCTTAGTGGCTCCGCTTTAATTTTAATCCCTGGAAGACGCATATTATTTTCTTCAACAAATGCGACTTCTTCACGAGAGATATCAGCTTTTATCAGGATATCTTTAAAGGATTTTTCCCTTTTGATATTTATCTTTAACTTATCACGCTCAAATTTTATTTTCTTTTCAAGGAAATCAAGAGAAGACTCTGAATCTCGGGCGTCCTCAGGAGTTATATAAAGATTAAAAGAAGGTCGAATGCTTACAAGGGTTTCTCCGTTCCTATCTTTAATCGTCCCACGGTAAGCAGGAAGACTGACCATGCGCACCCGATTGTTTTCTGACAGGCCCGTTAAATATTGCCATTTTAAAATTTGCAGATACCAAATTCGCATGGACAAACAAAGAAACGCCGAAATAATCAGAATCGCAAAAAAGCGAATCTTTTTTTTAATCGTATCGTTGGTTTCTGTACCGTAGCGAAACATATTTATTTACCTCGTGCCATATAAGGGTCCAAGGTTTTTAACTTTAACCAGTTCTCTAACCGGTTTAAGACGATAAATAAAACCGGCCCCACCATTCCGTTATAAAAACTATAAGCTGGCAAGGCCTGATATAAAAAGCTGGTCGCAACTTCACCTTCCAAAACAGTGTTCATCGAAAAATAAAACACCAAACCATCAAACAAGGAAGATACGATCATGAAAAAAGCAACGGGGATTACCCCTTCAACATAAAACTTATCTTTGAGAGCCGAAAAAAACAAACCAATAAAACTTTTAGACAAAGTGTTGACCCCCAACAATCCGCCAGAAAGACTATCCTGCAATATTCCTATCATCATACCAGACCCAATACCCATAGCCCTTGAGCAATGGACACTACAATATACTACCCAGATTAACGCCAGATCTGGAACCACTCCACCAATTGAAAACATTCCTAACCAGGTGGTTTGAATAGAAAATAAAATTATAACTATTAGAATTTGTGCAAGGTAATACATGCTATGGATCAAGAAAGGAAAACAAGGACTTCTTCCAATTTAGATAAATCCGAACTAGGAGCAAGCGTAATTTCCTGAAATAACCCCTGCTTTTTTTTAACAACCTGAGATACCGTCCCGATAAAAAGCCCTTTAGGAAAAATCCCGCCCAGACCTGAAGACAGGACTCGGTCACCTACTTTAATTTTAGCGGTATTTGGAACGTACTTTATTTCACATTGTTCTTCACCTGTACCCACTACAACTCCCGAAACACGACTATCTTGAAAGAGAGAGTCCACAGCACTACGAGAATCTATAGTTAATAAAACTTTGGATGTAGTAGGTCCGGCATGAATGATTTGACCGATGACACCAGAATTTGTTACCACTGCAAGGTGCCTTTTAATACCATGTCGGGAACCTTTATCGATAACCACAACCTTGGACCATTGCGTTGCGTCTCTACCAATTACGGAAGCAACCAACGACTCTTTTTTTCGGTCATCCTGGTAAGCCATTAAACCCGCAAGTCGTTTCTGCCGAGAAATTCTCTCTATCAGCTCATTTTTCTCATGAACGAGTCTCTCTACTTCTAATTTAAGTTGCTCGTTTTCCTTAGAAACATTTACAAGGTCAAAATAATGATCGATACCATCTGAAACAGATTGAACGGATTGTGTGAACAGGTTTTGAAACGGGGATAAAATAAGACCGGCCAATGAGTCGAGGAAGGACAAACCCTCTTGCTGTTTGGCACTTATACTCATCAAGGCCAAAGAAAACAGCAAAATGGAAAAAACCAGAATAATATTTTTTCTTCCTTTGGGTCCCTTGTTGGGCACTGCTAGATAGTAACCTTTCTCAGTAACTTGGGATCAGCTAAAACTTTGCCCGCACCTAAAGCTACCGCTGAAAGAGGGTCTACCGCCAAAGTTATGGGCAGACCTGTTGCTTCTTTAAGTAGGATATCTAATCCTTTAATAAGTGACCCGCCTCCAGCAACCACCACGCCCTTATCCACAATATCAGCAGCCAACTCCGGAGGCGTGCGTTCCAGAGCGATTTTCACAGCTTCCACAATGGTTCCAAAAGTTTCGGTGAGCGCTTCTCGGATTTCCTCGTCAGATATAATCAATGTCTTAGGAATACCCGCGACTAAATCTCTACCTTTAACTTCCATTGTCATGCGCTTTTTCAAGGGATATGCGGAGCCAATATGGATTTTAACTTCTTCGGCAGTTCGCTCACCAATCAAAAGGTTATATTTTTTCTTTATATAATTTACGATGGCTTCGTCCATCTCATCTCCGGCAATTCGAACCGACCTGCTAAAAACAATTCCGGACATGGAGATTATTGCCACTTCAGTTGTTCCGCCACCAATATCAATAATCATATTCCCCGTAGGTTCCTGCACCGGGAGGTCCACACCAATCGCAGCAGCCATAGGTTCTTCTATTAGAAAAACTTCCCGAGCACCCGCTGATTCTGCAGAATCCCTCACTGCTCTTTTTTCAACCTGTGTGATTCCCGATGGAACCGCAATGACCACTCTAGGGCGAACCAATGTTTTCCTGTTATTGTGGACCTTGCGAATGAAATTACTAATCATTTTTTCTGTGACTTCAAAATGAGCAATGACTCCATCCTTCATCGGTCGAATAGCAGTAATGCTTCCCGGAGCTCTTCCCAGCATTTGCTTAGCTTCTTCACCTACAGCCTGCACTTCTTTAGTATTGCTATTAATAGCAACGACTGAAGGTTCTCGTAAGACAATCCCCTGGCCTTTGACGTTCACTAAAGTATTGGCTGTGCCCAAATCAATTGCTAAATCGTTTGAAAACAAATCCCAGAATAAATTTAACACTCCAGCTACCTTCTTTTAGTTTTGTTAATTTATGTAACTAATTGTTTTTTCTCACTTTACTTTATAGCAAGGGGTCGCAAGAATTGCAAGGTAAAAGCCCCTTATTTGGACAAGGCTTCGCTGGCAAAACTCGGAGAAATTTTTTAACTGTTCGTTCATTATGTCAATACAAGAACGTAATATGCCTTGCGATTCTCTTTAGCCTTTTATAATATAAAGGGCTTTATTAACGCACATGCCCGGGATGATTTAATGTTAAGTATAATTCGCGAACACGCTGATTCATGGATGATTAAAGCCATCCTCTGGTTAATTATTTTTGCTTTTGTTGGCACCATATTTTACTCATGGGGCATGGGAGGGTCCGCCAGTTCTAGCGGTGGAGTCATCGCTTCCGTAAATGGGCAGAAAATCTTTCAAGGTGAATACGAACGAACATTTAACAATCTCGTAGACTTTTATCGACAGCAGTTTAGAAATCAGTTTTCCAATGACATGATAAAGAAGCTGGATCTAAAAAATCAGGCACTGGAAGCTTTGATCCAGAAAAGAATTCTTTTAATGGAAGCGGACAAACAAAATATTCAAGTGAGCGATGAAGAAGTAATCTCTCATATCAAAAAACTACCTGTATTTCAGAACAACAATAAGTTCAGTGAACCCGCTTACAGAAATTTCATCAAGGCTCAAAGGCTGACACCCGGCGAATTCGAGGAAGGCCAACGAGAGACTATCTTGCTCAATAAACTTGAAACAATATTCCGCACACATTCCAAGGCCACAAAATCAGAAATTTTGAAAGAGTTCAGCAATCAGGAAGACAAAGTAAAATTGGAGTATGTAAGATTTACCAGCGACCACTTCACATCGGAATTAAAAATCACAGACCAGGCCCTGAAAGACTTTTTTCAAACCAACAAAACCCAATTTGAAATTCCTCCACAAATTCGTGTGAAATACATAAAGGTTGAGCCGAAGGATTATGAAGCGCAAATTGAACCTAGAGATGAAGACATTGAAGATTACTACCAAACCAAAATCGCCGATTTCCATGTTAAGAAAAAATATAAAGCCAGCCATATTCTCACACATTTAAAACCTTCAGATATTGAAGGTGATTTATCAGATGAAGAAAAACAGAAACAAGCTGATGAAAAAGCCAAACTAAAATCAAGCGAACTTCTGGAAAAACTAAATAAAGGCGCTGATTTTGGGGAAGTCGCAAAAAAACATTCTGACGACCCCGCCTCAGGCGCAAATGGAGGGAGTTTGGGAGAGTTTCCAAAAGGAACCATGGTTTCAGCATTTGAAAAAGCTCTCGATAATTTAAAACCGGGTGAAATCAGCAAACCCGTTCTAAGCCCCTTTGGCTATCACATTATCAAGCTCGAAAGCGTAGAGAAAAAGCGAATTAAACCACTGACTGAAGTTAAAGGTCAAATCATTCAATCTCTCAAGAAAATTAAAGCTCGGCAACGGGTTAAAAGAACTATCAAGCGCGTACAACAGGCGGCTCAGGCAGATGGAAACCTAAACAAAGCTGCGGAAGGCCATCAGTTAAAAACGGCTACTACAGCTTTCTTTTCCAGGGAAAATCACATACTACCTGAAATCGGAAATCAACCCGAGTTTTTCAATACTGCTTTTGGCTTGGAAAAAAGTAAAGTCAGCGAGCCAATTATTACGCCAGAAGTTTCCTTTGTCTTAAAAGTTATCGAAGAAAAGCCTAAATACATCCCAGATCTGAACGAGGTTCAGGAAAAGGTGCGAGAGGCTCTGATAGAACGCAATAATAAAACCGCAACCCTGAAAAAGTTTGCGGAGCTAAAAGAAAGCATGGCGAGGGACAAAGACCTTGAAAAAACAATCAAGGGGTTTGATCTTAGCGTACGCAGCACGCCTTTCTTCAGCAAAGCAGAATCTATTCCTGGTATCGGAAATATAGAACAAATTAAAGAAAAATCTTTTGCTATGAAGACAGGAGAATTCAGCTCTGCCCAAGTTCGCGACCGTTTTTATCTCTATAAATTAGCAGACATGGAGAAAGCCGGTGCGCCGGATAGTCAACAGATCAAACAAATCACCGAAAAAATAAAAGTGGAAAAAAGTCGTCAGGCATTTCAAGAGTGGGTTGGCAATTTGAAGGCCGGAGCCGAAATTCTGGTGGATAAAACCTTGTTATAGGGCTACCCTTCTTTTTTGTACAAACGATGTATTGCTAAAATCTTTTCAACAAGAGATCCCATATCTTTAGCAATCACCCGAATCATCTCTTCTTTTCTAATCCCTCCTAAATCATAAATAATATCAGGGACAGAGCCATAGCTAGTTATCGCCTTTTCCGTTCCCCATTCAAGGGAAGATCCTTCGCGAACCCGTACTTTCTTCGGCTCTTTAGAACGATCAAATGAAGCAATTTCAAACTTCAACTTCTTGCAAATTTTCAGCAAGGAATCAGTATATTTGATATTCATCACCGCTCTTTTTTCTGGCTCGTGCTGCATCACCGTCAATACAATATTAGCCACATGGCGGGAACCGCCAAATTGGGGACGTGCCCCAGTGAAAATATCCTCTCCATTTTTAATAACACGTCCAGGAATAGCCAGAACATCCACATGCCTTTTGGCGTTTCTCAAACCTAATCCAATATTCGTTTGAACTTCCGGTACTAAATTTCCGATCTTCTCTTTTTTAAAAATTTCAAGAGCATTTTCTAAATCACAAAGAGATTTTGATTTTTCATTTTCCCGACACATTGCTGCCATAGGCTCAACACAAGCAATGCCATTTCCAGGCGTAACACTTCCAAGAATAGCCTCGCCAATATATTCTTTTGCTTTTTGAACTGCTTCTCGCAAAGATAAACCCTGAGCTAGCTTGGCCGTTATTGCCGCAGAAAAAACGCAGCCCGTACCATGAATATCTACTTTAGATAAACGGTTAGATGGAAAAATCTGCCACCCTTTTTCATCTAATAATAAATCATCAGGATTTCCCTTGAGATGACCCCCGGTAATCAAAACGGCGCGAACTCCCGTTTTCAAAATAATCCGGGCCGCTTTTTTCTTATCTGAATCCCTTTTAATCTTTATCCCAGAGAGCAGTTCCGCTTCTTTTATATTTGGTGTAACGAGAGATGCAAGAGGTAATAAAAATTCCTTTACCGCTTCCACACCCCTTCGCGTCAATAAACGTTTACCGGAAGTAGAAGAAATAACCGGATCGACAACCAAATTTTTCAGCCGGCTTTTCTTAATCATTTTCGAAACGAGAAGAACCGTTTCTTCATTGCCGAGCATTCCGGTTTTAATCGCCTGGCATTTTTTATCCTCTAAAATTGCCTGAAATTGTTCTCCAATCACATGGACTGGCAAATCATAAGATGATTGGACCCCAAAAGTATTTTGAGATGTAATGGAAGTGATGATTGTTTTTCCAAAAACACCAAGAGCGGAAAACGTTTTTAGATCTGCTTGAATACCGGCTCCCCCTCCTGAATCTGAGCCCGCAACGGACAAGACTGTACTTGTAGTTCTTTCAGACATAAATAGACCTTAAATTTAGAAAATTGAAAAATCAGGAAAGGGTAATTTAGCAGACGGCCAAGAGGGCTGGCAATAAAATATTTCCTTTTTAACCCACCGTAACGGATTTCGCCAGAGAACGAGGCTTATCAACATTTCTCTTAAGGGAGGTAGCTGTAAAATAAGCAAACAATTGACCAATGACAAGTTGAATCAGGGGAGCAATCAAAGGGGGGACATTGGGAAGAATCAATTCTTCGCTAAATAAGTCCTGGTTTTTTCCTTGATCCGTAAAATGAATTCCCAGGACGAACCCAGATCGGGCGCGAATTTCTTCAATGCTATGCAATGTTGATTGATATAGATCCTTTTTCTCTTTGGGGGGCACAAAAACGATGGAGGAAATCTCATCATCAATCATGGCAAGGGTGCCGTGTTTGAGAAATCCGCCCGGCATTCCTTCAGCATGCACGTAAGCCACTTCTTTCATTTTCAAAGCTGCCTCTAAAGCAATTGGATAATATATCCCCCGCCCCAAATACAACCAGTTTTTATTTTTACAATATTTATTTGCAATACGATGAATAAAACCAGACCTCTCATTTAAAATCCCTTGAATGATGGAGGGAAGTTCTTTTAAGGATTTTAAATTTTCCTGATATGTTTTTTTAGAAATAGTTTTTTTCTTAAGCCCCAGTTTCATTGCAATCAGAGTTAGCACGACCATTTGCGACAACGCCGCCTTGGTACTAATCACACAAATTTCAGGGCCTGATCCTTGCAAAATAACTTTATCCACCATCCGAGCGATAGAAGACCCCATCACATTCACAACCGCAGCTGTTTTTGCACCTTTCGATTGGGAATATTTCAAAGCTGAAAGAGTATCAAAGGTCTCACCGGATTGTGACATTGCAAACACCAAAGTATTTTTATTCACATTTGCCAGTGTTAAAAACTCATCTGAACTGATCGGAGGAATAAACTTCTGAGCCAGTTCAGAAAAAATGTATTGCGCATATTTTGCAACATAGAAGGTAGTACCGACCCCAAGAAAATATGAAGAATCTGCTTTCGCAAACATCTCAACAACCTCATCCAGCCCTGAAGGCTCTAAATCAAGGGCATTGGAAATGGTTTGCGGCTGCTCATAAATTTCTTTGAGCATATAATGAGGGTAACCCCCTTTTTTGGATGTTTCACTGTCCCATTCAATCTTAGTAATGGGTTTTGCAATCTCTTCTTCATTTAAAATGCTTTTAACAACATAAGAGTCGCGGGAAAGAATTGCGTATTCACCATCATCAAGGATGACGGCATTTTTAGTATGATCTATAAAAGCATTGAAGTCAGAACCTACGAATTTAATTTCATCCCCAATTCCTAACATTAAGGGTGATTCGCGTTTGGCACAAAATATTTGACCTGGTAAATAGGTACAAATAAAAGCCAGGGCAAATGTTCCTTCAATCAGATTGAGGGTCTTAACCAATGCTTTTTCAGGGTTCCGGCTTCTTTTAAAAAACTTCTCCAAAAGGTGCGCAACCACTTCGGTATCCGTTTCCGAAGAAAATTTAAAACCTTCTTTTTTTAGTGAATCTCTTAGAGGTCTGTAATTGGAAATGATTCCGTTATGAACAACAGCAAAGTTTCCATCGCGAGATGTGAAGGGATGGGTATTGCCCTGGGTCACCTTCCCGTGCGTAGCCCAACGCGTATGAGCTATTCCTATATTGCTTTTTTGCTGGAGAACATTATGTTTTCGGTAAAATTCTTCTACCCCACCAATATCTTTTTTAATAATAAGATGGGTTTTGTTCATCAGAGCGACACCACAGGAATCGTACCCACGGTATTCAAGGTTTCTGATGCCCTCAAAAAGAAGTTCAGATATATTTTTCAGCCCTACAACTCCGCTGATTCCACACATATTTGCCTGCTATTTATGAGTTACGGAATAGCAAGCAGGAATAATTTTCCCTGAATGTACTACCGTACCCGGTTGAATCATATTTCCTGCGCCAACCACTACTCCATCACCAAGAAAGGCACCCAATTTGGACATGCCCGTAGTAGTAGTAGGACCCTTCCCATTTTTAACGGATATAGGCTTCCAATCGACAGCGCGGTTCACCGTCATGCAACCAGAACCGATATCCACGTTTTCCCCCAGAACACTATCTCCGATAAAAGAGAGTCGGCCGATTTGCGTATTGTCCATGACAACGCAATTTTTTAGTTCCACGCCACTTCCGACCTCACAGTTTTTTCCAAGGGAGGTATAACTTCTAATAAGAGAATTATTTCCAATATAACTTCCGCGACCAATTGAGCAGGGCCCTTCAATGACCGCACCGGCCTTGATCAATACACCCTCTTCAATTTTGACAATTCCCTGCAACGTCACATTCGCTTCCAAAGTTGCAGTTTTGGCAATAGAAGATTCTCCCCAGGAGTCCATAATCATTTTATTTGCCGTTAATATTTCCCAGGGACGGACCACATCCAGCCATTCATCTTCCCACATAGATGCACGAAGGCCATCACCCGCCACCATTTTCTTAAGCGCCTTTTCCATCGATGCGCCATTTGATTCCAACAACTGAAAAAAAGAGGCTGGCAAAATAAATACACCGGCTAAAACATAGTTGCCAAGGTTATTACTTTTCGGTTTTTCAATGATTTTGGTAATGTCCATCTGTGCGTTGAGGAAAACATTTCCGAACTGCTGATTTGAAGGCGGCAAACATATCGAAGCTACGGAAGATTTGAATGCGTGAAAGGATTGCTGAATTTTGGTGAAGATATTGTCAGCAGTTAGAATGTCACCATAAAGCAAAAGAAAATATTCACCTGGAGAAATTTTATTCTTTACCTGCATCACCGCATTTCCAATTCCGCGATTTTGCTTTTGCTCTACATAATGAATATTTAAGCCATCATGATCATGTTCTTGCAGCGCTTCAATTAATTTTTCTCTTTTATGACCCACCACAACAAAAATGTCATTGATACCTGAACTTTTTAACAATTCCAGAGAATTGTCCAGAATGGTTCGACCCGCAACACCAATCATGGGTTGTGGACGTGTGTCCGAAAAAGGACTGAGGTGGGTACCTTTTCCTCCAGCTAAAATAATAGCTTTCATTTAGAAATTCCTGTTGGGAAGGAATGCTTTAGTTTGAGGGTGAGTGCCCGGTGTTCAGTAATTGTTCTGCACGTCGCAGGTCATCGGGAGTATTTATCCCAATAATCTCATCGGTATCCACTGTTTGCACCGATGCTACAGGGAACCCACATTTAACTGAGTATTCTAATGTATCGGTCAAATAATATTCTTTCTGAACATTACCATCACCAATACAAGGTAAAGCTTTAAAAAACAAGCTTTTATCAAAACAATATACCCCGGAGTTGAATTCGTCAACATTTTTCTCTTCTGCAGAGGCATCCCGGTATTCGACTATCCTTAAAAAGGAGCCATTAACATCTCGGATAATTCGACCAAAATCGTTGTCTGGCTTGCTTTTGAGTGTCAAGACGCTGCATTTCGCCGAGCTCTCCTTATGCTGTTGTAGCAACCGCTCAAGTGTCTCAGCCTTTAATAAGGGCATGTCACCGCATAATACAAGAATATAGCCTTCAAAATTTGCTAACGTCTGTTCCGTCTGACGCGCCGCGTGCCCAGTGCCCAACTGTTCTTCCTGAAGCACAAACTCAATATCTCGATTAGAAAATATTTCCTGGACACGGTCCGCCTGATGCCCCACAACCACAACAGTTCGAGTGGGCTTCAGCTTTTCCGCTACATCTAAAACATATTCAAGTGTGGGTTTACCAGCTATAGGAATGAGAACTTTTGCGAGGGATTTCTGCATGCGGGAACCTTTACCCGCGGCTAGGATAATGACCGCTAGGTCTTGCTCTTGCATTTAATTTCGTATTCCGCAATCTTCTTTCTTAAGGTGTTACGGTTGATTCCCAAAATATTTGCAGCTTGTGTCTGGTTGCCATTGGTTTCTTTTAAAACAATCTCAACTAACGGTTTTTCAATGCCTCCCATAATCAACTCGTGCAGGTGGCCGTTGTTTTTTTCGTCCATAGCACCGACATATTGTTTAATGGATTTGTCGAGCCATTTTTCAAGAAATGTATGTACTTTTTTTTGAGTATTCTGCATTTTTGGAGAATTCATTTATAACCCGGAATTAAAACGCGATGTCCTCCCCAGGGCTTGGCGTGGCTTGATTGCGAGGATACTAGCAGACTACTTAAACCCGGTCAAGCGAGGACTTGTTTCCCTTTAAAAGTCACATAATTACAGGTTGCTAATATTCCATGCTCTGGTCTAAGATAAAAGTTAATGATAATTTAATCTCATTAATTTCATTCTTTCTGAAAATTATTTAACCCAATTATGATATGAAAGTAGCCTGCATCACCTTAGGGTGTCGAACCAACCAGCACGATACTGCTGAAATGCAAACTCTTCTCGAACAAGAAGGATTTGTCATGGTCGGTCAACAGGAAAAAGCAGATGTTTATGTAATTAATACCTGCACCGTCACACAAAAAAGCGATACCAGTTCCCGTCAGGCAGTTAAAAAATCCCTTAAGCTAAACCCAGAGGCTCTGGTTGTGTTTACCGGATGCTACGCCCAACTGAACCCGGAAGAAGCCGCAGCATTACCAGGTCTTGATGTTGTTCTTGGAAATGCAGACAAGCTGGAAGTGGCCCAACTGCTTAAAAATAAATTGCGACATTGGCAAAAATCTGAAGTCACAGAAATTGTCATGTCAGATATCCATAAAAAGAGAATTTTTAGAACCATTCCGGTCAAAAACTTTCAAGGAATGACCAAAGCATTCATTAAAGTCCAAACAGGATGCGATGAAAAATGCTCCTTTTGCACGGTTGTGCGAGCTCGGGGAAAATCTGTCAGTGATGACCGCGAGAATATACTCAACAATATCCATGAAGCCATCAACTCAGGCTTTAAAGAAATCACTCTAACAGGTATCAACCTGGGTACTTGGGGAATGGACACGGGAGAGACTTTTTCATCCCTTGTTCATGATATTGTTCAGTTGCCCGGGGATTTTAGAGTGAGACTGAGCTCCATCAATCCAATGGAAATAGACAATGATTTAATTCGGCTGATTGCAGAAACTGAAAAAATCTGTTCGCATCTGCATATTCCCCTGCAAAGTGGCGACAATGAAATTTTAAAACGAATGCGACGCAACTATAATCGCGAACAATATATAGATGTCGTCCATCGGGCTGTCAACGCCATCCCCAATCTGGGGTTAGGGGCCGATGTCATTGTAGGCTTTCCGGGAGAAACCGAAGCGGCATTTGAAAATACCCGCAAACTAATTGAAGAACTCCCCTTCTCTTACCTACACGTATTTTCCTATTCGCCCAGGCGCGGAACCGAAGCCAATGACTATAAGGATGATGTTCCGGGAAATATTAAGAAAGAACGGAATAAAATTCTCACGCAACTAGTCGCAGAAAAGGGCATGGAATTTAAAAACAAATTTTTAAATCAAACCGCAACGGTACTCATAGAAAATCAACGTGATAAAAAAAGTGGGCGACTCAAAGGCCATACAGACAACTACATCCCTATTAGCCTGGATGGACCCGACCCACTTAAAAACTGTCTTGTACCCATTACCCTGCAAAGGATTTCAGGAGATTACGTTGAAGGATGCGTCCCCTCATAACACTCACCACCGACTTCGGTCTTAAAGACCCTTTCGTTGGCATAATGAAAGGGGTCATTTTAAATATCGAGCCCAATGCCCATATCATTGATATTACCCATAATATTGAACCGCAAAATATTCTACAAGCTGCCAGAGTCTTAAATGCAACCTTTCCCTGGTATCCCAGAAAAACCATTCATGTTGTTGTTGTCGACCCAGGTGTGGGCGGACCTGAAATTAAATTTTCTCCTGAAACTAAAAAAAAACCAGCTAAATTAAAAGATAGAAAACTCTCTCTTATCACAGAGGGTCGTGGGCCGGTTGGTAAACGACCCATGGTGATACAATCCCAGTTTCAAACTTTCATTGGCCCTGACAACGGCGCACTAACTCCGGCCTTAGGTCAAAAATCCAGAGCCTATGAAATAAACAACCCAAAATACTTCTTGAAAAATGTTTCCAACACTTTTCATGGACGCGACCTTTTTGCGCCGGTAGCAGCATGGATTGCTACCGGTATTGCCGCCTCTAAAATGGGACCACGCCTCCTCAAACCCACCCGGTTGGACATGCCGGAGGCCATACAAAAAAATATGCAAATTGAAGGAGAGATCATCTACATCGATCATTTTGGAAACGCGACCACAAATATACCCGCTGAATTAATCGATGAAACATTCGCATCATCGGATACAATAGAAATCCGTGTCGGTAAAACAAAAATAAACGGACTTGTCACCGGTTATTATCAGGTAAACCATGACCAGTCCGGAGCAATCGTGAACAGCTGGAACCAGCTGGAAATATTTTGCCGCGAATCCAACGCAGAAAAGAAACTCAAACTAAAAACGGGTCAATCCGTCATTATCAAGGAAAAATAACAACTCTTATGCCAGCACAAGAAGGCATTAAAATCGTCTGCCAAAACAAAAAAGCGCGCCACAACTACACCATCGAAGATACTTTTGAAGCGGGGCTGGTATTAAGAGGCACCGAAGTCAAATCTTTGCGGAATGGTAAAGCAAATTTAGTGGACAGCTATGCCACCATTGATGGAGAGGAAGCCTGGTTGAATCATTTCCATATCGATCCTTATACTCCCGCAACCCAGTTTAATCACCATCCCATGCGGAAGCGCAAGTTACTTTTACACAAAAAAGAAATCAACAAACTCATCGGAAAAACCCAGGAAAAAGGTTGCACTCTGGTTCCGCTAAAAATTTATTTCAAAAACGGCAAAGCAAAGGTGGACCTTGGCATCGCCAAGGCCAAAAAACTTTACGATAAGCGTGCGGCTCTCAAGAAACAAGAATCGGACCGCGAAATTGATCGGGCCATAAAATCTCGAAACCGATAACTCAATTAAAAAATATCAATCTAGAGGATGGGATGGAAATTGACAGAGTGATAGGAAAGATATTGCAAGGCTATCAACCCGCCTGCGTTGTCATAACGGCAAACGAATTAAAAATTTTCGACGAACTCAAACAACCTGTCACCGCAAAACAAATCGCAGAAAATCGAAACCTGGACCCTGAAGCTTGTGAACGTTTGCTGAACGCCCTCACGTCACTTGAAATTATCACTAAAGAAAATAATGAATACCATCTCCCACAAGCATCTCAGGAGTTCCTCGTCACAGGCGGCAGCCGTTCGATGCAACAGTGGATACAGCTCTCAGCCGACCTCTATCCTGTATGGGGACAGTTGGCAACCTTCATCAAGTCTGGGATCCTCATAAAAAGTATTATGGAAATGCTTGGCGGCGATCCACATAAAATGCGCGCCTTCACCGATGCCATGCACGACAAAGCACTCAAGGCCACCTGGATGATTGCCCGTGAGGTTCCTGTAGGAGATGCAAAAAACATGCTGGATGTGGGAGGCGGACCCGGTACCTATGCGCTGGAATGGTGCAAGCTGCACACCCATTTGAAGGCAACGGTGTTCGACATCCCTCCGGTGTTGGAAGTCGCCAAAAACTATATCGAAAAATACCAACTTGAGGAACGCGTGGACACCCAACCGGGGAACTTCCATAAAGATGATCTTGGGGATACTCAATACGATCTGGTTTTAATGGCAAATATTCTCCATATGTACGATGCAGATATGGGAAAAGCTTTGGTATCAAAAGCTGTGAAAGCATTGCAACCGGGAGGGCGAATCGTGCTCCACGGTTTTTGCACCGATGAAGACCAGACAGGTCCGTTAGACGATACTTTGTTCAGTTTCAACATCGGGATGTTGACCGAAGGAGGACGGGCGCATCCAGTACACGAAAAAATCAACTGGCTTAAGGGAGCCGGGATTTCCGATATTCGCTATTTTAGAGTTGAAGCGATGCCAACGGGTGTAATAACAGGGATTAAGGCTTAAATTGAAACCCTCCTTTAAGCATTAGCCTTGTAGACAACCAATGCCACTCCCGTAACGGCAATCGCACCCCCCCAGTAACCCACCATGCCGACTGGGTCGGGTTGCAAATTCGCAAATCCAATAGCCGGTAAAATTTTCATTCCGATCAAGGTAATCAACGGATTGAGTGAAATGATAACGCTGATAAGGGCCAATGGAAGATATTTCACTGCTTCGGCTAAAGCACCGTAGGCAAGTAATGTATTGATCGCGCAAAAAATCAGAGCCAGCCAGGCGTTGAATCCTGCTGAGGCAAACTCTGTCCATTCGACGGTTCCTACCAATGCCAGTGTCGCGACTGCATAAACCAGAAAATTCAAAGACTGGGCTCCGTGATCCCGACTGAGAAACTTTTGCGAAACCATATAACCCACCCACACGAGTGCTGCCATGATTATGAGAAAATCAGCAAAATAATATTCTCCCGTCATCGCCACCCGACTTTGCTGATCGAAGAAAAATAAAGTCAATCCAGTTGCAGCCACAAACATTCCCAAAATTTGTCTCAGGGTCAACCGCTCCCGAAAGACGAACACACCGGTAAGCACCAGGAACACAGATGCTGTCTGAATCAGCACCGCCATATTGGAAGGACCGCTGATATCGACGGCTAAAGTAACCCAGTAGTAATTTGCTGTTAAACACAGACCGCCAAATACTCCCATCCACGGAGGGTTTCGAAGTATCTGTAAAGGACGACTTCCTTTCAATGACAAAATGATACCTAGTAGCAAAAATGCCAAAGAGAATCGAAACCAGGCAATCGTACCCGTGGTGAACCCTTGAAGGGAAATTTTCAAAATGATCGGTAAAATTCCCCATAGCAGGGCAGTGGCGACAGACAACAAGATTCCGCGCAGGAAATGACGCTCAAGGGTCCTATTCATGCGTGTTCCGGACTTTCCTTAAATAACAGGCGCTTTTAAGAGGAGAGCTTGGAAAAATTTCTGAGGACGGTGAGGCCAAGCTGCTGGCTTTTTTCCGGGTGAAACTGGAAAGCATGAATATTTTCATGATGAATTCCCGATACAAATTCGATCCCATAATTGGTCGTAGTGGCAATGGTCGCTTTATCTTCTGGCACCACATAGTAAGAGTGAACGAAATAAAAATAGGACCGGTTAGGAACCGAATCGAATAAAGGGTGAGAAGGTTTTACTTCCACATTGTTCCAACCCATATGCGGAATTTTGAGCGGGTCGCCAGAATCGGACTGTGGTTGCGCATCTTTAAATCCAACCACCTTCCCTTTCAGAATATCCAGACCCGACACCGAACCAAACTCTTCAGCCTGACTAAAGAGAAGCTGCAATCCAAGACAAATCCCCAGAAAAGGTTTTCCGCTTTGAACCGACTTTTTGACCGTATCAATGAGACCAAATTGTTCCAGATTATCCATGCAAGCCTTAAAAGCACCCACACCCGGCAAGACAATCGATTTTGCGGAAAGTATTTTCTGTGAATCACTGGTGACAATGGCTTCGGCACCAACAGCTTCGAATCCCTTTTGCACGGAACGGAGATTGCCCATTCCGTAATCAATAATTGCGATCAACTAAAGGGTTCCCTTGGTCGAGGGTATGTCGCTGGTACGGGAATCAATAGAACAAGCAGAGTCAAGCGCCCGGGCAAATGCTTTGAACAGGGCTTCGGTGATATGATGCAAATTATTCCAGTAGGGAGAATTTAAATGCAGCGTGGTACCGCTATTTGCGGAAAAAGCTTGAAAAAACTCGGGAACCAGTTCGACATCGAACTCTCCCAGTTTTGCTTTGGGCAATTCGACATTGAACACAAAATAAGCTCGGCCACTGATATCCACGATGCATTGGGCAAGGGCTTCATTAAGAGGAATATTGGCTTCTGCAAACCGGCGAATGCCTTTTTTTTCTCCCAACGCTTCTTTAAAAGCCTGACCTACTGCAATGCCGACATCCTCAACCGTATGGTGGAAATCGATTTGTGTATCGCCTTGAGCTTTAACCGTTAAATCAAAATAACCGTGCTTTGCCAATTGCGAAAGCATGTGATCGAGAAAGGGTACGGGGGTTTTGATATCTTGCACCCCGGAACCATCCAGATTCAGGCTAACTTCAATTTGAGTTTCGCTTGTGGAACGTTTTACGTGGGAGGTTCTAGCCATTCAAAATTTGTTTGACAGTGAGACCGCTCTTTTTACCATTGCCATTATTTCTGTTTCCAATAATCGCTTTTTTACCGTTGCCGGACACCCATTTTTTGCCATTTCCAGAAGCTGCCATTTCTGCAACAGATCCGTAAAAAGTCATTATGGTTTCAAACATGCCTTCTGGATCCAGCTTAAGGTCTTTTCGCTGTTGTCCAGGTGCCCCATGTTCTAAAACTATGTCATCGAGCCCAATGCATTTAACGGGTACAGAACAAATCTGTTCTTCCTGAAGCGCTTCAAGAACAGCAGAACCAAATCCACCTTTCAAGGAATGCTCTTCAGTAGTTACAAGACAACGTGCACTTTTTGCGTATTGGACAATCAAGTCTTTGTCCACGGGTTTGGCGAATCTTGCATTGATAACGGCAACGCTGACACCCTCTTTTTCAAATATATTAGAAACCGACATGGCCCAATCTACCGTGTGACCGTAAGCGAAAATGGCGATATCCGTGCCGTCTTTAACCACTTCCCCTTTACCAATTTCCAGTTCTTTCATTTCCGCATCTAAAGGAACTCCAAGTCCGGAACCTCTTGGGTAACGCATAGCCACAGGACCTTTATGGTTCACAGCGGTTTTAAGCATATGGCGCAATTCGTTTTCGTCTTTGGGTGCCATGACGACCATGTTGGGTAATGTCCGCAGGAACGCAATATCGTAAAGCCCCTGATGCGTAGCTCCATCCTCACCCACAATTCCTGCCCGGTCCAAAGCGAAAGTAACATCCAGGTCCATCAGACAAATATCATGGACCACCTGATCGTAAGCGCGCTGTAAAAAGGTGGAGTAAATGGCCGCAACCGGTTTAAAACCCTCTATGGCCAAGGCTCCAGCAAAAGCAACACCATGCTGTTCTGCCATACCTACATCAAATGTTCGATCAGGATGTACTTTCCCAAATTTACTGATTCCCGTTCCATCCGGCATAGCAGCAGTGATGCCCACTACTTTTTCATTTTCGTTTGCAAGCTCTATCAGAGCATCCGCAAACACATTGGTGTAGGCTGGGTTGGCTTTTTTCTTATGGAATTCACCGGTCGAAACATTGAAGGGTTTGGCACCATGCCATACATCGGCTTTTTCTTCAGCCTGCTCATAGCCCTTCCCTTTGCGTGTTATTACATGCATGAGGGTTGGCCCCTTGAGGTCTTTAACTGTAGAAAAGGTGTCAATCAAGGCTTCCACATCGTGCCCGTCTACCGGCCCGACATAACGAAATCCAAGATCTTCAAACAATCTACCGGGAATGAATACCCCTTTTATAGCTTCATCAATTTTATGAGCGTAACGGGAAATTTCTTTTCCAATGCCGGGAACAGCAAGAAGAAGCTGGTCGACCTCCTGCTTGATTTTTAGCATTACCTGACCGGTCATGATCTTACTTAAATGAGCAGACATGCCTCCTACATTGGCGGAAATAGACATCTCATTGTCATTGAGCACAACGATCATATCGCTTTGAATATGGCCTGTATGATTGAGACCCTCAAAAGCCATTCCCGCTGTCAGAGAGCCATCACCGATGACCGCAACCACATCGTTCTTCTCCTTCTTGAGATCACGTGCTTTAGCAAAAGCCAATGCAGCAGATATGGATGTCCCTCCGTGCCCACAATTCCAGTGGTCGTGCTCACTTTCTTCACGTTTGGTGAAACCGCAAAGTCCATCATACTGGCGAAGCGTATTAAACCTCGCTTTCCTTCCCGTCAACAACTTATGGACATAGGACTGGTGTCCCACATCCCAGACAAACTTATCTGCCGGACTGTTGAAAACGTAATGCATAGCCATTGTTAGCTCTACCACCCCTAAATTAGAAGACAAGTGACCGCCGGTCTTGGAAATAGTATCCAAAAGCATGTCACGAATTTCCTTCGCTAGTTCAGGTAGTTTTTCTATGGGTATATTTTTTAAATCCTGGGGACTATCAACACTATCTAGTAAGTTGCTCATGGGCGGTCCCGGTCAAAATGTTCGTTGGACAAAAAACCGAGCGATGTCTCTAAGAGGATCAGCTCGATCATCAAATTCATTTAAACAATCTATACTTTCTTCTACCAATTCTTCGGCTTTTCGTTTTGATTCTTCCAAACCGTACAAAGCCGGGTAGGTGGCCTTATCTTTAGTCAGATCACTGCCAACATCCTTACCCAGTTTTTCCTGATCTCCCGTTATATCAAGAATGTCATCGATAATTTGGAAGGCAAGTCCGATATGAGCACCAAACTTTGACAGGGAATTCAATTGCTCGGCAGTCGCCTGACTTAGAATCCCACCACACCTGATGCAAGCTCGGATCAAAAACCCCGTTTTGTAAATATGGATATATTCCAGAGTTTCTGCAGTAATTGGTTTTCCCTCAGACTCGAGGTCAACCACCTGCCCACCAATCATCCCCGTTGAACCCAACGCACCTGCCATCTCATGCGTTGCTTTCAGAATGCAATCAGGTGGAATGTTTTCCATTCCCACCGCACGGGTCATTATAATAAAAGCCTGCGTTAGCAATGCATCACCCGCTAATATAGCAATGGCTTCACCAAAAACCTTATGGTTTGTAGGCTTTCCTCGCCGCAAATCGTCATTATCTAAAGCAGGAAGATCATCATGAATCAGGGTGTAGGTATGTATCATCTCAGCAGCTACCGCAAATGGCAGAACTGATTGTCGATCTCCTCCTACTGCTTCTGACGCCGCCATAACCAGCACGGGACGCAACCTTTTTCCTCCAGCTAAAAGGCTGTAGTGCATCGCTTCATGGATGCTCTTCGGATAGGCTTTTCCTTGTGGCAAAAGACCCGTTATCCGTTCATCAATAAGCTTTTTACCTTCTGAAAGGTACTGGGATGCAGACAAACCACTCAATAAAATCAAACAATTATTAAGGTTTCCGAATTACCTCTTATCAAACAAAATACTAACATATATCCACAAACAGTCAACTTTAATAGTCACCCTATCCTATATCGGCAACCTCTTAATTTATAACCCGTTTCTAGGCTCCCAAAAAATCTCTGAACCAGCCTTAATCTTAAAATTAAACAGGAAAAACAAACCCTTCCAGCTTACCAAATCCTTTTCTAATAACTAAGATTTTTCAAGATTTTTTGTTTGCTTTACTTTTTATAACTAAAAAAAATGAGCAGTTATGGACTTTTATCTTCTTGTTTTTTCAAAGACTCTCACTTGTGTTTTCTTGAATGTTTCTATATTATTTTAAATCCATTTAGTGATTTTATATTGAACAGGCTTTGTTCCCAATTTCCAATTCCTGTTGCTATATTTTATTTTTTTCTCAAAAAAATAGGACTCCAACATGCATAGCTTAACGGTCACATGGGTTGGTTACGTCTCTCTGATTTGCTTTTGTTTGGCCTATACTTTGGTCATATTTGAAGAGCAAATTCACATGCGAAAATCGAAGCCGGTTATTTTAATCGGTTGTTTCATGTGGGGTTTGATCGGCGTCTATGAAGCACAACATGGCGGAGGCCATGCCCACGATTTTGTAAAGGAATTGATCGCAGAGATTGGCGAGCTGTTCTTCTTTTTACTCGTCGCCATGACCTACATCAACACGCTGGATGAGAGAAACGTTTTCAAATGCCTACGTGCATGGCTGCTGAAAAAAGGATTAGGATTTAAAAAACTTTTTTGGGCTACTGGAGTCATCACTTTTCTGCTTTCACCGCTTGCTGACAATCTGACAAGCGCCTTGTTAATGGCCACCGTTGCGCTCGCAGTAAGTAATGGTAATGGCAAATTCATAGTTCCTGCATTCGTAAATATTATAGTGGCCGCTAATGCAGGCGGTGCATGGAGTCCGTTTGGAGATATCACAACCCTTATGGTGTGGACCTCGGGGAAAGTTCAAACCATGGAATTTTCCTATCTCGTACTACCATCCATTGTGAACTGGATCATTCCTGCAACAATCATGTATTTCTTTGTTCCCGACGAGCATCCTGAGCCAGACAAAGAGGAGATTGAAATGAAGGCCGGCGCAAAGGTCATCATTGGGTTGGGAATTTTTACCGTTGCCACAGCAGTGTCTTTTCATCAATTTCTACACCTCCCTCCATTCATGGGTATGATGTTTGGTCTCGGCCTCTTGATGATGAAAGGTTTTTATTTAAAACGCTGGGGCGAACAAAAACACCTCATAAAAATGGGCATCCAAGAGGAGAGAAGAGATCGTCCCCGATTTGACATCTTCAGCAAAGTAGAAGGCGTTGAATTCGATACCTTATTATTTTTCTTTGGTGTTCTTTCGGCTGTAGGGGCATTGCAGTATATTGGCTATCTTGCCCTGGTCAGCGAAAATATGTATGGCACCCTGGGGCCGACCTACTCAAATATTATAGTTGGAATGCTTTCGGCAATTGTGGACAATATCCCCGTCATGTTTGCTGTCCTTAAAATGGATCCTGCTATGGGCCTCGACCAATGGCTATTGATCACCCTGACTGCCGGAGTCGGCGGAAGTCTACTTTCTGTGGGTTCAGCAGCAGGCGTTGCTGTAATGGGAGTTGAAAAAGAAAATTACAATTTCATGTCGCATTTGAAATGGGCTCCTGCGATTTTCCTGGGCTATGCAGGAAGCATAGTGTGCTGGTATTACGTGACACCTCACTAAAATATTCAAAGTCCGCGAGAGCTCCAAAGAAGAAAACTATATTAATCTTCTACTTTCTTTCGTAAAACAACCTGAATCTGCGCTACAGCGTCTTCCAGAGTCTGGTCAATTAGAGCCCCAAGCTTTACAGATATTAAATTGACCCGGTATTTTATCGACTGAGAGTTCAGCCCCAATTTTGCAAGGTTTTTTTGGTTTCTGTTCAACCTTTTAATTATGGAGCGGTTCAAGCGCATAAAAAATTTTCCCAGCCTTCCCAATCCTTGACTCTTAAGAGAGTGATCGTAACCCTTATCCTGATGTTCCAGAGAAATCACCTCAGCCCCCGTCAAAGCAGAACATAATTCACCCAAATCATAAGAAACGGGAGACCATGATTCCGATTTATTCAGCCGAAAAGTAGCCGAATGATCGCGGTTAAACAGGCTTGGCCAAACCCCCTGCTCATATAAATCTTCATCGGGAACTACAATAACCATCGCTCCGCCCGGCTTTACCAATTGCCACCATTGCTCCAATGCTTTTGGCACATCCCTCATATGTTCCAGGGAATGGCTGCTATGAACACAATCAAAAGAATTCGGTTTGAGAAAATTCAAAATATCCTGGGCGTCACCCTGCTCCTTATCAAAGGGAACCGCATTGGGAACAACCAGGTTGGGTCCGCAACCAATATCCAATACTCTGCCTGTAAAATATTTAGCCCGGAATTCCGGGCCACGTATTCTTTCTGTTTTAGATGCTTCATCCATAAATTTTATTAATTCTCGTAATAAGGTGTTCTACTGTTTTATTAACTATCCAGCCCTTTTCCCACGACGACTCTTCCAAGGGTAAAAATATAAACTTTATCCGCGCCCGCCTTCTTCAATATTTTTGCCGCCTCGTTTGCCGTTGCTCCGGTGGTAAACACATCATCTACTAACAATACATTTTTTCCTGCGACCCTTTCCGGACGATTGATCTCAAAAGCTCCTTTGATATTTTGCGCTCTTTCTGTTTTGGTTTTAGTTGCCTGGGCAGAGGTTGCGGTGATTCGTCTTAGCAAGGCACTCTCCAATGGAGCGCCTAAGACTCCAGCAACCTGACGAGCCAAAAGGAAAGCCTGATCAAAGCCCCTCTCTCTCATTTTATTAAAGTGCAAAGGAATAGGTGACACCGTAAAATTCATGTACTCCTTTTTATACTCGGAAAAATATTTTTCAAGCAAACCATTAATATCAGATAGAACACCCAACTGCTTCTGATATTTGAAATGATGGATCAACTGCCGCAATACGGTATCATAATGACCCAAGGATCTTGCCCGATCAAACTGGTAAGGATTCTGCCGGCACACCCCACAAGAAAATCCCTCCTTTGGATAATCATAAGAAATGTCTGCAGGAACACCACAAACAAAGCATATCGGGGTATGGATAAGACAAATGTCATCAAAGCAGGTACGGCAAAGATATTCACCTCCCCCCTGCCTGTCTCCGCTACAAAATATGCAGTTCTGCGGGAAAAACAGATTTAAAACGGCTGAAATCCATTTAAACCCAAATCGGGAGGTTTTCATAAGACTATCCCGATAAAACAGGAAACCTCAACAAATGCGTTAGTTGGTTTTTCTATCATAAAAGCAACAGTATCAAAGGTTTTTATATTTTTCGCATATTTTTTATGATAAAGTTTTCGGTTTAATAATCCCTCTTAAATTTTTATGAAAAAGAACCAAAAAATTGCCCTTCTTACAAAAAAACATGTTGCCCAAACCTATGGGCGATATCCCATTGCACTGGTGCGGGGTAAAGGCACGAAAGTGTGGGATAAAGACAACAAACAATATTTGGATTTTGTTAGCGGTCTAGCGGTAGACAACTTAGGCCATTGCCATCCTGATGTTGTCTCTGCAATCAAAAAACAAGCAGAAAAACTCCTGCATGTTTCAAATTTATATCATATTGAACCCCAATCTCAACTGGCAGAACAACTTACATCTCTCTGCTTTGCCGAAAAATTTTTCTTTTGCAATAGTGGAACGGAAGCCATCGAATCAGCAATAAAACTGGCCAGGAAGTTTTCGTTCGACCAGGGGCACCCTGAACGCACCGAAATTATTTCAATGCATAACTCTTTTCATGGACGGACCCTGGGAGCTTTATCAGCAACGGCTCAGAAAAAATTTCACACTGGATTTCACCCTCTATTGAAGGGATTCAAACATGTACCCTTCAATAACATACAAGCTGTCAAAAAAGCGATCAGCAAAAAAACGTGTGCCATATTGGTGGAACCCATTCAAGGAGAAGGCGGTGTAAACGTACCCGACTCCTCTTATCTTAAAAATTTAAAATCGCTCTGCAAAAAAAATGGCGTCCTCTTGATATTTGATGAGGTACAAACAGGATTTGGCCGAACCGGGAAATTATTTGCCCATGAACTATTTAAAACCAAACCCGACATTATGACCCTCGCAAAAGCATTGGGAGGCGGAGTGGCTATTGGAGCCCTGGGCGCCACAAATCGGGTTATGAAATCTTTCGTTCCCGGAACTCATGCCGCAACCTTTGGAGGCAATCCTCTCGCTTGTGCAGCGGCTTTAGCATCTTTAAAAGTCATCACAGGTAATGGATTCTTAAAAAACACTTCAGAAACAGGGGCCTATTTCTTTGATTGCCTACTAGAATTAGCGCAAAAACACTCGATAATAAAAGATGTTCGCGGCAAAGGAATGATTCTCGCCATTGAGCTTAACAAACCGGGAAGTGAAGTTGTTCTGGATTGCATGGGAAATGGTTTTCTAATCAATTGCATTCAACAAAATGTTATTCGCTTTCTTCCACCTCTAAATATTTCTCGTAAAGACATAAACTCACTTATGCCTGTTTTATCTAAAAGCCTTCTTCGATTATCAAAAAAGAAATCCTAATATTCGGAAAAACTTTTATGAAAAAAGATCTCTTAACCATCAACGACTTTAGCCGCGAAGAAATTCTGACACTCTTTGAAAAATCTGCAAACTTAAAAGAGAAAAGGGAAAAAGGCGTAGAATATCTTCCTTTAAAAGGAAAATCTCTTGGTATGATTTTCAACAAACATTCCACTCGCACCCGAATATCCTTTGAGGTTGGGATGTATGAACTTGGCGGACAGGCTCTTTTCCTAACGGGAGACCAATTACAATTGAATCGTGGAGAAACACTCAAAGATTCCGCCCAGGTACTATCACGTTACCTGAATGGAATTCTAATTCGTACCCACGAACATCAAGAAGTGGTAGACCTGGCGGAACATGCCACGATACCCGTCATCAATGGTCTCACAGACTTGAATCACCCTGTCCAAATTCTTGCCGATATTTTTACGATTAAAGAAAAACTCGGCAAGATAGAGAATATAAAAATAGCTTATGTAGGGGACGCCAACAATGTAACATATTCATGGATGACCGGAGCTTCATTGATGGGAATGGACCTGGTCATCGCCTGTCCTTCCGAATTCAAACCTTCCGAGCTGCCCCCACTCCACGGAAGTGGAAAAGTCGAGATTACCGACGATCCTTTTATAGCTGTAAAAGATGCGGATATCATATATACCGATGTATGGATTAGCATGGGAGATACTGGCGACCTGAAGAAAAAAGAAAAACTTTTGATTCCTTATCAAATCAACCAAAATTTATTAGACGCTACAGGAAAAAATTCTTTAGTGATGCATTGTCTCCCAGCTCACCGTGGTATGGAAATCACCTCCGAGGTTTTGGATGGAAAAGATTCTATTGTTTTTGATCAGGCAGAGAACAGGTTGCACGTTCAAAAAGCAATTCTCGAAACATTATTATGCTAGCCAAATCAATGATACGATTATAGATCTTCAAGCGAAAAATAAATTAACAAACTCGATTACGACAATGAGCTTTTGGATATCAGCCGCATTTTTCTCTAACCTTCATTTACTTCGACTGGCATTCACTTCATTCCTTATTGCCTTTCTTTTCACCTCCTTTCCAACCTCTTCTTTTTCAGAGGAGACCGACTTAAAGCTTCAACGGCATCTCATTTTAATCACCAAAAAAATTATTGTTCTCGAGAAGGAAATCGATGCTCTAAGAAAAAAATCCGAAACCAAAGAGAATCTTCAAAAAATAATCGATCTACAAACCCAAATTGACCGCTTAAATCTTAATTTCGATTCAAGGGCGACCCACTTGTCGTTAGAAGATAGTTCTTTGAAAAAAAAGGAGAAATCTCCATGGACAAAACAGCTGGAGGATATTACTGCCCCACTTCTTCAAGCCATTCGTGATCTGACTGAAAAACCCCGCAAAGTTGATTCCTTGAAAAAACGAATTAGCTCTCTGGAAAAAACTCTGGCTATCCATAAAGAGGCTTTTAAAAACTTGAATGAGTTTGAAAATGTTCGAAAAGAAATAGAAAATTCTTCCCAACCTGAAGACAAGCGTTATCTTTCCAGATTAACTTTACTGAAAAATAAATATGATCCCGAGCTAACTCGATTGAATCTCGAAGAAGCCAAAAAAGACCTTAATGAGATCCTTTCATCCGACGAATCCATCTTGGATTCAGCAAAACATCAAATAAAGGATTTTTTCAAAAACAGAGGAAAAAACTTACTAATAACACTTGCCGCCTTTTCTAGCTTATGGTGGCTGCTCAGTCGTCTCCGAAGATGGATTTTACGATTAAATCTATTTACCCAGATGAGTCCCGCTTTCGGCAAGCTATTTAGTGCTGCCTATAATATTTTTATCCTTATTATTTGTTTGTTAGTTGGTCTTGCCTGTCTTTATTTTTTCAATGACTGGCTCTTAATCAGTCTAATTGTAATGATCCTTTTGCTTGTTGCCTGGACTTCCCGACAATACCTTCCGACCTTCATTCAAGAAATCAAACTTATCGTTAACCTGGGAACCGTACGAGAAGGAGAAAGGTTTATCTGGAACGGTGTGCCCTGGCTGGTGAGGGATATTGGCTTGAGCGCAATATTGATCAACGAAAACCTCGAAGGTGGAGAACTTAGGCTTCCGGTTAGAGATCTAATAGATAAACACTCACGGCCCACCGTAGATGGAGAACCCTGGTTTCCAACTAAAGTCGGGGACTGGGTAATTTTGAATGATAACTCTTACGGACAAGTAAAACACCAAACTCTGGAGCAGGTGGTTCTTAGCCTAAAAGGAGATTCTTTAAAATACTATTCAACAAATGATTTTCTCAATCAATCCCCTCTGAATATTTCTACGGGCTTTCGTTACTGCATAGAGTTTGGTTTGGACTATAAAATACAAGATAGAGTTTGCGAAGAAATTCCAACGATTATTGAAAACGGATTAAAAAATATTCTTTCCAAGTACTTTGAAGGCGATGCCCCTGACTTTAATTTTATGGAGGTTCGTTTCGACAATCCAGCTGCCAGTTCCCTAAACCTTATTATTATCGTTCATGCCGATGGAAAATGCGCTGAACGCTACGAGGAAAACAGACGAGAAATTCAAACCGCTCTTATTCAAATCAGCAACGAAAACAATTTAACGATTCCCTTCAGCCAACTCACTATCAATATGGCCGAAAGCCTGCCTACTTCTGAACAAAAGAAAAAGTGATTAAATTCGAAGTATTAAAGAAGCATAGCCACTCTTCTGCCCGGCTCGGAGTTTTAACAACACCACGTGGAAAAATCAACACCCCGTGTTTTATGCCTGTTGGAACTCAGGCAACCGTTAAAGCCCTAACACCTGAAAACCTTGAAACCATTGGCGCGCAAATCATCTTAGGGAACACCTATCACCTTTACTTAAGACCAGGACATGAGTTGATTCAATCGCTGGGCGGACTCCACAAGTTCATGAACTGGCACCATCCCATTCTTACGGACAGTGGCGGCTATCAGGTTTTCAGCATGAACAAACTGACAAAGGTAACTGAGGAAGGGGTAAACTTTAAATCACATATTGATGGTTCGAGCCATTTTATTTCTCCTGAAAAGGCTATTGAAATCCAAAAAGCATTGGGCGCCGATATAATCATGGCATTTGATGAACCCACACCTTACCCATCAGATCTGTTGACAACCCAAAAGTCACTGCAACTCACAACTCGCTGGGCGAAAAGATGTAAAGATGCCCTGCAATCCGAAGATCAATCTCTGTTTGGAATAGTGCAAGGGGGAATGCACCCAAGCTTGCGGAAAGAAAGCGCAGAACAAATTACTGCATTGGAATTTCCCGGTTATGCAATTGGGGGATTGAGTGTTGGAGAAGAAAAAATTTTGATGAACGAAATGACGGAGCTAACCACTTCACTCCTGCCCCAACAGAAACCCAGATACCTAATGGGTGTCGGAACTCCTGAAAATCTTCTAACCTGTAGTTCTATGGGAGTAGATATGTTCGACTGCGTTATGCCTACCCGCAATGCTCGAAACGGATATTTATTTGTAACCGGTGGGAAGATCAACATCAAAAATTCTCAACATCAAAATGATCCGGAACCTATTGATTCAAATTGCTTTTGTTACACCTGCAAAAACTTTTCAAGGGCTTATCTCAGGCACTTAATTATGGCGGGAGAAATTCTAGCTATGCATTTACTCACATTGCACAATTCAACATTTTATCAAATCTGGATGAAAAGTATCCGCCAAGCCATTGAAGAAGACATCCCCTTTCCTTTTTCATGGAAGGATACAGCCGATTAATTCCCGACTTCATGACTCACTAATAATCCCATGGATTTTGAATTCATAAACATCATAACCCGACCGCTTAGACAAAGAGGCCTGGGCAACGGCTTTTAGAATTTCTACTTTTTCCGAATCCATCCATCCCATGAAACGATTGAATATTTTTTCAGGGAAATAGAGAGTCAAATTCAGACGGGCTCTTTGATAAGTAAATTGCGCCCCCGACCGCATAGGGTTACTGCGAAGCGGTTTGTATTCAACATGCCCTTGAAGCATATAATCTGCAATCTCGCGCCATTCCTCGCCAATCTTTAACAAATTTTCTCTAATAAGAGAAAGATACCGCCCTGGTTCGTAAAGTTCATAGGTGTAACTTTTCATAGGGTTTTTATCCAATCAATTTCGCTCGCAAAGCAAGAAAAAGAGGAATCTCTTTTCGCGAACGGTTTTCAGCTTTTGCTCTTTTTCCCGGTTGACTCTTTTTGTTTGATATCCATTCCTCCAACCCATCTACAGCAAAACCAGCATTCGAAAGCGCAGAAAAATAACTTTCAAGGGGTCGATGATAAGTAAGGGTAAAAGAATCTTTATCTGCAAAAGGAGGTGTGAGAATGGGAACATTAGTTTCTGTTCTGTAATGATCCACCCTCCGATACTCTATCTTTTTCTCTTCATCCCAACCCCAATGTGTCTGTCTCGGAATGCGAAAACAGGGGTGTGTCATCACCACAACAAAATGACATTGGGGTTTTAATCCAATGGCTGCATTATTAAACAACGATTCAATATTTTCAATGTTCTGAATGGCCATTAAGCAAGCCATTCCATCGAAGCGGTCTTTTTCAAAGTTTTCAGAGTTTGCCACATCGCCAACACGAAAACGTACGGAAGAACTCGACCGAGATTTAGCATGATTTATTAGTTCTGCTGAAGAATCGAGCCCTTCAACACGCATCCCTTTTCGAGACAAAAACCTTGAAAAAACTCCCTGCCCGCAAGCCAGATCCAGTATTCTGTCGCCCTTTTTTGCGTTCAGCATTTCCAGCACGCCTGGCATAATAATATCTTTTTGAAAATCTGTGCCCTGCGAGCCAACCAGCGAATCATACCAGCGCGAAGCTTGATCCCACATAGTGACCGGCTTTTTCGAAGGAACTCTTTTCGCAGGCACTCTTTTAGCTCTTTTCTTTTCCGGTTTTCTTTTCAAAATTTTTCCATGATATTAGATTCGCTCTCTGTATTTTCTCTACCCTTAAACCAAAAAGTTATCTGGTTTTCAAACTGGCGGGTTCGTATAAAATCATTTATAATTTTAGCAGTAAGAAAAAATAATTTCTTCGCCCTACAACCCAATTCCTGGTTAAACTCCCCTATGCAAAATTTAAGATCCCAGCAGACATTTGGAATTAAATTTCTTCTAACTCTTCTTTTTCTACTCACGGTATCCTGTGGGACCTCGAATCCCTTTAGACAAAGTCAGGAAGAACTAGATACAAAAATTGAAATTTTCAACTCTGAATTCGAAAGCAAGGCATTGGATCGAAGCTCGAGATTTATCCACCCCGATTATCTGGTAGAGTTCCAGAAAAAATCCTTGGACTTCATTAATAATGTAACCATTTTTGGAGCCACCACCCTTGATTTAAAACTTCTCAAAGATGACAAGCCCGTTATCGTCACTTCTTCCCTCTTTGAAACAGATTTCGACAAAGCGGAGCTGACGATACGCTATCAGCTCTCTGTTTTACCCAGCACAAAATTAAAAACAATAATCGTGAAACAAGAGTGGGTTAAATTCAATGATGTCTGGTTTGTGATCCCAAATTTAGATTCATTTTTAGATTGAACTTTAAACCCCACCATCCATTAAAAATTAAAGGATCACTTCAACCGCCTCGTTTAAAGAAATAGTGGTGGTGGTCACCTTACAGTTAATCCCATAAAGTTCTACACCTTCTTTATCTGCTCGTCGAAGCCATTCGCCAAACTCAGGATCAATTTCATCGTTACAGGTGATGGATTTTGTATCTTGCCTCTGTGAAACAAAAAAGACTGCCGTGCGATAACCTTTCTCACAAAACTCAATCAATTCCTTGACGTGTTTTGTTCCTCGTTTTGTTGGTGCGTCGGGGAATCTGCCAATACCGTCTTCCACCAAACTAACGGACTTCACCTCGACATACGCAGAATTCCTTGGAAAACCCAGTCGAAAGTCGAATCTACTGTTACCTGCCTTAACTTCACTCGCAAAGCTAGAATAGCCTTTTAAAAATGGAAGCGATTGTTCCATCAAAGCATTCGAAACCAGAGAATTGGCGAAGGCCGGGAATACCGAAACCCAAATAGAATCGTGCCGAACCAGGACCAGTGTGTAATCTGTTTTGCGTTTATCACTGGGTTGATGAACAAGTCTGACCTTACGATTGGCAAGCAACAAACCAGGCAAACGTCCAGGATCAGGAACATGGGCCAGAGTTTCCTTGCCTTCAATCTCAACACGCGCAAGGTATCGATTGGGTCTTTCCAGAAACACTCCATCTACAATTTTGTCACCAAATTTCATAAATTTGATTCCCTGAAGGGAAAGAGTAAAAAACAGAAATAGAAGGTCGAGGTCTAAGAATGAACAAACTGCTTAGTGATGTTCGCTATCTTTTCCTGCTTCCAGATTGACGGTTTTTTCAAGATGGAGCAGATTTTCAACAGAGGGAGACACGCGGTCTATGAAGGGTTTCGGGTACAACCCAATCAATAAGATCAAAAGGCATGCAGGAAGAAGAAGTTTAAATTCACCAGAGCTAATGTCAGAAATATTTTCAGAATTGGGTTTTTCTTGCATGGACCCTTGAAACATATAGAGCATATACATAGAAGCAAATATTATGGACAATCCACCCATTAACACTAAAATGCTTGCGAGACCTGCCAATAAATGTGAAGTCCATACGCCCATTAAAATCAAGAACTCACCTACAAACCCATTTAATCCAGGCAACCCCAATGCAGCCAGCATGACAAGCATGAAAACTCCATAAAGAACCGGCATGGATTTACTGAGTCCACGCAGCTCGCCCAGGTTTCGCGTGCCCATCCGGAGCTCAATAAATCCAACAATTAGAAATAACGCAGAAGCTATAATTCCGTGGTTGACCATTTGTAAGACACTACCTTCAATTCCTTCTCCATTTCGGGCAAAAATCCCCAAAACAATGAATCCAAGGTGACTGATACTGGAATAGGCGACAAGAGCCTTAATATCTTTTTGCGCAAGCGCAATCCAAGCACCATAAACCATTCCCGACGCAGCCATGAACCCAATGACCAAAGCCATACTTTCAACCGCTTCCGGGAAAAGAGGCAGACAAAAGCGTAAAAAACCATAGGCGCCAGTTTTAGACATAGCCCCTGTTAAAAGTATCAATGCGGGAATTGGACATGCGACATAGGCATGCGGCAGCCAGCTATGAAGAGGAAACACCGGAACCTTGATGGCAAAGGCCACAAAAAAGAATAAGAACATCCAGATCTGCATGAACGGGTCGATATGAGTATGGGAAAGAATGCGCAGATCAAAAGTCACTTCATGTGTTGCACCGTAATGAACCATGGTAAGAGTGAGGATGGCAACCAACATCAACAAACTACCCACCAGAGTGTAGACCACAAACTTCATAGTCGCATAAACACGACGCCCCTCACCCCAGATACCAATGATAAAATAAGTGGGTACCAGCATTAACTCCCAGAACACATAAAACAGAATGGTATCCAAAGCCAGAAAAACACCCAGTGTGCCTGCTTCCAAAGCCAGCATCAGAGCCACAAAATTTCTAAGATCTTTTTTCTGATTCAGTGATAGAAGAATAGATATAACGCCAAGGAACGCCGTCAAAACAACAAGCAATAAACTTATGCCATCAACGCCCACAAGATAATTTATATGAAGAGCGGGCACCCAATGCAAATTCTGGACGAATTGCATTTCCGGGTTACCTGCATCAAAAGCAAACAATACCCATAGAGAAATAAGTAAGGTCGAAGAGGCAGCACCGACACCTGCTGTCTTAATAAGTCCGGTATTATCACGAGCAACAAAAATCAACGCCAGTGCCGTTACAAGAGGAATGAAAATAATGAGAGTTAACATTTTTCTCTACAGAAAAACTACAAATAATAAAATAATTACCATTCCAGCAACCATGTTCAATGCGTACGAACGCACCCTACCCGACTGCCAGAAACTAATTCCTCGACTCACTTCTTTGACCTGAAAACCCAACTCGTCAACGGCAAAGTCAATCCCCTGCTTTTCAGCTTTTTCTTCCATAAAAGCCCCAATCGCTTTGGTGGGCTTTACGATTAACAGGTCGTAAATTTCATCGACATAATATTTATGGAATAACAAATCATACAAAGGAGCAAACGCTTCTTTCATCAATTCTATGCGATCTTTACTCACCTGATACACTAAGGCTGCTGCGGCGATACCACCGATTCCTGCAAGAAGAGCGATCGTTTCCAAAACCCCATCATGGAAATGATGCACCTCTCGCCCAAAGACTGGAGCAAGAAATCCATCTACCAGGGGGCTTAAAAATCCTCCACCCAAGGCCAGGACCGCCAAAATAATTAAAGGTAATGCCATCGATGTAGGCGATTCATGAGGGTGCGCCTCTGGACTCCTCGTTTCACCAATAAACGTAGAGAAATAAACTCGGAAGATATAAAAAGCCGTCATGCCTGCAGTGACAAGTGCGATGGCCCAAAAAACAAAATTCCCCATGTCCGCATGATAAGAACTGAGAATAATCGCTTCTTTACTAAAATAACCACTGGTAAGAGGAAACCCGGCCAATGCCAGAGCCCCTATTAAAAAGGTGGCGTGGGTCAAGGGCATGACCTTTCTAAGTCCACCCATTTTTCTGATGTCCTGCTCCCCATCCAGCCCATGGATCACACTTCCCGCCGCTAAGAATAACAGCGCTTTGAAAAATGCGTGTGTCATCAGGTGGAACATACCCAGGCTGTACACCCCGATTCCCATTGCCAAAAACA
>Ga0114932_10000177_pt1 | contig 73810 bp, 68 predicted proteins | sample 2SBtaG_2_FD_87286 | JGI IMG/M metagenome (GOLD analysis project Ga0114932, IMG submission 87286) | Deep subsurface microbial communities from Kolumbo volcano to uncover new lineages of life (NeLLi) - 2SBTROV12_ACTIVE470 metaG | ecosystem: Environmental > Aquatic > Marine > Volcanic ...
AAATCATCCTGCTTCATGAAAACCATCTTAGTCATCGACGATAATACAGACATACGCGACAATACTGCGGAAATCCTGGAAATGTCCGGTTACAAAACATTTACAGCCGAAAACGGTAAGAAGGGTGTAGAGGTAGCCATCAGGGAAAAGCCAGACCTGATCGTTTGCGATATTATGATGCCCGAGCTCGATGGATATGGAGTACTGCACCTGCTCCGCAAAAACCCCGAGACGCAATTCACCCCCTTTATTTTTCTTACAGCCAAAACAGAGCGTGCCGATCTTAGGAAAGGTATGGAGATGGGGGCTGATGATTATATCACGAAGCCTTTTGAAGACATTGAACTGCTCAATGCTATTGAAGTGAGGCTGAAAAAAATACAGTTCCTGGGACATCATTACGCTATGTCGCCATCCGGCATCAGCCAGTTCCTGAAAGATGTAAAAGATACAGGGAGTTTTGGTCAGCTGGCAGAGCAATACAGCATCGAAACATACAGCAAAAAACAACCTTTATATCATGAGGGCAAGCGCCCCCGCTATCTCTATTACCTCGTAAGGGGTAAGGTGAAAGCTTTTAAAATACATGAAGACGGCAAAGAATATATTACCGATATTCTCAGCGATGGCGATTTCATCGGATACCATGCATTGATCAATGATTCGAATTATGCAGACAGTACCCTGATACTGGAGGAAGCGGAGATCATGCAGATCCCCAGGGAAGACTTTTTGCAGATGGTCTATAAAGACATCCAGGTAGCCGCCAAATTCATACACATCATTACACAAAACATTAAAGAGAAAGAAGAAAGGCTTATCAGCCTGGCTTACAGTTCTCTCAGAAAACGTGTAGCAAAAGCCCTGGTAGACATTCATAGTAAATACAACAGCAATGGGGGTTCGAACCCCATTGAAATATCCCGGGACGATATTGCGCATTACATTGGTACTGCAACCGAATCACTCATTCGCACCCTTAGCGATTTTAAAGCAGAAAAACTGATACAGATCAAAGAAAGCAAGATCATCATTACCGATATCGGCAAGTTGCAGAACCTGTTGTATTAAAACCACGACTCAATACTGTCTTCTTCTTGCGGCACTCCTTTCTGAACGCCTGTTACCGGCTCGGACTTTAAAGGCGCGCTGCTTTTTGAACGTGTTTTTTTATGTTGTATCCGAGCTGCTTCTACCTGGGCGCCTTCTTCAATATCCAGTACAGGGCAGTTGAGTTTACCCCTGATACGCGCAGTATTGGCAATGACGGCCTTCTTACTGCTGGAAATATCTCCTTCCACTGTTCCGAATACCAGCAGGTCAGACGCATCAATATTCCCATTGATCACTCCGGTTTCGCCAATTACCAACTTATCCTCTGCAACGATATCACCCATCACCGTGCCATCGATCCTTCCTGCTGTGGCAGCGTTGATGTTTCCGTGTACGATCACTCCCCTGGAAAGAAAAAAGCCAGCGGTATGTGCACTTTGTAAAATATTTTTCAGACTTAACAGGCTCATTGCTTGTGGGGAGTGGGTGTGGGAGTAGCTGGCGTCAGGTCTTTATCCTGGAATACCGATACCGTAGTGCTTGAATTCCCAATGTCGATGCCCACACTTCGCTGCTGCTTGCCATCGGATATACGGAATGAATTATACAGGTACCCAATGCTGGCCAATTTTTCAGGTTCTGGCGCCACTTCCACCTGGATACTTCCATTGAATTCATTTTTAAACGCTTCTACCAGCTCCGGGTAATAAGCGCCACCACCCATGAGGTAAATTTTTTCACAGATTTCAAAATCCTGGTCGTTGAAATACTTGTTCAGCAGCAAATAGATCACTTCCCTGAAATACTGGTTGAGTATACTTTTGCGCAAACCTTTGATATCTACATTTTCACGGTTGATGAAAATAGAACCCTTACGAAACGCATCATCCAACTGGTGCACGTTTTTCATTTTGAGGTAATAGCGTTTGCTTAGTTCCTGGTGCAGGTTATCGATGGCATATTGTAATCCATAAGAGCTGAAGCAGGTACGATGTACGAGCCCGTTTTCCGTTGCCATCCCCCCTTCAATGGTTCCAAAGCCCAGGCTGATGGCAATGAAATTGGTAGGAGGTTTGTTGCCGAGTATTTTTTTCAATCCGATGATGCATCCTACAATTTCCGGTATGACATCAAAATTATCAACATCGAATGTAGTTCGTTTGACACTTCCATTCACGTTATAGGTTTGGGTATCATATTCAGCCATGAAATGCCTTTTACTGAGGAATTGTTCAGCGGTTGACTTGTAAACACTGTACGTAGAAAACGGAAAACCCATTGTAACAGCAACGGGTTGTTCTACTTGTGCGGCTACGGTAACAAGCGCCGATTTAAACAATACTTCATAGTCTTCCAGTTGTGGTGAAGCATTGGTGACATGGTTGGGATTGACACCGGCTCTTTTTGCCAGGTTGCCCACCATGTACCAGGTGTCTTCTTTTTTGATTTTTAATCCGTTCAGCAAGTCCTTAGCAGAATTTTCGGTATTGCCGAAGGTGGTTTCCAGCACACTGGGGAAGTTAACAGTTAATACTTTCATCTAATACTTTATTTTAATAGTCAGGTAGACAGGGGAAAGGGCACTCAATTCAGAGTAAGTAGAGTTGATGCAATAGCAAGTGTTCTTTAAGTATTAGTATGGGCAGAAATATGCTACCAATATCAAGCCAAATTTGTTTTGGCAAGTAATTATTCTAATAAATAATTGATAAATTATCTTGAATTTCATTAAAATCAAGGAGCCCTGGCCAGCATGCTGCACTGACCAGGGCTCCTTACCGGAAGACTTTTCTTTATTGCAAGGCACCAAAGTCGATCGTTGGCTTCTCTGTAGCAGGCGCATGCGCGAACACAGATCGCAACACCGTATTGTTACTGAAAAATCCGCCGTTGCTCAGGAAGAAAGCGCCATTCTCTTCTCCACCGCTATAATCTACGCGATATCCTTTCTGTGCCGTAGCATCGCCAGTGAACACCATTTTGGTAAGAGGTAACCAATCACCGCTCTTGGGTTTTACCCATTGGTTTTGGTAAAAAGCTTTGCGCGTAACATTCCCCATGGAGGGATCGAAATTTTCCAGGAAAGAATGCAAATGCGTTAAATAAGTATGGGTATGCGGACGGCTGAAACTGGCAATCAATAACCACTTATGCTCTTCCGGTGCATAGAAACAAGCGGTATAGTTGGTATACTCATTGGCAACCGGCTCTGCATGCAACAGGAAACGATAAGTCTCACCGGCTTGCCAATTGTATTTCAGGTAACTCTGTCCCCCAGCGCCTTCGTTGCCAAATTCTCCTGCGTGTACCTGTTCTCCTTTTTTCAATAACCTGATCTTTTGATCTTCGGGTATGGACCTGGGGTCATCGGTTTTGAACGGACTCCACACAGAAAACAATACACGCCTTTCTGTTGTTGAATTTACCTGTATCCCAAAATAGCCTTCGGCAAATCCATCAGCCATAAAATAAGAACCAACAGGATCGCTTCCTATGGGCACTTTTATTTCATTATAGAACCATTCTATTTCGTTGCCGGTTCCGGAGAGATCATAATTGATATGCACCGAAGGGCCTCTTCTTCCCCAATAAAAATAATTGCCCTGGTTGTCTTTTACATACTTTGCTTCGGCATCAACCGATGTACCACTGAGGTGCAACTCGCTGATCGTTGCAAATTCAGCTCCTGTTTTTTTAAGTCCCGCTATGTCTATTTTAACATAGCCAGCTGGAACAGTCCATTCGCCGAACTCGTATTCTTTTGCAGCAGCGCCACTTACCCTGACTTTTTTTGCAACACTATTAATAGTGCACTGTAGTTCCGATTGCCCTTTCTCTACTACAACAGGAGCTGTTATTTTCAATGTTCCCGGCTTGGCCAGTTTCACATAAGTGCTGAACACGGCTTTTGCATTCCGCCATTCTTTCCATCCTTCATTGGTTATTTTTTCCGATGCATTTCCTGCACATACAGTAACCCAGGAATTACCACCCACAGGAACTGTAAGCGTTGTATCGCCGGTTGCCCGGAAAGCGGATAACCCTGCCACACACATAACAACAATGATCAACCAATATCGCTTTCTCATTTTTTGATTTTTAAATTTCGCTTTACCTGATCGGGCTGATCCAGTAACTGTATTCATAATTTGCAAAAGGCAGCCTGTATTCTTTCAATGGCCATGCACCCCAACTATCCATTCCTTGTACACCTGTTTGTTGCAGGTCAATGTGCAGGTATATTTCATTACGTTCTGTAAGCTCTCCGGAATGGTACTGTTTTTTATCTGCACCCGGATCCAGGTCGTTCATGCTGTAGGGCAACACAGCCACATTCAATAAACTATCACTAGCTGTAACGCGCAATCCTTTTCCTTTATCGTTGGTGAAGTTCACCCAACGCAGGTCTGACTTATTCCCGCTTTCCTGCGGCCTTGCATAAGGGAAATATTGTTCATTGACTGTTTGCTTGTAAATGCCCACCAATGAAGCCGATTTCCTGTCCCAATAACTTTCACCCGGGCCTCTGCCATACCATTCCATGTTACGGTATTGCTTATTCAATTGCAGGTCATTACCTATTCTCATCAGGAGCGGATATTTTCCTTTTACTGCAGTGAAGCGGTTGTTGATCTTTACTTTTCCATCTGCATACACAGTAAATGTTTGCTCCTGTATCGCATCGCCATTCAATAATTCTTTTTTGAACTTCACTTCATAAGAGCCATCTGCGTTGGCATTATTAGCAACTGCTAACATTTTCCCTTCATTGTATGCATCGCGCCACATACGCAGGTTGTGGTTAAAGCCGGCTCCTATATCGTTATCGGTAGGTGCGCGCCAAAATGCAGGCTGCGGACCTTGTTGCAACAACTCCTGTTTTTGCACGCTGTATTGTTGCATGGTTCCGCCGGACGCATCGAATTGTATATTGAAATCTTTACCACTTACTGTAATGGTATTGCCCGATTTGGCTCCGGTAACATTGCCTTTGCCGGTAACAGTCATTGGCAGGAGCGTTTTGCCCAGTGCAAATTGTTCATACGCTGTTTCGTATCCTTTTTCCAGGAACGGCTCCGCTTCTTTTAACCGGTAATGCAGGTTGAGAAAATATTCTTTTCCTTCTTTTTGTTTTACCTGTATGGGTAAATTGATAGCAGCACTTTCACGTGGAGCAATAGAAAGTGAAGCTACCGTTCCGTTCTCAACCAGCTTACCATCTTCCATCAATTCCCATATCAATTCCACATTGTTGAGATTGCGGAAGAAATAACTGTTATTGATCGTAATACGGTTATTGCCTTCGTAAGCCGTTTTGATGTACTGGTACACTTTACGTATCTCCACGGCCATCGGTGTCATTTGTCTATAAGCCGTTACTACTCCTTTAATGCAAAAATCATTATCGCTGAAGTTCTCGTTCACCGGCCCTTCCAAAGGAAAGTCACCACCATAGGCTTTGATGCGTTTCCCGTTTTTCACGGTATCGATAGACTGGTCGATCCATTCCCAAATAAAGCCGCCCTGTAATTTGGGATGGGTCTCAATCACATCCCAGTACTCTTTGAAATTGCCCAGGCTATTCCCCATGATGTGTGCGTATTCACTCATGATGAGCGGCCTGGTATTTTTACTTTTCGAATAACCGGCCAACCAGTCAGGCGACGGATATTGCGGCACGATCATATCAGTGTTGAAATCGAATTCCGCCCGCTCGTATTGTACCGGCCGGGTATCCTGTTGCTTCAACCATTCATACGCTTCGTAAAAATTGGCGCCATTGCCTGCTTCATTTCCGAGCGACCAGGTAACTACCGACGGATGGTTTTTATCTCTTTCATACATGCGCGTGATCCTTGCCAGGTGCGGTACGCGCCACAAGCGATCGTTGGCAAAAGTGGTTTCCAAACTATAATAGCGGCCATGTGATTCAATGTTGGCTTCGTCTACCACATAGAGTCCGTATTCATCACAAAGATCCATCCAGTAAGGATCGGGAGGATAATGCGAATGGCGGACTGCATTCACGTTCAGCTTCTTCATCATCTCCATGTCTTTCCGCATATCTTCTTTTGTAAGCGTATGACCTTGTGTGGGATTGTGCTCATGCCTGTTCACGCCTTTGAGGAATACACGTTTGCCATTCACCAGGAAATCGCTCCCTTTTATTTCGATGGAGCGGAAACCTACTCTTTGTGGAACCACTTCCAGTACATTCCCATTCTTATCTTTCAGGGTGAGGTACAAAGTATAGAGATAAGGTATCTCGGCCGACCAGGTATGCACACCGGGCAATTCTTTGCGGAAAGAAAGTTTTGCATGGTAATTACCCAGCGACTGTAGCAAGCCACTCTCTTCTTTTGCAATGCTGTTTCCACCGGCATCGGTCAGTTCCATGCTCACGAAGAAACTATCAGGTTTGCTGTGTAGCGTGTGTTGGTCTATCCTGTAGTTTTCTACTGTGATATCAACATTCAGCAAGCCCTTCGTATAAGTATTATCCAATCCTGCCGCTATTTTGAAATCGCGCAGATCTAATTTAGGTGTTGAATAGAGATAGACTTCCCTTTCAATGCCTGAAATACGCCACATATCCTGGCATTCGAGGTAAGAGCCATCACTCCAGCGGTATACTTGCAATGCCACCAGGTTCTCTCCCGGATGCACATACTTAGTGATATCGAATTCTGCAGCCAGTTTGCTATCCTCGCTATAACCTACTTTTCTTCCATTTACCCATATAAAAAAAGCAGACTTCACCGCACCCAGATTAATGAATACCTGGCGGCCATTCCATGCATCGGGAATGTTTACCTTCTTGCGATAAGAGCCCACCGGGTTGTTGTCTTCCGGTATATCATAAGGCGGATCGAGTTTAGCGCCTGTTTTAGTGCTCCCTGCAAACTCATAAGGTTGGTTTACATAGATCGGCAATCCGTATCCATTTAGTTCCCAGTTGGCGGGCACTTTAAAATTTTTCCAGCCGGCATCGTCAAAATCTGTTTTATAAAAATCTGCCAGTCGCTTCCGCGGATCCTGCACCCAATTGAATTTCCAATCGCCATTCATTGAAATAAAATAGGCCGATTGTTCCTTTTGTTTTTTTGCTGCCAGCTCCCTGCTTTCGAAAGCGAAAGCGCTGGCGCGCATGGGCAGTCGGTTCTCCGAAACAATATCGGGCGTCTGTAATTCAGTGGGAAGTTGTTGCGCTCCTGCCTGCAATAAAAGCAAGAGAGCCGATCCTAAGAGCAATTGTTTTTTCATGACGTATTTAAGATGATCGAAAGACTATTTTGATGCCACACAACGGAAGCCTGTATGCTCCAGTCCCGTATCGGTAGAAGTTTTCATTCGCGATGTTACCCTGTACCCTTTACAATAAGAAGCGTTGCACATGAACGACCCGCCGCGCACCACTTTCTTGGGAACAGTAGGTTCCATAGGATCATAGCTGGACGAAGGGCCTGTTGGATTTGCCGTTACTGTATTTTTTAATGATTGATAATAATCAGGACGATACCAGTCTGCCGTCCATTCCCAAACATTACCGGCCATATCGTACAAGCCATATCCGTTAGAAGCGAAAGACCGCACGGGCGCCAGCCTGTCGAAATGATCCCAATCGGTATTCTTCACAGGAAAAACGCCCTGCCAGGTATTGGCTTTGGGTTTACCCGATTCAATGGCTTCATTGCCCCAGGGATATTTGGCATTGGCCAGTCCACCCCTCGCTGCATATTCCCATTCCGCTTCGCTGGGCAAACGTTTACCGGCCCATTTGCAATAGGCTACGGCATCATCCCACGAAATATGTACCACCGGGTAATGGTCCTTGCCATTGATATTGCTGTTGGAGCCTTCAGGATGTTTCCAGTTAGCGCCTTTTACCCAGCTCCACCATTGCGATACATCTGTTAAAGGCACAGGATGATCCGGCTGTGTAAACACAAGCGAGGCAGCTACCAACTGGCTTTCATCGGGCTTTGGCGTACCAGGAGGTAATTGTTTTTTCATCTCTTCCCAGTCCGGCGCTTTTTCTGCTGTAGTGATATAACCGGTAGCCTTCACGAATTTTTTAAAATCGGCATTGGTCACTTCATTCGCATCCATCCAGAAACCATCCAGCTTAACCTGGTGCTGCGGGTATTCATCGGGTCTTCCTTCATCATCCGATGCGCCCATTGCGAATGTACCTCCGGCAATCCACACCATGCCTTCATGCGAAATTTTTCCTTCGGTAATAGTGATACTGTCTGTCTTCTTTACTGCAAAACGTTGCGGCAGATTCTTTTCGCAGGAAAGCATGCTGTCTTTTTTACCTGCGTTCGCTGCCTGCTCTTGTTGATGGTTCTTACAGGAGCCGAGCAACAGCGTTGCAATAAAGAAATATGTTTTGAACTGATATTTCATTAGTCCTTAACCTCCTGCTCAAAAATTTTCATTGCTTCATCATCATGGTATTGGTTGATCAGATCCTTTAGTTGTTGTTTTAATGAAGCAACCAGCCGGCTGTTCTTTTTTTCTGCATAAAGGTTCTTCATTTCGGCAGGGTCTTTCTTCAGATCATAGAGTTCCCATGCATCTGCCGGTCCGTAAAAGCGGATCAGTTTATACTGAAGGGTGCGGATACCAAAATGAGGCGATACACGATGCGGCTCGGGATATTCATAATAATGATAGTAAGCTGCTTTGCGCCAGTCTTTCGAATTGCCGGTTTGCAACAAGGGCAGGAAAGAATTTCCTTGTATAGAAGCAGGTGCTGTTACCCCGGCAATATTCAATATGGTAGGTGCGAAGTCGATGTTCACGATCATATCATTCACCGAGGTTCCCGGTTTGATAACACCGGGATAACGCATCACCAACGGTGTTTTCATAGACTCTTCATACATGAACCGTTTATCAAACCACCCATGTTCTCCCAGGTAAAAACCCTGGTCAGAAGCATAGATCACCACCGTGTTTTGTGTGAGTCCGTTCTTATCCAGGTAGTCCAGTATTTTACCAATGTTGCGATCCAGCGACCGGGCGGTGGACAGGTAATCTCTCATGTAGTGCTGGTACTTCCATTCTACAAGCGCTTTTCCTTTGTACTGGCGTTCGTCAAAATCCTTACTCACTTTATCGTAATAAGCTTTGAAAGCATTTCTTTGTTCCGGTGTCATGCGGCCATACATGCCTCTTTCGCCATAGTTGGCATGCACTTTCAGATCGTAATCGAGCAGCATGGTTTTATCAACCGTCATGTCCTGGTTCTTTGCTGCAAGACGGCCTTTGTAATCATCGTAAAAGTTAGCGGGCAATGGGAATTGTTTATCATCAAAAGCGCCCAGGTCTTGTATATCAGGTAACCAACTCCGGTGCGTAGCTTTTTCTCCTATCACCATACAAAAAGGTTTGGATGTATCCCTGTGATCGAGCCAATCGAAACTCAGCTGGGTGATCACATCGGTGATATAACCTTTGAGGCGAACGGTGTCGTTCTTCGGACCAATAAAGTCAGGGTTATAATATTGTCCCTGGTCCGGCGGCACCTGCCAGTAATCAAATGCATCTCCCGGCAATGTCTGCAAATGCCATTTGCCGATCCAGCTGGTCTGGTAATTTTTTTGTTTGAGCAGGCGGGAGAACACTTCCTGCCGGATATCAAAGGGGTTGGAAATATTATTCACTTTCAATCCATTGATATGGCTGTATTTGCCGGTAAGCAATGTAGCCCTGCTCGGTGCACAGAGCGAGTTGGTAACACAGGCATTCTGAAAAATGGCGCCTTCCCTGGCGATGCGATCGATATTGGGCGTTTGCATCAACTTACTTCCATAAGCACTGATGGCCTGGTAAGCATGGTCATCGGAGAAGATGATGAGTATGTTGGGCGCTTTTTTATTTTGCTGCGCCGTCAACGTCAAGCAGCATAGCAAACTGCTCAACACCAGTATTGATCTGATCATAAACTGATTTTTTTAGACTGACCTTTTATTGTTGGGAAGCTGATTAATTTTTGATTCACCATGATCTTACATTCACCACCGGCATGCGAGACTATTTTACAACCGGTTACTCTGCCTTCTTTCCATTCCATGTCTACCACAAATCCACCTCTTGCACAAAGCCCTTTTACGGAACCGCTGCCACTCCATGCAGCAGGCAGGGCAGGCAGCAGCTGTATATAATGCTCCTGCGACTGGATAAGCATTTCTGCAATACCGGCCGTTCCCCCAAAATTACCATCGATTTGGAAAGGCGGATGGCCGCAGAATAAATTCGCATAAGTACCGCCGCCGCCAGACATTACAATGCCCATACGTGTTACCGGCTTGAGCAACTGGTTCAATAAGATCAGTGCATGATCGCCATCACCCAGTCTTGCCCAGAAATTGATCTTCCAGGCTTTGGACCATCCCGTACCCCCATCGCCCCTGTCGGCCAGGGTTTTCCTCGCAGCTTTTGCCAGCTCAGGTGTTCGTACAATGCTGATCTCATCATAAGGGTGCAGGCCATACAGGTGAGATACGTGCCTGTGCTGGGGTTCCGCATCTTTCCAGTCATCAAGCCACTCATTCAGATCGCCCGCTGCACCTACCTGGTCAGGCGCGAGTTGCGGAAGCAATTGTTGCAACTCCTTACTCCAATCGCTGTTGGTATTCAGAATAGCCGATGCATGAATACAGGCATTGAATAATTCGCGGCATATCTGCATATCGATGGCAGGTCCCATGGCAGTCTGGCCATGAAAACCATCGGGCGTGATATAAGTATTCTCGGGAGAATTGGAAGGCGCTGTAACCAGCCAGCCATGTTTGGGTTCGCGTATCAGTACAGATTGCAGGAATTGCGCAGCGCCCTTGAGTACGGGAAAATACGTTCTCAAAAAAGCAGTGTCTTTGGTAAACCGGTAATGTTCCCAGATATGCTCGCAAAGCCAGGCGCCTCCTGTAAGCGTAGAGCCCCATTCAGCACCTTCGCCCGGAGAAGTATAACGCCATGGATTACTGATCACATGCGCTACCCATCCCTTTGCATTGTAATAAGCCTTCGCCGTTTTCTCACCAGGTATCACCAGGTCTTTGGTAAAACGGTGCAATGGTTCTGCCAGGCTGCTGAGATTGGTAGTCTCTGCGAGCCAATAATTCATTTGGATGTTGATGTTCAAATGATAATCGCCATTCCAGGGTGTTTGGTATTCTGTAGCCCACAATCCCTGCAGGTTCGCGGGCAGCAGGCCAGGGCGGGATGACGAGATCAGCAAGTACCTTCCGAAATTAAAATACAACACCGGTAATTCTAAATCTTGTTCGCCTTTATTATAACGGATCAGCCGCTGGATGGTAGTCAGCCCCGATACCGCATCGTTAGCAGGCATCTGCCAACGGCATCGGTTAAAATATTTTTGATAGGCAGCAGCGCTTTTGCTTGCTGCAACCGCATATTGCATGGCCTTTGTTGCCGATAAATAATGTAAGCATTGTGCAAGTGGATCCGGTGCGGTGAGTTGGGAAGTATTCCAGTTAAAATTCGTAGCCGCTGCTATTTTGATCCAGCATTCTGAAGCGCCTTCTATGTGCAATACATTTTCTTCTGCCGTTATTTTACCATCCTTAATAACAGGTTGTACTACCGATGCAAAGCGCATACCCTTCTCTTTACCCGATGGCAATTGTCCCTGCATGATCAGCTGATTTGCATTCGCTGTTACGGTTGCATGTTCTTTCCGGTAAAGTGATAACCTGGCATTGATGCCGGCTTTGCCGGAACTGCTCAACTTTATCCAAATGATATCATTCACAAAATCTGCAAATAATTCTTCTTTTATTTGCTGTCCATTACGCTTGAAACGGGTAACTGCTTTGGCATTTTCAAGATCCAATTGCCTTGTATATTCAGTAACAGGCATTGCACTGTCTTTCCATTCAATAAAAAGATCGCCGAGTGCCTGGTAACATCCATATTTCACATGGGCTCCACTTCCAAAACCCGAACCTTCTCCTTTCGCAATAAAATGTTTTTGCAGCAATGCCTGTGCTTCCCTGTTTTTTCCGGCGAGCAGCAAATCTTGTATGGGTTTCAGGTATTGATAGGCTTCCCGGCTGTCTGCATCCTGCTCTCCGCCAGACCATAAAGAGATCTCATTGAGCGCGATCCTTTCTTTGCCAGTACTGCCATACATCATAGCGCCCATTCTGCCATTATCCAATGGGAGGCTTTCTGTAAAAACTTTAGCAGCCGTATCAAATACAACCGTAATAGCTGCCCGTTGTGCATGCAATGCTCCTGTCAGCAACAGCAGTGTGGTGGTAGCAATTGTTCTTACTGCAAAATGCATCATCCGATGTTTTATTAGTTATCAGCTTTTACTTTATCCAATAAAGCAACCAATTCTTTTACGATCTCCGGGTGCTGTTCTGCTACATTGTACTGTTCACGAATATCTGTTTGCATATTGTACAATTGCGGCTTGGGTAAATTGCCCAATTCTATATTCACCACTTTGTCGTAAGCCGCTCCGTTATTGGGTACAATGTATTTCCATTGTCCTTTGGTAACGGATAACCCGCGCGCATCTTCTACGAGGAATGCCCTGTCTTCATCATGCTTACCCAACAAAACACGCAGCCGTTCAAAACTATCGGGACCATCGCCATTATTCAATGAGTGGCCAGCCAGCTTTGCCAATGAAGCATAAAGGTCAACCTGACTGAACAATGCATTCGTTGTTTTACCTGCTTTCACCTGCCCGGGCCATTTCACAATCAATGGCACCCTTGTGCCTGCTTCAAATATGCTGTATTTGCCTCCGCGCAATGCACCGCCGGGGTGATGATCGCCCAAATGCTCTACCGACCCATCAAGGTAACCATCATTCACCACCGGTCCGTTATCACTGCTGAAAATGATCAGGGTATTGTTGGTCAGGTGCAGGCTGTCCAGTGCATGCACAATTTGTCCAACCGTATAATCCAATTGCAAAATCGCATCTCCCCGCAATCCCATACCACTCTTACCCCTGAACATACTGTGCGGATAACGCGGCACATGAATATCGCCTGTTGCAAAATATAGAAAGAAAGGCTGTTGTTTGTTTTTGCCGATGAACTGTATCGCCTTTTGTGTGATCGTTCCGGCGATGTTTTCATCTTTCCAGCGTGCACTGTGACCGCCGCTCATCCATCCAATCCTGCTGATGCTGTCGATGATGGTCTGGTTATGCCCTTGCTGTGGATCGGGCTTAATGCGAAGCATTTCGGGATTTTCCTTGCCAGTAGGGTCGTTGCCGATCTTGTGTTGGTAATTCACTGCTATCGGATCGCTCGGATCGAGGTTCACCACGCGATGATTCTCTACATATACACAAGGTACCCTGTCGAGTGTGGCGGGCATGATGAATGAATAAGTAAAACCTACTTCATTGGGGCCCGGTTTGATATCGCCATTCCAATCGATCGTACCATTGGTACCAAGACCCAGGTGCCATTTGCCGATGGCCGCCGTTTGATAACCTGCCTGCTGCAAAGTCAGCGGCATGGTTCCTTTATTCATGGGAATAATCAGCGAGGCATCGCCGGGCGCTATGCCGGTTCCTTTTTGTCGCCAGGGATATTTACCGGTAAGGATGCCATAACGTGAAGGTGTGCAGGTAGCCGAAGTGCTGTGGGCATTGGTGAATCTCAATCCTTGAGCAGCCAGCCAATCAATATGAGGCGTTTGGATCCTCGTCATTCCATAACAACTCAGATCGCCATAGCCTACATCATCGGCATAAATGATGATGATATTAGGCTTTCGTTGTGCAGATACGGCACAGACAAGAAAAAGAGCAGCAAACAGCACTAACTGTTTACTGGCAGTAAACCTGGTGGTCATGATATTGCGGTTGGACTTTGATACTACCTGCTAATATAGCAAATTGACCTCCCGTCTGTGATTGCAAACGATTGCGCCAATTTAAAGGTACTTCTCGCCTTTGTTGCGCTTTACTTCAGCCACATATTCTTTGATGGCCTGTTCTTTTTCTTTTTTACACACCAACAATACATCTTTGGTATCCACTACAATGAAATCGTCGAGCCCCTGTAATACCAACAGCTTATCATGCGATGCCGAGATCATGCATTTGGTAGCGTCGATAACAATTACATTGTCTCCTGCCACAGCATTACCCAGGTAATCTTTTTCCAGGTTGTCATAAGCGCTGTTCCAGGTGCCCAGGTCACTCCAACCGAAAGAAGAAGGGATCACATATACATTATCTGCCTTTTCCATGATGGCCACATCGATGGAAATATTCGTACACAAAGGATAGATTCCGTCCATCGCCGCTTTCTCGCGAGCAGTATTGTAATCAGCCTTCACCCCATCGAAAAGTTCATACATCTCAGGCTGGTACATTTCAAAAGCTTTCACCACATTCTTTACCCGCCACGCAAAGATGCCGGCATTCCATAAAAAATCTCCGCTGGCCAAAAAGGTTTTCGCCAGTTCGAGATTGGGTTTTTCGGTGAAGGTTTTTACTTTATAAATACCATCGGCAACCGGCAACACATCATGCTGGATATAACCATACCCTGTGTTAGGATAAGTAGGATTGATGCCCAGCGTAACCAATGATTTGATATGACCCACAAAGTGAAGCGCCTGCAGGGTGATCTCTTTGAAACGTTCATTGTCCAGTATGAGGTGATCGCTCGGCGCCACGATCAAAGAAGCTTCCGGATCTTTCTGTAATAATTTGAAAGAAATATAAGCAATACAGGGCGCTGTATTTTTTCTGCTCGGCTCCGCAAGGATATTCTCTACCGGCAGCGCTGGCAATTGCTTTTTTACAATAGATGTATATTCATCGGAGGTAACAATGAAAATATTCTCTTTAGGAATAAAAGTGGCATAACGCTCATAAGTCCATTGGATGAGGGTCTTGCCGGTATTTAAAATATCGAGGAATTGCTTGGGATAACTGGTTCTGCTCTTAGGCCAGAAGCGACTGCCGATACCACCCGCCATGATCGCTACATAATGACTTTTATTCATCTCAATCCTATATTAGAAGTTGCAATATTAAAGGAATGCAACGAGTTCTTTGGTTAAATAATGCCTTCTTTTACCAGGTCATGTATGTGCAATATACCCAGGTATTTTTCGTCCTCGGCCACGATCAACTGGCTGATATCGTATTTCCGCAATACATCCAGCGTATCCACTGCCAGCATATCGGGTGGTATGGTTTTGGGATGAGCGGATAAAATATCAGCCGCTTTTATATCCTGTATGTTGTTGCTCTTTTCCAGCATACGCCTCAGGTCTCCATCGGTAATAATACCCACTACCCGGTTCTGTTCGTCGGTTACTGCAGTTACACCTAACCTTTTTTCGGTGATCTCCACGATCACTTCTTTCAATGTGGCAGTGGGTAACACATGCGGACGTTCATTATGTGTATAGAGATCCGCCGCCCGCAAATACATCCGTTTGCCCAGGTTGCCACCCGGATGGTATTTAGCAAAATCCTTGCCGCTGAAACCATTCAGTTCCATCAAACACACCGCCAGCACATCGCCCATGACCATCTGTGCCGTAGTGCTGCTGGTGGGGGCCAGGTTATTGGGACAAGCCTCTTTACTTACAGTTGTATTCAGCACCAGATCGCTCTGGGTAGCCAGGAAACTGTCGGTATTCCCTACCATACCGATCAATGCATTGCCGAAATTTTTAATAAGGGGTACCAGCACTTTGATCTCCGGACTTTCGCCGCTCTTGCTGATGATCATCACCACATCATCGCGCTGCACCATGCCCAGGTCGCCATGGATGGCATCTGCCGCATGCATAAAGAGGGAGGGGGTACCCGTTGAATTAAGGGTGGCCACGATCTTCTGGGCTACAATGGCGCTTTTGCCAATACCACTGATCACCAATCGTCCTTTAGACCCATGAACAACCTTTACAGCCTGCTCAAAAGAAGGGTCTATGAAAGCAGCGAGTCCTGCAATCGATTGAGCTTCTAACTCAATGGTATTCAGCGCTGTTTGATAAATCGATGTATGCATGCCGTGCAAAGGTAAACTTTAACAGCAAAGAGTGGATAATCCCCCTATACTTCGTTAACTTCGCGGTCCTTTTTAATGTTCCCGAACCGGATATATCCCGCCTGGCGGAAAGTTTGCATAAAAATTCCGGTAAAATGAGCTAACTTATCTATTTGTAAGATGTGCCGTTCCATCGGTACCAAAACTGTTTGTATAAATGGCAACAAGTACTAAAAAGACCCCTGCGAAGACTACAGGTAAGGCAGCCAGCAAAGCTGCTGTGAAAAAGACCGGGGGTGCCACTAAAAAAACTGCCGGTAACTTCGATATACATGCCGGGCTTGAACAATATTTCGGATTCCGTGAATTCAAAGGAAAGCAGGAAGAAGCCATCAACAGCCTCTTATCCGGACAAGATACTTTTGTGATTATGCCCACCGGCGGTGGCAAAAGTTTATGTTACCAGTTGCCGGCTATGCTTTTGCCGGGCTGTGCCATCGTTGTTTCCCCGCTTATCGCCCTCATGAAAAACCAGGTTGACCTGGTAAGAGGTTACAGTGAAAAAGATGAAGTAGCCCATTTCCTCAACTCTTCACTCAATAAAGGCCAGATCAAGGACGTAAAAGACGACCTCGACAATGGTAAGACCAAATTATTATATGTAGCTCCTGAAACACTCACTAAACAGGAGAACCTGGAATATTTCCGCGATCTCGATATTTCTTTTTTTGCAGTAGATGAAGCGCACTGTATTTCGGAATGGGGCCATGATTTCAGACCCGAATACCGCCGCCTGCGGGAGATGATGGACATCATCAATCCCAATGTACCGGTGGTAGCGCTTACCGCTACCGCTACGCCCAAAGTGCAGAGCGATATTGTAAAGAACCTGGGATTGCGCGATCCGAATATTTTCATTTCTTCTTTCAACCGGCCGAACCTCTATTACGAGATACTGCCCAAGATCAAAATGGACCAGACCGTAAAGAGCATCGTTAAATTCATCAGTCAGCATAAAGGCAAGAGCGGTATCATTTATACCCTCAATCGCAAAACCACTGAAGAACTGGCAGCCCTGCTGGTGGCCAATAATATCAAAGCCGTGGCCTATCATGCCGGGCTCGACCAGAAACTGCGTGCCGACAGGCAAGACCAGTTCCTCAATGAAGATGTGCAGGTGATCGTTGCCACGATTGCTTTCGGTATGGGTATCGATAAACCCGATATCCGTTTTGTGATCCATTTCAACATCCCCAAATCGATTGAAAATTATTACCAGGAAACCGGTCGCGCGGGCAGGGACGGACTGGAAGGTTTGTGTATTCTTTATTACTCGCATAAAGATGTAGCCAAGCTCGAACACCTCATGCGCGATAAGCCGTTGAGTGAGCGGGAAGTAGGCGGCCAGTTAATTGATGAAACGGTAGCGTACGCCGAGAGTTCCGTGTGCCGCCGCAAAATATTGCTCCATTATTTTGGTGAAGGATGGGATACGAAGAATTGTGGTAACTGCGATAACTGCCGCAACCCCAAAGAAAAGATAGAAGCGAAGGAAGAAGTGGTGAAAATACTAAAAGTGATCAGTGCGCTCGACGAACGCTTTGCCACCGATTATGTGGTAGGTGTAACGATGGGTAAGCTTACACCGCAGATGACCATGTTCAGGCACGACGGACTGGAAGTATTTGGTATTGGAAAGGATAAAGAACCTCATTTCTGGAACAGCCTTATCCGGCAGATGATGCTAGAGAACCTGATCCGCAAAGACATTGAAGAGTATGGGCTGTTGAAGATCACAGAAAAAGGCGAAAAATTCCTGAAGAAGCCTGCGTCTTTCAAGATCGTGCTCAACAATTTGTTCGAAGATGCCAATGCCGATGATGAAGAAGGCGATGGTAATGCGCAGGCCGGCGCTGCAACAGACGAAAAGCTGTTTGAAATGCTGAAAGAGCTGCGCCAGAAAGAGGCCAAGAAAAAAAGCCTGCCACCCTTCGTCATTTTCCTGGAAACTTCTTTGCAGGATATGGCTACACTGTATCCTACCACATTGGCAGAGCTGGAAAAATGCCAGGGCGTGAGCAAGGGAAAAGCATTGAAGTACGGTAAGCCCTTTGCGGAGATGATTGCCAGGCATGTGGAAGAAAACGACATCGTGAAGCCCGATGATTTTGTGATGAAAAGCGTGATGAATGCAGGCAACAACAAGATCTATATCATCCAGAACGTAGATAAAAAAATACCGCTGGAAACCATTGCCAAAAACAAGAGTCTGCGCCTGGATGAACTGCTCGAAGAAATGGAAACCATTGCCGCCAGTGGAACCAAACTCAATCTCGATTATGCCATCGACGAGTGGCTCGATGAATACGAACAGGAAGACATCATCGAATATTTCAAAGGTTGCGAAACATCTTCATTGCAGATTGCCCAGCAGGAACTAAGCGAAAACGACTTCACCTGGGAGCAACTCAAGATCATGCGCATCAAGTTCCTGAGCGTTTACGGCAACTAATTCAAGCGTTGCCTTCTTTGTCTTTATTATAATGAAATAACAAAGCGCCCGAAGGACACTGTTCAACCTGTTGCTTGATGCGTTCTGCACTGGCGCCATCTACATTCACCCATTTCTTTTCGCGTGGATCAAACACTTGTAACAGTTGTTTCCAGCAACGGGTGGAATGCTGGCAGTAGCCGGGTTTCCAATCTACAGTTATTTCATCATTACTGTACTTGACTGTTTTTTCACCCGGCGTGTCGCGGAAAACAAAAGTTCGCACTTTGGTATTCCCTTCAAGGATTTTTGAAACAGGACAACGGCTGGCGATCTCCTGTAGTTTTGTTTTTGTTTCTTCCGATACTGTTCCTTCAAACACAATATCACGATCAATGCTGGTAACCAGTTCTTCATTCTGTATTTCCTGGAAAAGATTGGTATTTACACGTATCGCGGGTATGTCCAACTCCTTTCGCTCAATATACATGCGCAGGGTAACCAGTGTACAGGATGCCAGCGAAGACAATAACAAAGTAAAAGGATCGGGCCCCAGGTCTTTCCCACCCGATGATTCAGGCTCATCTGCAATAAACTTTCCGTTACGCCATTCAATGGTACACTGATATTTTTCGGTACCGATACGGCCATGAACCGGTTCTTCTAATTTGTATTTCATAGGGGGTCCATTTTCTTAAAAATAAACTTAATTACCGGTATATTAACCCATATTAGAATTAATCGGATACGGCTTATATTTTCCTTAAAATGCAATATATTCACGGCTCCATTTTCTATCAAAAAACGCCTAACGACAAAGCAAAATGAAAAAGAAAACCGACAACAAGCCACAGGACAGCGGCGCCAATGATTCCAGGAGAAAGTTCCTGCGTAACAGCGCTACTGCACTGGCCGGCTTTTACATTCTTCCCCGCCATGTATTGGGTGGAACAGGTTATACCGCCCCCAGCGACAAATTAATCATTGCCGGCGTTGGCGCCGGTGGTAAAGGTGAAAGCGATCTCTGGAATTTTTACCAGAGTGGAAAAGCTGAAATCGCCGTCCTTTGCGATGTAGACGAAAGACAATTCAAAAAAAGCCGCGAACGCTACCCCAAAGCGAAGATCTACAAAGATTACCGCGAGATGCTCGAAAAAGAGGGCAAAAACGTCGATGCCGTATCTGTTTCAACACCCGACCATATGCACGCTGTGATTGCCATGGCTGCCATGCAACTGAATAAGCACGTATACGTGCAAAAACCGCTTACACACGATATCTATGAAGCGCGCAAGCTCACTGAAGCTGCCCACCGTTACAAAGTGGTTACGCAAATGGGTAACCAGGGCGCTTCGGGCGATGGTGTACGCCAGCTAATGGAATGGCACAACGCCGGCTTATTGGGCGATGTGCATACCATTTATTGTTATACCGACAGACCTGTTTGGCCCCAGGGTATTGCCTGGTCTGCACAAAAGCCGCCAATTCCCCAAGAGCTCGACTGGAACCTCTGGCAGGGCACCGCTCCTTATAAAGATTATGTAGAAGGGCTCGTTCCTTTCAACTGGCGCGGCTGGTGGGATTACGGTACCGGCGCCCTCGGCGATATGGCCTGTCATATTATGGCACCTGCTTTCGCTGTATTGAACCTGGGTTATCCCGTATCGGCAGAATGCAGCGTGGCTACCCGTTATGTAGAACCCTGGAGAAAGGCTTTCTATCCCGAATCAGGCCCTGTATCATCTCATATCATCCTTACATTCAAAGGAGAAAAGGGCAAGCCCGATGTGAAACTGCATTGGATGGATGGTGGTATACAACCCGAACGTCCGCCAGAATTAGGACCCAATGAAGTAATGGGTGATGGCGGTAATGGAGCCATCTTCATCGGTACCAAAGGCAAGATGATGTGCGCTACCTATGGTAAAGACCCCCAACTGTTACCAACCTCACGTACCAACCAGGTAAAAGTTCCGAAAACGCTGGCGCGCGTACCCAATGGAGACAATGGTCACTATGCCGCCTGGGTAGAAGCTGCTATTGCAGGTTATAACAGTGAAAAAGCCAACAACCTCAGTTCTCATTTCGATATCGCAGGTCCGCTTACCGAAAGCGTATTGATGGGTAACCTGGCCATACGCAGTTACGATATCCAACACAAAGAGAAAAAGGTGGATGGTAACGGTAAAGAAAGAGAAAATATCACCTATCCCGGCCGTTATATCAAGTTGATGTGGGATGGTCCGAATATGCGTATCACCAATTTCGACGAAGCCAACCAGTTTGTGAAGAGAAGTTACAGGGAAGGCTGGTCATTAGGTGTATAACATTAGTAATGCATAATAAAAGAGGCCGGTAATCTAATCACCGGCCTCTTTTATTTAAACAACGCGTTAATTTAAATGGCGAACGCTTTCATGTATTTCGCATCAGCCGCAGCGCTATCCAGCGGGTTGCTTCCGGTGAAAGCTTCCTGCTCTACAATATAGTTCCGCAATCCGTTGGCAGTACCTACTTTCAGTATCGAGTGAAAATCAATGGTACCCTTACCCAATTGAACAGATTCATGTCCATTGGCTGTTTTAGCATAATCTTTTACATGACAAAGACGGAAACGGTTGGGATGCTTTTTAAACCATGCTTCGGGGCTTTCGCCGGCAGCCACTACCCAGTAAATATCCATTTCAAAATCTACCAGGTCTTTATCGGTATTATTCATCATCACTTCCTGCGGCAATTGACCCTCTACAGGTTTGAATGAATAATCGTGGTTGTGGTAAGCGAAACGGAGGCCGTTCTTTTTACAGATCTCACCCGCTTTATTGAACTCATCGGCAAATTTTTTGAATTGGTCGATGCTCTTCTGCGGTCCTTTATACGGACAGATCAGGTATTTCATACCGATCTCTGCCGCTTCAGCAGCCTTTTTTTCAAAGTCTGTCGAGATATTGCAATGAGAGGAAATGATGCGCGTACCCAAACCATCCAGGTATTTTTTAAAATCTTTATTACTCATTCCCCAAAACATACCGCTCTTGCCTTCGAAGCTTTCTATTTGTTTGTAACCGTAAGAAGCCACTTTTTTCAAAGTGTCTTTCGCATCCCGGGCCATGTCTTCTTTTACGGTCCACAGCTGAAGGCCAAATGCATTCAGCTTTTTGGAAGCGGCAAAGCTTTCGATCAAAGAAGATTTCCCTTTAAATGGCAGTGCTAATCCCAGTGCAGCAAATGCGCCGCCCCTTAAAAAATCCCGCCTGCTAGACGATGACATACTATTGATTTAAGAGTTAATAATTCCAGATCCGAACAATCCACATTGTCGAATTTTCAAATTGCCTAATTGTCAAATTAACTAGGTTGCCCAAGCCTTGTCTCCTTTTTTATAAGCAATACAGCCTTCGTATTTACCGGGAACGGCCACATAGCGCAAAGCTTGTTTGGCGCCTATTTCCGATGTGAAGTAACCCCAGAGGGTCAGTTCTTTCATCATACGGAAATAATGGGTAGGATCTTCTTTCTTCTTGCTCTTCTGGTAATCTTTCTGTTCTTTGTCCAGCGCTACCAAAAGGTTGTGGCGTTGTTCGGGCGTGCTTTCCATGAAAGATTTGCTGTTCATTTTCTTGCTCGCTTCATCCAGCTTCTTCAGGCCTTCCATGAAAGTCGTCTGGTCTTTGGGCTCATAACAATCCCTTACGATAACTGTCATGAAATCGCCCACTTTAGCGGCTTTGGCGCCGGGTGTGCTGGTAGCAGGAAGAATGGTCTCGGCTACTTCATTCAGAAAACTCACATCATCTGCAGAGAAACTAACGGCGCCTGCTTCTGTTGTGCTTTTGGTTTTACAGCCCGACAAAAAAGCTTCCGCACCGAGGATGGTGCCTCCTAGCAGTAATGCTACACTGGATATGGCTTCTCTTCTGTTCATTGCTTAATGTTTTTAGTTGATCGTTATAGATTCTGTTTTTTCAATTCAGATACGGCATGATCCACTGCCCTGGCGGTGAACGCCATATAGGTCAGTGATGGGTTCACGCAAGCTGCGGAAACCATGAAAGAACCATCCGTTACATATACGTTGGGCGCATCCCAAACCTGGTTGTATTTATTCAATACGGATGTCTTCGGATCAGCGCCCATACGTGCAGTACCCATTTCATGGATACCACGTCCGGGAGTACCATCGCCATCACGTCCTTTCACGTCTTTCACACCGGCTGCTTCCAGCATTTCAATGGCGTCCTGCAGCATGTCTTTGCGCATCTTCAGCTCATTCTCTTTCAATTCGCAATCGATGGCCAGTACATTCAGACCCCATTTGTCTTTCTTGGTTTTGTCCAGCGTTACTTTGTTTTCGTGGTAAGGCAGTATCTCACCGAAGCCGCCGATACCCATTGACCAGGGGCCCGGTTCGGTCAGCGCATCTTTGTATGCACCACCGATACTCAGTTCAGCGATCTCGCGGCCATAACCCTGGCGGCTGGCGCCTCCCTGGTAACCGAAGCCTCGCAGGTAATCGCGCTTATCGCCAAACAGGTTGCGGTAACGGGGTATGTAAATACCGTTGGCACGGCGACCGAAATAATATTTGTCTTCGTATCCGTCTACATGTCCGCCTGCACCCACGCCCAGGTGATGGTCCATCAGGTTGTGACCCAGCTCTCCGCTGCTGCTGCCCAATCCGTCGGGCCATACATCGGTAGCAGAGTTCATCAGTACCCAGGCTGAATTCAGGGTAGAAGCATTCAGGAAAACGATCTTTGAGTTGAATACATAAGTCTTGTTGGTTTCTGCATCAAGTACTTCTACTCCGGTAGCCCTTTTCTTGTCCTTATCGTACAGGATCTTGGTAACGATAGACCAGGGACGGAGTGTTAACCTACCCGTTTTCATAGCGGCGGGCAGTGTGGCAGACTGTGTACTGAAATAACCGCCGAACGGACAACCCAGCCAGCATTTGTTCCTGAACTGGCAGTTGGTTCTACCCTCATGCGGCACAGTAATATTTGCAGTACGGCCAATGATCATGGCACGCTGGCCTTTATAATAGTCTTTCACCCTGGCCGAGACATCTTTCTCCACACAGTTCATTTCCATCGCCGGCATGAACTGGCCATCGGGCAATTGTGCAAGACCATCCCTGCTACCGCTGATTCCCGCAAATTTCTCTGCGTAATCGTACCAGGGTGCGATCTCTTTGTAACGAACAGGCCAATCAATAGCAATACCGTCTTTGGCATTGGCCTCGAAATCGAAATCGCTCCAGCGATAGCTCTGGCGCCCCCACATCAGTGAACGGCCGCCCACATGATAACCGCGGAACCAGTCGAACCGCTTGATCTCTGTATAGGGACTTTCCTTGTCATTCACCCAATAATCGAGATTGGTTTCATTCAAAGGATAATCACGTTTGAGCACAGGATAGTCTTTCTCCATCTGCTGTGTTCTCCGGCCGCGGTGCGGGTAATCCCATGCCTCTTTGTTGGCATTGACATAATCTTTGATGTGCTCGATGTTGCGGCCTCTCTCCAACATCAGCACTTTAAGTCCTTTTTCCGTAAGCTCTTTGGCAGCCCATCCGCCGCTGATTCCTGAACCAACGACGATGGCATCGTAATTTTGATCGGACATTGTTTTAAATTTAATGATGCTTTATATAGTTACGCAGTTTAGATAGACAAAGCTTATTATACATCGCAGATTTTGATGGCCGCCCTTAAAGAACCCAGCTTATCGGCTGCAGCAGGGATGAACTCCTGTGCTACATATCCTTTGTGGCCCACGCCTACAATCGCTCTCATGATGGCAGGATAATACAATTCCTGTGATTCATCTATTTCATGCCTGCCTGGTACACCTCCGGTATGATAATGGCCTAAGTATTGGTGGTGATCACGGATGGTGCGAATCACATCGCCTTCATCAATTTGCATGTGATAGATATCGTATAATAACTTGAAGTTGGGCGACCCGATGCGTTTGCACAACTCCACACCCCAGGGTGTTCTGTCGCACATATAATCTTTATGATCCACTTTGCTGTTCAACAATTCCATCTGTATGGTCACACCTTTCTTTTCGGCCAGCCCGATGATCTGCTTTAATCCTTCAGTACAATTCTTCAGCCCTGTTTCATCATCCATTCCGTTACGGCTGCCGCTGAAGCAAATCAGGTTGGTATATCCTGCTTGCGCCACCAATTCAATATGTTCTGTATAATTCTTAATAAGCGTGTCGTGGTATTGCTTATCGTTCCATCCCTTGGTAAGACTGATCTCTGCACCGTTACACATGGTAGAGATCAGGTCGTATTTTTTTAATGTTGCCCAGTCTTTGGGGCCCACAAGGTCTATGCCAACCAATCCTATTTCTTTTGCTGCTGCGGCCAGTTCATTCAGTTCAATACCGCCGTAACACCAGCGGCAAACAGAGTGCTTGATGTTCCCTTTTAATGATGTCATACTATCTTTTTCCTTTTTTTCTGCCGGAATGAATGCCGAAAGCGCCGGCCCCGCTGCAACGACAGCGGATCCCGCTAAAATATGCTTGATCGCATTCCGCCTGTTTTGATCTGTAGCCATGGATAATTTTATAAAAGAAATAGTTAATGATTAAGCCAATGCGGGTTGCTTTTTTCTGCGCATATAAATGAGCAGTCCTGCAAATGCAACAGTTAGAATAACAGGAATGAGCAGGGTTGTGTTTAGTATTTCTGGTCCGGCCGCTTTTTTGGCCTCCGCCAAAGCAGTAGCCATCTCGGTTCCCGCAGCCGCGTCCATATAACTTTTCAGACTGGCGCCGGCAGGAAGTTTGGAGGCCAGCAATTCATCGTAGCGTCCGCCCATGAACATCATATACACCGATACGGCAAACATACCGGCGCCCCCCATCAGGTTCAATCCTACAGCTCCTGTCCTGGGCAGGTTTTCTGAAACGAATCCCAGCATGGTGGGCCAGAAATAACAAACACCCATTCCAAACACCAGTGCGCCAACGAATAACATATTACCGGTACTGTGCCCTAATAAATACAATCCCAGGGCCGACAAGATCGCCGACATCAATAACACGCCCTGCGGAGAAAACCGGTGTACCACAGGTTCGGCCAAACCGCGGCCTACCACCATTACACCTGTTTCAATAGTCAGCAACAAAATAGCATTGTCCGATACGTTCTTCAACAATACATCTATCCATTGGCCGGTGAACAATTCGGTAATAGCTGTACCAAACATGAGAACGATCATCAGTATAAATAATGGATTGAGCAGGGCCTTATACATGTCACCGGTAGAAATACCTTGTGCTACACGTTCTGTTACCGGGAAATTCAGTTTGCTGAAAAGGAACCCGTAGATCAGTGTGGGGATGATCATCAACCCTACCTGCACCTGCCAGCCGATATTCATTTTATCAAGAATAAATACCAGCAAAGTGCCAATTACAATACCGCCGGGGAACCAAAGATGGAAATGGTTCAGCTTGGTGGTCTTGTTATCGGAGAAGATGGTTGCTACCAACGGGTTACAGGCCGCTTCCACGGTTCCGTTGGCAATACCTATACACAAAGTGGATATAAAAAGTGTCCAGTACCCGCCTGCAAAAATGGTAAGCAGGATACCTACTAAATGAAACACAAAAGCAACAAGCAGCAGTCGTTTCATGCCAATCACATCTACTACAAAACCACCGATCACTACTGCCAACGGAAAGCCCCAGAAGGCGGTAGCAGCGATAGAGCCCAGCTGTGCTGCGTTGAGCTCGAATTGTACGCCAAGTCTGCTTAAAATACCGGCGCGAATACCAAAAGAAAGAGAGGTTACTAATAAAGCGAGGCAGCTCGCTACAAAAAGCTGGTTGCGTTGAGGAATGGCTTGCATCATCGTAGGGGTTGTTTAAAAAAGCAGCTAAATGTAGATTTTTATTTTCAAAGTCAGTGTAAAAAATACACTTGTTTCAAATTTTTTTTACCAGTTTTACAGCAAGTAAAAGCAAAACAAATGAATCGAAAACTAAGAATGGGAATGGTTGGCGGAGGCAAAGATGCCTTTATCGGCGCCATTCACCGTATTGCTGCCAATATGGATGGCCTTATTGAATTGGTATGCGGCGCATTAAGTATTAACCCTGAGATAGCAAAGGATTCAGGAAAATCTTTATTCCTGCCAGAGGACCGTATTTACCTCACTTTCGAAGAAATGATCAAAAAAGAAAGTGAGCTGCCCGCAGATAAGCGAATGGATTTTGTTACGATCGTTACACCCAATTTTGCGCATTTTGCTCCTGCAATAATGGCGCTCGATCATGGATTCAATGTGGTATTGGAAAAGCCCATCACTTTCACGCTCGACGAAGCATTGCAACTGAAAAAGAAAGTGGATGAAACTGGCCTGACCCTTTGCCTCACCCATACCTATTCCGGTTATCCGATGGTAAAACAGGCCCGTGCCATGGTAGCAGAAGGACAACTGGGTAAGATCAGAAAAGTATGGGTGGAATATCCGCAGGGATGGCTGAGCAAATTATCTGAACGCGAAGGAAATGCCCAGGCAGCCTGGCGCACAGATCCCAAACGTTCGGGTAAGAGCGGCAGCATGGGAGATATCGGTACACATGCGGCACACCTCGCCGAATATGTAACCGGACTGCAGATCACCGATCTCTGTGCCGATCTGAATATCATGGTAGAGGGACGTGCCCTCGACGACGACGGTAACGTATTACTGAAATTCAATAACGGCGCCAGGGGTGTATTGATGGCCTCCCAGGTAGCGGCAGGAGAAGAGAATGCATTGAAAATACGTGTATACGGAGAAAATGGCGGCCTCGAATGGGCGCAACAAGAACCCAATACACTGTTGGCAAAATGGTTACATAAACCTACAGAGATCCTCCGCGCAGGCGGTAACTATACCGATCGTTTATCCAGTTATGCCACGCACAATTGCCGCACGCCGGGCGGACACCCCGAAGGATACTTGGAAGCATTCGGTAATATCTACCGCAATTTTGCCCTCACACTGTCAACCAAATTAAATGGTGGCACACCTACCAAAGAGATGCTCGACTTCCCCTCAGTAGCAGACGGCATCCGTGGTATGACATTCATTGACTCCGTAGTGGCTTCTGCACAATCAGAACTGAAATGGACAAAATTCGGATCTTAAAAAATCAATAAACACAATATTCATTCATGACCACCATCAAAGGCCCTGGAATATTCCTTGCACAATTCCTGGGTGATCAAGCACCTTTCAATTCTTTGGATTCTATCTGCAAATGGGCGGCATCATTGGGTTATACCGGTGTGCAGATCCCTAGCTGGGACAGCCGCTGCATAGACCTGCAACGTGCAGCAGAGAGCAAGACTTATGCCGACGAGATTAAAGGCATCGTGAAAGCAGCCGGATTAGAGATCACTGAACTGTCTACCCACCTGCAGGGACAATTGGTTGCCGTGCATCCGGCTTACAATGAATTATTCGACAGTTTTGCTCCCGAAGCTGTGCGCAACAACGCCAGGGCACGTACCGAATGGGCTGTTCAGCAACTGAAATACGCAGCCAAAGCGTCACAAAACCTGGGGTTGAATGCACATGCCACATTTAGTGGTGCATTGTTATGGCATACCGTGTATCCCTGGCCCCAGCGGCCGGCCGGACTGGTAGAGACGGGCTTTACAGAACTGGCTAAACGCTGGTTGCCTATCTTACAGGTATTCGATGAACATGGTGTGGACCTCTGTTATGAAGTCCATCCCGGCGAAGACCTGCACGATGGTGTGAGCTATGAAATGTTCCTTGAAAAAGTTAACGAACATTCGCGAGCTTGTCTTTTATACGATCCTTCACACCTGGCATTGCAGTGCATCGATTACCTGGGTTATATAGACCACTACCACGAACGGATTAAAATGTTCCATGTGAAAGATGCTGAGTTCAACCCCACCGCCAAACAAGGCGTGTATGGCGGCTACCAGGGATGGGTGAACAGGGCCGGGCGCTTCCGTTCGCTGGGCGACGGACAGGTTGATTTCAAATCGATCTTCAGCAAGCTGGCAGCTTATGATTATAAAGGATGGGCCGTTATGGAATGGGAATGTGCGCTCAAACACCCGGAAGCCGGCGCGGCCGAAGGCGCGCCCTTCATCAAACAAAATATCATTCGTGTTACCGATAAGGCATTCGATGATTTTGCAGGAAGAGGCGCAGACGAAAATTTTAACCGCCGCATTTTAGGAATAGATCAATAACTTGCCGAATAATCATTTAACCGACAAAGTGAACTTTATGAAAAAGTATTATGTAGCCTTTGCAGTGCTGGCAGCAGTGATGACCGCCTGCGGAGGTAATGATGCAAAAAAAGAAGAGAAAACTACTGCAACAACAGCCGCCGCTCCGGCAGCAACAACCGATCTCAGTGCTAATCCCGATTATCAAAAAGGACTGGAACTCGTAGCTAAGAATGACTGTCTCACTTGTCATAAAGTGAGTGAAAAAAACATCGGACCCGCTTATAAAGATGTAGCCGCCAAGTATGAAAACACAGATGCCAACATCAGCATGCTGGCTAGTAAAGTAATCAAAGGCGGGCAAGGTGTATGGGGTACTGTTCCCATGACGCCGCATCCGCAATTGAGCGAAGCCGATGCACAACAGATCATCAAATACATTTTCTTACTCAAAAAATAATAAACCATGCATCATCTTATTGCAGGTAGTTTGATTGCCGCCGCCGTACTTTTCAATGGCACTGCTAACAATCACACCTATGAAAACACCACTGCCGTAGTAAAAAAGAAAGGCTGGGTTTCATTGTTCGACGGAAAAACAACCAAAGGCTGGCATTCTTACGGTAAGACTACCGCAGGAGAAGCCTGGAAAGTAACAGATGGGGCTTTATACCTCGATGCATCTAAAAAAGATAAGGCCGACTGGCAAAGCAAAACCGGCGGCGACCTGGTAACCGATGGTGAGTACGAAAATTTTCACCTGAAGCTCGATTGGAAGATCTCTAAAAATGGCAACAGCGGCATTATCTTCTGGGTGCAGGACGACCCTTCCAAGTACAAATATGTATGGAATACCGGTCCTGAAATGCAGGTGCTCGATAACGACGGCCATCCCGACGGAAAGATCAATAAACACCGCGCCGGTAATCTCTATGATCTGATCGCCGGAAAAGAAGGCGTGGTAAAAGCTGTTGGCGAGTGGAACACAGCTGAGATCATCAGCAACAAAGGGAAGCTCGATTTTATTTTGAACGGCGTAACCGTTGTATCTACCACTTACGGCGATGACAACTGGAGACAAATGATAGCAGGCAGCAAGTTCAAAAGCATGCCCGACTTTGCCAAAGTCTTCAAAGGTCATATTGCTTTACAAGATCATGGCGGTGATGTGTGGTTCAGGAATATTATGATCAAGCAACTGTAAAAAAGTAGACCTTATATAATCTTGAAGCGAAAAGCCCATAGAGCTTACGTTCTATGGGCTTTTTATTACGCTGCAAATAAACGCTATTCTAAAATTAAGATGCAGATCACTGCAACATATCAAACACAATAGCCGCCAGCAGTCCTCCAACAACAGGCCCCACTACCGGAATCCAACTATAGCTCCACCCACTGTTACCTTTGTTGGGAATGGGCAGCAACGCATGCATAATACGCGGCCCCATATCCCTGGCAGGATTAATGGCATAGCCTGTAGGACCACCCAAACTGAGACCGATGCCCAATACCACCAACCCTGCCGGCAACGCATCCAATGCACCCAAACTTGCAGCAGGCGCGGCCATATACAACACAGCGAACACCAGCGCAAAAGTGCCGATGATCTCCGTTGCAAGGTTGGCCGTTGTGTTGGGTATGGCAGGCGAATTACAAAAAACACCCAGTTTAGCCGCTGCATTGTCTGTTGCTCCAAAATGTTTGTAGTAAGACAACCATGCCAGCGTAGCGCCAATCATAGCACCCAGGAACTGGCCCGCAATATAAACAGGCACCTGCGACCATTCTATCTTATGCAACCAGGCAAATGCAAGGGTTACAGCCGGATTGAGGTGCGCGCCACTTCCTTTGGCTGCAACAAAAACACCTACGAACACAGCCACACCCCAGCCAAATGCAATCACAATCCATCCACTGTTGTTTCCTTTGGTTTGATTGAGCACCACATTGGCCACTACGCCACAGCCTAAAAGGACCAGCATGGTTGTTCCTGCCATTTCAGATAAAAAAATCGACATAGATAAAATCATTATAGGGTTAAAGGAATAAGATTCTTAATCGTGTGTTACATAGGAAGCCGTTGCATGCACCGCCTGTTTCCATCCGGCTGCTTTTCTTTGCGCTTCTTCATCTGCCATTTGCGGATGAAAAGTGCGGTCCATCTGCCAGTATTTTTCCATCTCCTCCATGCTCTTCCAGTATTGCACTGCAAGTCCCGCAAGATAGGCCGCTCCTAATGCTGTGGTCTCAGTAATCACAGGGCGTACAACTGTAGTGCGCAACAGATCACTCTGGAATTGCAACAACTGGTTGTTCACCGTAGCGCCTCCGTCTACCCGCAGCTCGCTGATCTTTACACCGGCATCCGCTTCCATAGCAACCAGCACATCCATGGTTTGATAAGCGATACTCTCTACGGCCGCTCTTCCGATATGACCGGCCGTAGTGCCCCTGGTAATCCCTACAATGGTGCCTTTGGCGTGCTGGTTCCAGTAAGGCGCCCCCAGTCCTGCAAACGCAGGAACCATATACACACCGCCATTATCAGCTACTGAATTAGCGAGCGCTTCTATATCGGCCGATGTTTTAATAATGCCCAACCCATCACGTAACCATTGCACAACAGCGCCGGCAATGAACACACTTCCTTCCAATGCATAATGCACCGTGCCATTGATTTTCCAGGCAATGGTAGTAATGAGGTTATTTTTTGAAGCGATGGGTTTGGTGCCCGTATTCATGAGCATAAAGCACCCTGTGCCGTAAGTATTCTTTACCATGCCGGGATGCAAACACATTTGTCCAAATAAGGCCGACTGCTGATCACCCGCCACACCTGCAATGGGAATATTCGCGCCCGTCAACACTTCCTGTGTATGACCAAATACTTCACTGCTCGAACGCACTTCGGGCAATACCGATGCCGGGATATCGAACAGGTCCAGCAACCAGGGATCCCATTCCAACGTATGAATATTGAACAACATGGTACGCGATGCATTGCTCATATCCGTTGCATGCACTTTACCATTGGTGAGCTTCCAGATAAGCCAGGAATCGATGGTACCAAAACATAACTCGCCTCTCACCGCCTGCTCTCTTGCACCTTCTATATGATCCAGTATCCATTTCAGTTTTGTAGCAGAAAAATACGCGTCGAGTATCAGCCCCGTGCGCTCTTGTATAGACACGTGTTTACCCGCAGCCCGCAACGTATCGCAATAAGCAGCGGTACGTTTATCCTGCCACACAATGGCATTGTAAACAGGCTCACCGGTTTTGCGATTCCATACCACCGTTGTTTCGCGCTGGTTGGTAATGCCAATGGCTGCAATATCACGCAAAGTGAGTCCGGCCTTGAGCACCGCTTCTGTTGCTACCGATAACTGTGTGTACCATATCTCCGCAGCATCGTGCTCTACCCATCCTGCCTGCGGAAATATTTGTGTGAACTCTTTTTGCGCAACGGCTACTACTTCGCTTTTCTTATTGAAAACAATGGCGCGGGAACTGGTGGTTCCCTGGTCAAAAGCAAGAATGAATGTTGACATAGGCTATCTAAGCAATCTGATTAAAAATACGGTTATTCTATTGGTTTTTTCAATCACGCAGTTTATACGATGCAGCCAGTTGACTGAATGTTGCCACCTGGTCTTCCACCCACTGCGCATCTTTCTGCATTTGCTTTGCCATCAGTTCCGCTACCGGCCTTGCCATACGCATACTCTCGCCCGCATCGAGCAACAGCGCCCTCGTTCTGCGCGACAATACATCTTCTACTGTTCTGGCCATTTCCTCCTGTACCGCCCATGCCACCTGCGCTTCATGGATATGCAATTTTTCACTGATCCACTTGCCGGCATCATTCATCTTTTGTTGCAAAGCCATTGCATCGGCCCCGTAGAAATACAAAGGATCATCCCAGTTTATGCCCGTAGTATATCCATGTATAAGAAGTGTTTTGGTAACCGACTGTTTAGGCATCCATCCCAATTCTTTTTCTATACGGTTGACCAGGTCCTCACCCATTCTCCGGTAAGTAGTCCATTTACCGCCCAGGATGGTGAAGAGCTTCGATGCGCTCACCATGATCTTATGACTTCTCGATATCTCTTTTGTTTTCTGTGCACCATTCGCTGGTATAGCCAGTGGCCGCAGTCCCGCGAACACGCTTAGCACATCGGCACGTGCAGGCTTGCGGGTTAAATAGCTACCGGCCGTATCCAGTATAAATCCTATCTCTGCTTCCAGCGCAACCGGCTCCAGGCTGGCTGCATCTACCGGTGTATCGGTGGTACCAACGATCAGCTTGTTGTGCCAGGGTACTACAAAGAGTACCCGGCCATCGGCTGTTTCAGGTATCATCAAAGCGCTGGTGGAAGGATGAAAGGTTTTATCGAGCACTACATGCACACCCTGACTCGCGCAAATACTTTTCGCTGCAGTGGGATCATCCATTTGCAGGATATCGTCTGCAAACACACCCGTGGCATTGATCACTGCTTTTGCTTTGAGGGAATAATGCATTCCTGTTTCTTCATCGCGGGCGGTTACTCCCCGCACATGTAATCCTTCTTTGATCAACCCGGTAACTTTCATGTAGTTGATCGCAAACCCGCCTTTTTCAAAAAGGGTCTGTACCAGGTTGATGGCCAGGCGTGCATCATCAAATTGCCCGTCGTGGTATCGAACGCCGCCAAGCAGTCCTTCTGTTTTGATATTGGGTAACTGCTCCAGCGTTTCTTTCCGGGAAATATGTACGGACCGCCCAAGGCTCAGTCTGCCCGAGATCCAATCGTACAGCTTCAATCCAATAGTATACTTGATGCTATCCCAAAAATCATACAGCGGTATTACAAATCCCAGGTTCTTTACCAGGTGAGGGGCATTGCGGCAAAGCAATCCTCTTTCAATACTCGCTTCACGCACCAGTCCAACGTTTCCCTGCGCCAGGTAACGAACACCGCCGTGCACCAGCTTGGTGCTTTTACTGGAAGTGGATTTGGCAAAGTCGGCCTGCTCCAGCAATAAAACCCGGTAACCCCTGGCAGCGGCATCGAGCGCTGCGCCCAGTCCTGTAGCGCCTCCGCCGATCACAACGATATCCCATTCTGTAGTGTTTGATAAAGCCGCTATGGCCTGTGCTCTTTTTTCAATTCTTTCGCTCATGGTGGTAGTTACCGGCATTGGTTTGTCTTCCAAATTATCTTATTTTGTTAAAATGGAAGATTATTTATTAGAGAAGTCCCACGAATACTTCATGCAACAGGCATTGAAAGAAGCGCAGCTGGCCTATGATGCAGACGAAGTGCCCGTAGGCGCCGTGGTGGTCATGAACAACAAGATCATTGCCCGTGGCCATAACCAGGTTGAAATGCTGAACGATTCCACCGCCCATGCCGAAATACTGGCGCTTACTTCTGCCTTTAATATGCTCGGCGCTAAATACCTGCCCGAAGCCACCCTTTATGTAACCCTGGAACCCTGCCTTATGTGTTGTGGCGCTTTGTACTGGAGCAAGATCGGCCGTATCGTTTACGGGGCTTCGGATGAAAAGAACGGGTTCAAACGTACTACAGGGGAGAACTGGCCCTTTCATCCCAAAACAGAACTCATCAAAGGCATCATGGAAGAAGATTGCGCCCGCCTGATAAAAGCGTTTTTCAAAAGCAAACGTTGAGACTTTTCGATTTCAGAAAGAAATCCATCGGTTGACGCGTTATCGACCGAACAACAGTAAATTTGTTCTCCATCAAGATCCTAAAACAAAAATCAAATTATATGGCATTTACACTCGCACCGCTGCCCTATGCACACGACGCATTGGAGCCTCATATCGACACTACTACCATGCAAATACACCATGGCAAGCACCACCAGGCTTATGTTGACAACCTCAACAAAGCGATTGCCGGTACACCTAACGAAGGAAAATCACTGGAACAACTGGTGGCAGCTGCAGGATCTATCAGTCCGGCTGTTCGCAACAACGGCGGCGGTCACTGGAACCATACTTTTTTCTGGGAAAGCCTGGCTCCTAAAGCAGGCGGCGCGCCCTCTGGTGCACTGGCCGACGCCATCAACAGCGCTTTCGGTTCTTTTGATGCATTCAAAGAAAAATTTGCGCAGGCTGGCATGACCCGCTTCGGTAGCGGCTGGGCATGGCTGATCGTTAAAGACGGTAAGCTGGAAGTTTCTTCTACACCCAACCAGGACAATCCCCTGATGGATGTAGCCGAAGTAAAAGGCACGCCATTGCTGGGTGCCGATGTGTGGGAACACGCTTATTACCTTAAATACCAGAACCGCAGGGCCGATTACCTGGCTGCTTTCTGGAACGTAGTGAACTGGAACAAAGTAGCCGAACGTTTCGCAGCAGCTAAATAAGGTTTTGGAAAATAGTATTATTTTGAGGTCCCACTACAACATAGCGGGACTTTTCATTAAACATGTCATTATGAAAAAACTACTCTTCGGTTTATCAACGCTCGCATTACTCAGCGCTTGTTCCAGTAACAACAAGCGGCTCATCGTCATGAGCAAGGGCGCTGCAGATGTGAATACAGATACCCGAACCATTACAGCCAAAGATGGCGCCGGACACGATGAAAAAACCATCGACATCGCCGGTCAAAAGCTCAGTTTCCAGCTCAGCTCTCCCGCAGGTAACAGCAGTGTTGACATCACCGATAACGGCCTCTATGTAATTAATGTAAAGAACGATACCATTGTAGGCGGCTACCAGCCTTATGCAGATCCTAAAACATTGAAGCAGGTGTTTTCTCAGGATGATGTGAAGAAGCGGATCGATTCACTGGTTCAGGTAACAGAAGGGAAGAACATCAGCGCAGCCAACCGTAATTTCTTTTTACTTCCCAATACCGCTACAAAAATCAGCGCCAATATAGACGCGATAGTTGTAGGCCCTTATCATAAAATGACTTCTGCCGAAAAAGTAGGCGATAAAGACCCCGAAGTATACCGTTTCTTCAGCATCAAAGAAGTACGGGAAGAAATTGCCAGGTTACAGGCAATGACCGTTCCGGTAAAAAAGTAATAACGCATCAGGGAACAGGATCGTAACCACTGCCGCCTCCGGGATGGCATTTGCTGATACGCTTGATGGCCAGCAAAGTTCCTTTGATCAGCCCGTGTTTTTGCAAAGCAGTGATGGCATACTGCGAGCAGGTGGGCGTGAACCGGCATTTGGGGCCGATGGCAGGGGAGATCACGTACTGGTATATTTTAACCAGCAGTATCAGCGGCCAGCTCAGTATCTGAAGTAGGCGTTTCATGTAATGCTTTGATCAGCTTATTTACCAGCAGGGGCATTTTCTTTTGCAGCAGGTCTATAGATGGCAGGGTTTTATCAATGTACAGGAAAAAAACAGCCAGTTGCTGTTTGCGTGCCTCCATACAATCGTAAAGCGGTTGTTTATGCAGGCGGTATGTTTCGCGCAATAAACGTTTAACACGATTGCGATCCACCGCTTTTTTGAAATGGCGTGCACTGACGCCAACACCCGCTTTTACCGGCTGCACTTCCTTTGTATCAACAGGCAGGTAAAATACTTTCACCGGGAATACCAGGAAACTGCGCCCTTTTGCGAACAATCCATCGATCTGTTTACGGCTCTTGAGCTTTTCCTTTTTATTGTATGAAAATGAGGCGGACATTCTTACACTAAACTAAAAAAGTCCCGCGATCGCGGGACTTATATTTTCAATACCTGGCTCCCGGAAGAGCCCCGGTTTTATTTTAAACCTTTCTCGCTTGAAACAGTGAGTTTCTTACGACCCTTTGCACGACGGCTTGCCAGCACTTTGCGGCCATTGGCAGTTTGCATGCGCTTGCGGAATCCGTGAACGGATTTGCGACGACGTTTGTGCGGTTGAAATGTACGTTTCATAATGACGTTGTTTAACTAACCCGGAAATTTTGTTTCATTTCATGCTGCAGTCACCATACTGCCGCCTGTGAAAGGACGGCGAAGGTAGGGAAAAGTTGTTAGTTGTTGGTTGTCAGTTGTTAGATTTTTTAGGGATCAACATTTAAATGATTGGAGATCAAGGTGTTTTGATGTAACCGGTTTGCCAAAGAAACGGGTGGCATGGTTGTCAAAATCAGCAGGAGAATCGGTAGTATAAAATTGTAACTGTCCGCCAGTGGTGCATTTTGCCGCCATTTCAGGGTGGTTGGCCAGGTATTTTTCAAGACTGGGCGCTACAATGGCTCCCTGGGAAAGAATGGTCATTCCTTGCGGAGCAAATTGCCGGATCTTATCAATGAGCAGCGGATAATGAGTGCAGGCCAGCAATAAAGTATCTATCCTGGGCGATTGTTCCAGTAGCCTGTTGATGTGCTGCCTGATGAAATAATCCGCTCCCGGCTTATCATACTCATCATTTTCTACCAGCGGCACCCACATAGGACAAGCTTCCTGGTACACTTTCAGGCCTGGAAAGAATTTAGCTATTTCAATAGGATAACTTTCACTCTGCACGGTTCCCACGGTTCCCATAATACCCACTTCACCCGAATGCGAATAATTGCCTACCACTTCTGTTGTAGGCCTGATAACACCCAACACTCTCCTGGAAGGATCTATGCGGGGCAGGTCTTTCTGTTGAATGGTGCGCAAAGCTTTGGCGGATGCTGTATTGCACGCCAGCACTACCAGCTCGCATCCCTGTGCGAAAAACCACTGAACACACTCAAGCGTATAATGATAAATGGTTTCAAAAGAACGCGGACCGTAAGGCGCACGGGCATTATCGCCCATATAGATATAATCGTATTGCGGTAAACGCTGAACAATCTCCTTCAGCACGGTTAAACCGCCATAGCCGCTGTCGAAAACACCAATGGGACCTTTTCCTTGCATGGCTCAAAAATAAGAACCCCGTTGGTATAACGGGGTTCGAAGTATCATTGATTTTATCAATTATCCTTTGGGTTTTACAGCACCGCCGGAAGGCCTGTTGCTGGGAGCGCCACCGCCTGACTGGCGTTTCCATTCTTCTTCGAGTTCTTTGGGGATGGCCAACTTCAGTTTCATGGCTACACGGATGGTAAGATTATCCAACAACGGGGGTTGAACATAAGGATACAATGCATCCTGCTTTAAAACATACGCGTATTTCTGCTCTACCACCACATCGTGCAAAGCATCTACTATTTTCTTCATGAAAGGAGCCAGCAGCTCTTCTTTTTTCTGCTCAGCCAGGTTGTTGGAATATTCCTGCCACCTGATCAATTTGATCTTAAGGGTATTCAGGTCACGCTGGGCCAGTTCCCTGGCTTTGGCAGGCATGGTAGCTGAATCTTTTTTCCAAACGCTGTCCTGGCGCATGTACATGCCCAATGTATAATCATACTCTTGTCTGAGTGAATCTTCGCTGAAACTTCTCAGGAGCGTATCCACTTTCTGGATACCCGGCATCAGGGGTAAGATAGACTGCTCATCAAAATACCCGATCTTAACCTGCTGTGCACTCGACTGGTTGGCAAACAGGAAACCTGCTCCAATAGCAACACACACAATTAAAAACTTCTTCATTGTAGTGAGAATTTATGTTTGTTTTTGTTTTAGACTAATTTTTGATCCCCAGTTCCCTTAACACATCTTCGCTCTTGTCTAGTTTGGGGTCGGCAAATATAACGGTAATTCCTTCACTTTTATCGAGTACGAAATCGTAGGCTTTGGCTATTGCCATCTTCTGAACGGCGGTATATACCTTGTCCTGCACAGGTTTAACAAGTCTTTGTCTTTCTTTGAAAAGATCCCCTTCAAAACCGAAGCGTTTTTTCTGCAGGTCGCGTATCTCTTTCTCCATCACAAACAATTCATCCTCTCTTTTCTTCTTCAGCGCATCGCTCAACATAAACTGTTCAGCCTCATAGCTTTTATACATTTTATCGAGCTGCGCCTGTTTATCGTCGATCTCTTTCTGCCATTGGTCGCCGATTTGTTTTAACTTTTTATCGGCGTCTTTGTATTCAGGAATTTTCTCCAGAATATACCGTGTATCGATAATGGCATAACGCTGCTGTGCAACTGCGGTATGGGCCAGGGCCATCCATATAACGGCAACAAAGAATAGCTTTTTCATAATATTGGTTTAGTTAAGGGTTGTCCTATTCCGGTTCAAATCCTAACATGAAGGTAAACCTGGCAGCATCTTTCAAAGAACCGCCGGGCGTGAACCTGTCTAATCCTATACCATAATCAAATCCAAGTAAGCCAAACATCGGCAGGAAAAAGCGCATACCCAAACCTACCGAACGCCTTAACTGGAAAGGATTATAATCTTTCATGGAATACCAGCCGTTGGCCGCTTCAAAGAAACCCAAAGCATAGATGGTGCTGCTGGGACTCAAACTGAGCGGGTAACGCAGTTCCATGGTATACTTATTGAATATGGTAAAGTACTGGCTGGCCACTTGCTTATCGGGGTTGATCTTCGGATTCGAATTATCATACACAGGATAACCTCTGTGCGCAATGATATCGTAACCCAACAGCGCGAACTGGTTACTCAGACCGGCATCGCCCACCTGAAAACGTTCGAAAGGAGAGATACCCAGGTCTGAATTGAACCTGCCCAGGAAGCCGTATTTGGCCGCCATTTTCAGCACAAACTGCTTGCTCTTGTCTTCACCGTGTGGTTTGCCCAGGGGCACATACCATTCTCCGTTGAAACGCCATTTGTGGTATTCGATCCAGTTATATGGATTGGAAGCCGTCAGGATATTTTTATCAATCGCTGAGTACGGCGGCGTTACCTGCAAGCTCAGCAGGAAAGTAGAACCGCTGGTAGGGAACATCGGCTGGTTCACAGAGTTACGCTGTAAAGCCACCCTGAAGTTCAGGTTGTTCACGATACCATTCTCAAAACCGGGCAGGTTGGTGGGGTCAATGGCATAATTGCTCAACTTATAACGGGTATAATTCACACCCATGGAAAGTGAGAAAAAGTCATCGGGCCATTTCAACTGCTTCGACAGGCTCACGGTGGCGCCGGTAGTAGAAATATACCGGCTGTCGGCTACGTTCGGATTATATGCACCGGTAAGCGGGTCGTAAGTTTGTCCGTATTTGGTATTGAAAATGCTGAAAGTAAGTGCATTCCTTTTTTTACCGCCCAGCCAGGGTTCGGTGAACGAGAAGTTATAAGAGCGGAACGCTTTACCATTACTTTGCACGCGCAAGCTCAGTTTTTGCCCGTCGCCCATTGGTAAGGGATCCCAGGCCGATTTCTTCCAGATATTGCGGATAGAAAAATTATTGAATGTAACGCCCAGTGTTCCTGTTAAGCCAATATAGCCTCCCCATCCCGCACTCAGCTCCAGCTGGTCGCTCGATTTTTCTTCAACAGAATAATTGATGTCTACCGTTCCGTCGTCGGGGTTGGGTACGGGTACGGGGTTGATCTTTTCCTGGTTGAAATAGTTCAGCTGTGCAATCTCACGAACAGAACGCACCAGGTCTCTGCGGCTGAATTTTTCACCGGGGATGGTACGCAGTTCGCGGCGTATCACATACTCCTTGGTACGATCATTACCACTGATGCGCACATTCTTGATCGTGGCTTGCGGACCTTCCATGATCCTGATTTCGTAATCAATGGTATCATTATATACCGCCGTTTCTACGGGGTCAGTGCGGAAGAACAGGTAGCCATCATCCTGATACAGGTTGTTGATATCACCTCCTTCAGGAGTGGAGGTTTTACCCAGTTTGTTGTTCAGCAATTCCAGGTTGTAAATATCTCCCTTCTGAATACCCAATATACCGCTGAGCAATGAATCGGAATATTTGGTATTACCCCGCCAGCTGATGTTACCGAAATAATATTTACGTCCCTCATTCATCTTGATGTCAATGTTGAGGTCGCCATTGGCGTTGTGGTATACGGTATCTTTTTCAATCACTGCATCGCGGTAGCCCAGCGAGTTGTAATAAGTTACCAGGCTCTCTTTGTCTTCATTGTACTTCTTCAAATCGAATTTGGCCGAAGAAAGTTTGATACGGATATAAGGATCGAGTACTTTTTTGGTTTTGCTGAAAGTGAGGAAGCCATTGTCTTTGATGTATTCATCAAATGAATAGCGCTTCACGCTTACAATCTGCCCACTGTCTACAGTAGGATGCAGGGTAAGCCTGGACTGCTCTTTGGTTCCCTTGAGTTGTTTTTTCAACTTGCCGTTATCTACTGTAGTGCCGCCGAAGTTGATGTTATTGATATGGACCTTGTGTCCCTTTTCAACCAAAAAGTTTAACACCAGTGAATTATCGAAAGTAGAGTCTTTCTTTTCAGATATGGTTACTTTGGAATCCTGGAAGCCTTTCTCGGCATAGAATTTTTTGATGGCTTCAATAGCGGTGATCTTCATGTTCTCCGTTACCACACGGTTGGGCACGAGACCCGTCTTCCCCTGTAGCTCTTCCGCCTGCCCCTTGCTGATGTTGATGAAATGGAATTTAGACAAGCGCGGCCTTTCCGTTACAGCAATTTCGATATCGATGTTTTTTCCCTGTAGTTTGGTGATATAAATTTCAACATCGCTGAAATAATTCTGTCCCCAGAGCTTGGTAATGGCTTTGGAAAAATTATCGCCACCGGGAATGGTCACTTCATCGCCCACATTGATATTGGCAATGGAGATCAGCAGGTTCTCATCGAAAAAGCGGTTACCTGTTACTTTGATCGCAGACACCTTGTATTTTTTAGGTGTCTTTTGGTTGAAGATATTCAACAAATCGGCATCTATGGATGTGATCGTAGTGTCTACCCCTGTTTTTTGTTGCGCCTTTGCAGAAAAACCCACCATCGAGGTAACGAAAGCCAAGACTAAAAATTTGTACACTTGCTGCATCCGGTTTGGTTTGTTAAGTTGCTGTGCTGAAAGTACTGCAACAGTATCTTCCTGCCATATTTCTGGTTTGATAAGCGGGGCAAATTAACGGGAATTATTAAAAGTGTTTGTTAAATCACCCCGGATAAATTAAGGTATGCGGTTGAGAATGGGATCAGGTCAATGGGGATTCCTCCTTTATTTGCTGACCTGTTTTACCAAATCTGCGTTCCCTGTTCTGGAAGTCGATAATGGCTTCATACAGGTTTTCTTTGCGGAAATCGGGCCAACGGGTGTCGGTGAAATATAATTCGGCATAAGCCAGTTGATACAAAAGGAAATTGCTGATGCGGTATTCCCCACTGGTACGGATCATCAGTTCCGGATCGGGAAAATCACTGGTGGAAAGGTATTGCTCCAGGGTCTCCTGGTTGATGGTCTCCGGGTTGATCCGGCCCGCCTTCACATCGATGCCGATATTCTTTACGGCATTTACCAGTTCCCACCGGCTGCTGTAACTCAACGCCATCACCAGGTTCAGTCCTGTATTGGCTTTGGTCATTTCTAATGACTCTTCGAGTTCCACGCGCGCAAAATCGGGCAGCATATTCAGGTCGCCGATCACATGCAAGCGTATATTGTTCTTATTGAGCGTTGGCACTTCTTTACGAATGGTGTCTACCAATAATGACATCAATCCTTCTACTTCCTGCTGCGGCCGGTCCCAGTTCTCGGTACTGAATGCATACAGCGTAAGATACTGTATACCCAGCTCTGCCGCGCCTTCTACGATATTGCGCACGCTTTCCACCCCATGAAAATGGCCATACAATCGATCCTGTCCTTTTTCCTGGGCCCAGCGCCCGTTGCCATCCATAATGATCGCTATATGCTTGGGTAGTCGGGCTTTATCGATCCCTGCTACAAGGTCTTCCGGCATAGTGCTTCCCTGCGTTTAGGCAGCGAAATTAACGAAATCAGCGGTTTGCGTGATTAATTCTTGCCATTAGGCGAAGGACATTTGTAAGATTGCAGGTTGAAGGAAACACCCACTTTGAGGGTCACAAAAGAATCTTTTCTGGTACTGTTTCCCCTTTGTACCCCCTTGGTTCCTATGCGGGAACCCGTTTCATAGCTCCTATCCTGCAATAAGAAAGCAGGCGAGGGTGACCCGTCAGGCAGAGGCGAGAAGGCATCCGGGGCATAATTGCCGCTCACATCATCGAGGTAATCGGTGCTGGTAAAACGGTAAGTAAGCTCGGCGAAGTAGTTCATACGCTCACTGATGGCATATTTGAAGCCCAGGGTAAAGGGGATGCTGATGGCGATGGGACTATAAGGTTTGAGATTGGGATAAGCGGCGCTGCCCTGGCCTTCGGTACCCAGGGGACGCAGGTAGTATTTCTGGCCGTTGAGGTACGCATAAGGGTCGAAAGAAAACACACCGATCCCCAGTCCTACATAAGGTGTATAATTATAGCCTTCGAAAGTGGGATTGAATTTGAAAAAGTTGAAATCACCTGCCAGGGCCAGTTCCCATACATTGGTATTGAAGCTGAGGTTGCGCCTGCGCTGAACAGGGTTATTGCTGTACATATCGGAATAGCCCAGCATGGCAAAATCTCCGGAAATGCGTAATCCTATATACTCGCTGAGTTGCCTCCGGTAAAAGACCCCGGCAGCCATTTTAGGCCTGTTCACCCGCAGGTCGGGGTTCAGATCGCCAAAATAATGGGCGGCTCCCACAGCCACCCCCACTTCGCCCAGGTGCCTGAAACTTTCCATGAGTTGGGCATCCGCTTTTTGCAACGCTAAGGTAGTAAGCAGGAAGGTTAAGGTCTTTCTCAGTATAAATTTAACCGGCATATTAGCATATTGGATACGTAAAATAACACCTATTTTAAATACGATCAAGATTAATTTCTTTTATCGAGGCCCCAGGTAAGTTTGGTCCGGAGGGTCGACAAGAAGCTATTTTCGTTCAAACGCACCAAATTCACCCTGAATTGTTCCTTTTTTACGGCCAATTGGATGGTTTTGTCCACGATTTCCCTCCGGGCATCCAGGGCACAAATGAATTGGTCGGCCCGCCCCTCCACTTCAAACGAAATAACACTGGTATCCGGCACCACGATCGACCGCACATTCAGGTTATGGGGCGCTACCGGCGTGATCACAAAACTGGACGATTCCGGGAACAGGATGGGTCCGTTGCAACTCACATTATATCCGGTGGAGCCGGTGGGCGTACTCACGATCAGCCCGTCGGCCCAGTAGCTGTTCAGGAATTCGCCATTCAGGTAGGTATGTACCTTGATCATGGGCGAAGTATCCCTTTTATGGATGGCGAACTCGTTCAGTGCAAAGGGTGTCTGGTCAAAGAGCGGCTCGTTGGAGTCGAGGTGGATCAGGGTTCTTTTATCCACGACAAACGTATGATTCACCAAAGCATCCACTGCGCTGCCCAGGTCATCGCGACTAATGCTGGCCAGGAATCCCAGGCGGCCGAAATTAATGCCCAGTATGGGTATATTATAGTCTCTCACCAGGGTTACAGCGTCGAGCATGGTACCATCGCCACCCAGGCTTATCAGGCAATCGATATCGGGCGTAAGGTCGCCCGATGTCTGGAACAACACGGTTTTAGCCAGCAAGTGCTGCGGCAGGGAAAACCGGTGCAGTAAAGGTTCGTACAGGTGAACGGTGGTATCGTAACGCGCCAATTCTTCCAGGAGCGCCAATAATGGGTTTTCCTGTTCATAATCGATGCCCCTGCTGTAAATCGCAACCTTCATATCACTTAAAAGTCGTTTCTCGTCTGTAAATATAGTCCATTGCGCCCCAGTTGGTTAAAGCTGTACTCGATTTTAAAGACAAAATCATATATGGAAACAATGTCCATCCCAAGACCCCAGGTGCGTAATAAACCATTATTCAGTGTATTAGTAGGGTTTGGCTGGGTATTGTAACCATAGCCCAGATCGCCATAAGCTTTCAGGAAAATACGGAAAGGTATCCGGTCATGCGTTTTGCTGGGGAAAGGATTTTTGAAAACAAAGCCCAGCAGTTGGTGGTGGATGGTACTCTTCAATATTCCTCCCGCCACGCCATCCACTACATTGTATTCCAACCCGCGCATTTGCGTAAACCCATACCCAATCAGCTTTTCATTGAAGAAATAATTGCTGAAAGGCAGTTTAACGGTTGCGATCGCTTCCCAGTGCAAAAAGGTTTTAGGAGCTATTGGTACGGCATAAACAGCCCGGGTGCTGGCCAGCCATAGATTGGATGTTTTATCGAGACCCCGTTTGTACAAATTGGCTTCTATCTGGAATCCTTTCGAAGGATAAGATACCTGGTCTACATTGTAATATTTGTATTGATAGGCGAAATCAATGTACTTCATTTCTGTTTTCCCATCCGGGTAATAAAGCGGGTTGATCTGCAGAATGGTATCGGCCACCGATTCGTGGTTATACGATACGCGGAAATAATGCCGCTCTTTTACATTGGGCCGGTAAGAATAAGTAAAATCGGCGCGTGTAACCCTCCGCGCCACTTCCTCCTGTTTATAAAATAGTTGTTTGTTATTGCCCGTTGCGTAGTTCACTTCTTTTTGCGTGGCATACACAAATCCTACATTGAAACCATTCCTAAGCTTACGGTCAAAAAAGGGCAGCTCGTACCGCAGTGTGATCTGTTGTGTATAACCCGTGATGAGCCATACATCTAAATTATCGTTGCGTCCGCTGACATTGTTCTGCGTGAATTTCATTCCGTAATTCACCCTTTCCAGGCTTCGTTTCTGGTCTACCCACCATTGGTTGAAGTTGCGGTCTACCAGTCGGAAATAAGGTAACGGGAACAGGTACCAGCGTTCTTTCAGGTCTACATTGATCCTGACCAGGTTGCCTTTTCTTTCGGCAATGTAGATGGCTACATCTACAAACAACAGGGTATTCATCAGTTGCTGGCGCGCCTGGTTGAACAGGGCGGGCAGGTTGGCGCCGGACAATTCATCGCCTTTTTTAAAAGGCAGTTCCCGCATTACAATGAACAGTTTTGTTTTTTTATTCCCCGAAACAACCACATCTGTTACCAGTAAAGCCATGTTTTTGAGGGAAGCCATTTCCGGCTTTATAGCGCTACTTGTATCGGCAGTGATGGCAGATACCGTATCCTGTGCATCCAGGCAATTAAATGAAAAGAATAAAGCAAGGAGAAGCAATACTGGTAATACTTTCATCTGATAATATTCATTTTTCATTGTCAGATGGAATTCGTCATTTGCAAGGACTCATTTCATCGTGATTACCATTTATATGTTCAGGTAAGCGATCAGGTGATTGTAGTTCTCTTTGAGCTCATTGGCATATTGTTCTTCGCCAAAATAATAGCGAACGATGTATTCATACCGTTGGAAAGAGGCTACGATATCAGATACTTCTACCTTGTTGATCTTGATGGTTACCACTACCAGCCCCGTATCTGCTTCGGTATAAGTATTCAGTTGGGTGATATAGGCATCGTTGGTTTCTACCAGCCGGCTGATCTCTCCAAAAGAAAAATGCCTTTTATCTGTTTCCAGTACAATCACACCGCCCGGTTCATCATTGCCCAGGAAATGCGAGAGATGGCGCAGGAGGTCTTTGGCAGGGATCACACCGGTCAGTTCCGATTGCTCATTGACTACGGGTACCAGTGAAAGCTGGTGTGCGGCGGCCTGTTTCACAGCCAATAAAAAATGTTCTTCGGTCTTAACAGATACTTTAACCAATGAATGCTCCAGTGAAGCCACCAATGCATCTTCATCGGCATCGAACAAATCGTCTTTGGTTACCAGGCCAATGAACTTTTCTTCGCTCAATACCGGCAGGTGCAACACGTCGTAATCTTCCATCAGTTGCAGTGCCAGCGCCACCCTGTCGAAAAGGTTGATGGCGGGAAACCCGGTATGGATCAATTGCGATGCCAGCATGCTGTTCTTTCTTTACTAATACGTAAAAATCTATGCTATGGTTGCGGCAGGTTTTTTCAGTTTATTCAGAAAGCCGGCCAGTATTTCGTTGAACGCTTCCGGCACTTCCATCATGGGTGCATGTCCGCATTTGTCAACAAAATGCAACTCGCTGTTGGGGATCAGCCGGTTGAATTCACGTCCTACAAAAGGAGGCGTAACCGAATCATTATTGCCCCAGATCAGCAAGGTAGGTTGCTTAATTTGGTTGAGTTCTTCACCGAGGTTATTACGGATGGCGCTTTTGGCAAGGGCAATGATCTTGATCACTTTGATCCGGTTATTGGTGATCTCGAACACTTCATCCACCAGTTCTTTGGTAGCGGTGGCGGGATCGTAAAACGTCAACTCCGTTTTCTTTTTGATATAATCATAATCGCCCCGCTTCGGGTAGCTGTCACCCATACCATTCTCAAACAACCCGCTACTGCCGGTAAGGATCAACGACTTGATCCTTTCGGGATGTTTTAAGATATGCAGCAGCGCCACATGTCCGCCCAGCGAATTGCCCAGGAGATGAATTTGCTGGTAGCCCCGCATCTCAATGAACTTATGGACATATTTCTCCAATCCACTTACGGTAGTATGGAAAATATCCAGGTCGAACAGTGGAAGTATGGGAACCACTACTTTGTAATTCCGCTTAAAGTGCTCGATCAGGTCTTCAAAATTGCTCAGTGCGCCGAATAATCCGTGCAGTAGCAACAGGGTTTCTCCCTGGCCTTCTTCAATAAATCTGAACTTATCCTGTTGTTTGATCTCGTAATTCATTACTTCATTTTCATTTTCTTATGCCAGCAGATTGGCTCGGTACAAATAAAAGGAAATCCATTCAATAAAATACGGAAACGTTACAATGCTCCTGTTATATAAATATGATGGATGTATGCTAAAATACTGATTTTAACATTAAAAACAGCAGATTGGCTTCATAAGCGAAACCACACAATCGATCGTATATATAATAATAAGAAAGCTTTACCTGATATGCTTGCCAATGCTTTCAAAGAATTGGGTAAGCTCATCAAAGAGTCCTTTGAAAACGGGGATCACCGCTCCAAAACCATTGATGATCTTACTTCCCCAGGGCGCTACAAAAGGATAGGAACGGGAGGCGGCCAGCGTTTCGGGCTTGATCAGGTGCATGTTCACGGCATAAAAAAGCAGTACGCTGAATACGGTGATATAAAGACAGGCATATAAAACAACACCACACAGTTTATTGACCCATCCCAGGAAAGCTAGTTCAAGTGTGGTTTGAACGATTGTGGCTCCTACCCTTATCAGCAAGGCTACGCCCAGCATTACCAGCAGGAATGAAACGATGGGTAGCCAGGTGGCTGTTAATTGCGTGCTCTCTTTGAGCTTGCCCGCCACAACAGCCGAAAGTTTAAGTGCAGCCGCAAGGCCAATGATAATGCCCAGGAATGAAAAGGCGCCCACAACCAAACCGTTGCGGTAGCCCTTCCAAAGAGCCATAAGCATTAGTATCAGAAATATTGAATCTATGAGCATGAGGTAGATGTCAGTTGTTAGATGTTAGTTGTCAGTTGTCAGATAAGGTTGATTCTAACAACTGACAACTAACAACTATCAACCCAATAAGGTCTTTACTGCTGCCGAAATAGCTTTCCCATCTGTTTTACCGGCCAGTTGTTTTGTAGCTACACCCATTACTTTGCCCATGTCTTGCGGACCGGCAGCTCCTACAGAAGCAATGATGGATTTAAGGGCTTCTTTCAATTCTTCCTCGCTCAATTGTTGGGGAAGGAATTTTTCTATGATCGCTATCTCTTCCTGTTCTTTCTGTGCCAGGTCTGCACGGCCCTGTTGCTGGTAGATATCGAGTGAATCTTTTCTTTGCTTCATCATCTTCTGTAACAACTTCAATTCACCTTCAGCTGTAACCTGTCCGTTCGCACCCGGCTCTGTTTTCGCTTTGATGATCTCTGCCTTGATGGCGCGCAAGCCGCGCAGCATGGCTTCGTCTTTGGACTTCATAGCATCTTTCATGCCAGACATCACTTGTTCTTCTAAGCTCATAACGAATGGTTTATTGGTTTTCTTTCAATTGTGTTTCCCTGAATTTCTTATAAAAATCCTGGGCGAATTTTTTCATATCGGCCGCCAGTTCGGTCTGTTGTGTGGACCGCATATAAGAGTCGGCCATACCCATGAGGGTCTGGTAATAAAAATCAGCCATTTCATCTACCATCATGTCTTTGGTCCAGAGATCGATGCGCAGCGCGCTTTTATCGGCCGCATCCCAGAAAGCCACCATCATGGCTTTAGCGTGCTGCGCCATATCGGCCGTACTATCGGTGGCCGACCAGCTGATCTCCTGCGGCACTTTGTTTTCATCTAAATGAACGTCTATTGAAATCGTTGAAGTATGCATCTGAATTGATTGAGAACCGCAAAAGTACTAGGAATCCCTGAATCGCCCATTTTCATGAAACCAGCAGTTGCCAGAATGCTGCTGCAGTAGTTGCCCAGCTAAATTGTGCAGCCTTTTCTTTTCCTTTTTCGATATATTGTCCGCGCAGGTTTTCATCCTTGTACAGCGCAAGCATTTGCTTGCCGATGGTTTCCGGGTTGGCCGGATCTGCATACAGGACCGCATCGCCACCTGTTTCCGGCAGGTTATTATTTTCTGCTGCAATAACAGGGATACCCGCCTGCATGGCATCCAGCATGATCAGCTCCGATGCACAGGGTGCAGTGGTATGAACCAGCGCATACGCTGCCGTTATCAACCGGGTGCTCACTGCTGCCGGAAGCAAGCCGGTCAATACCACATCTTCCCTGTATTTATAAGTAGCAAGCTTTTCTGCAAGACCGGCGTGTTGTTTGGATACCGTACCGGTAATGATCAGCTTCATATTGCTATGTTGCCATTTTTTGAACTGGGAGAAAGCTTTCAGGAGATTTAATAAAAGCGTATCGTGGTACATGCCTCCGCTGACAAGGAAATATTCCCGCCCGTCTGCATAAGCAGCTTTGATGGTTTCTTTCTGCTGCCAGTCGGCCGGCTGCAATAAAGGATCAGGCGCACCGGGCAATACCGCTATCTGTGATGCCGGGATCCGGTATTCATTCACCAGTTTATCTTTTACAAAAGCGGAGAGTGTTATTACCTGTTTTGCTTTGCGCAGTTTCAGCGGCACCAGCCATTTGCGAAAAAAGCTGCCGGGCACCACCCAATCATCGGCAATCAATATTTGTGGTATGGTGGTTCGCATACTGGCATCGGCGAGTTGTTTCACCCACAGACCGGGTTGGGGTTGTGGCGGGTTGTTGTGTTTCTCATCAATAAAAACAAATTCTTCAGCCGGCCGGTCAAGGCTCAACCGGCTGAAGAGTTGTTCAATATAATGATGGTATGTAGCGGGCTGTTGGCCAGCCTGTGAAAAACGGTTAACAGCAATGCGCATACGCAAAATTAGAGCTTCGCAGCCCAGGCATCCATTTTTTTCTCCAGCACATCCAGGGGCATATTACCATCTTTCAGGATATTATCGTGGAAGTCTGAGAGGCTGAATTGATTGCCCAGTTGTTTTTCATACTTTGTACGCAGCTCCCTGATCTTGAGTGCGCCAACCTTATACCCCAATGCCTGCGCCGGTATGGCCATATACCTTTCTATTTCGGCGGTGGCTCCTTCTTCACTGATTGGTTCATTATCCATCATATACTGGATAGCCTGCTCACGTGTCATGCCCTTGGCATGCATGCCTACATCCACCACCAGCCTGATGGCCCGGTGTATCTCATCACCCAGCGCTCCCATGTACTGGTAAGGATCGGTGTACAAGCCCAAGTCTTTTCCCAGGCTCTCGCAGTACAGCGCCCATCCTTCTGCGTACGCATTGTTGCCGCCAAAACGCCTGAATTTGGGCAGGCCCTGGTTTTCCTGCTGCAAGCTGATCTGGTAGTGATGCCCCGGAATGGCTTCGTGCAGGAACAGGCTCTCCATACCGCTGGTGGTATTGAATTTGGTAGCGTCGAGAATGGGAATATAAAAGATCCCCGGACGTGTGCCATCGGCACTGCCCTGGTTGTATTCGGCGCTGGCGCTGGCTGCGCGGAAAGCTTCTGTTTGCCTGATCTCGAAAGGTGTTTTGGGCGTATGACCGAACATCTTTTTCAGGTTCGGCTCCATGGTCTGGTGTATCTTTTCAAATGCAGCCAATATTTCCTGTGGCGTTTTGTAGGGCATGAATTTTTTATCGGTCTTCATGTATTCGAAGAAAGCCTTCAGATCACCATTGAACCCAACTTCCGTTTTGATCCGCTCCATTTCTGTGCGGATGCGTTTCACTTCAGAAAGCCCTGTTTGATAAATTTCATCGGGTGTTTTATTGGTAGTGGTTTGATCTTTGATACGGTACTGGTAGTATTTCAAGCCGTTGGGTATATCGCTGATACCGGTTGTTTTTCTGGCTTTGGGCAGGTATTCCTGTTTCAGAAAATCGGCCAGCCGCTTATAGGCCGGTGTGATCTGTTCGTTGATGAGCTTCACATAATCGTTGGTGAATCTTTTTTTATCGGCCTCGCTGAAACCGGCAGGCAGGTGGGTGATCGGCCCGTAAAACAGGCTGCTCTTCGCATCAGACACTACCATCGATTCCATCTGGGGAATCATTTTGATGACCAATTTTTCCGGTAGTACCGTGTTGGCTGCAATGCCATTCCTGAAATAAACAATGGCGCTGTCGGCATAGCCGCTGAATGCCGTTGCCCGTTTGATCCAGTCTTCATAATCTTTCACTGTTTTGAAAGGTTGAATCACACTGCCGCTGCCGAACTGGCCAAATATCAGGTGCATGCTTTCGAATTGGTCCATGGGCATCAGGTTGTCGTTAAAGCCGAGGCCTTCCAGGTTGATGTCCATTTCACGCTTGAATATATCATAGCTCAGGCGGTCGTTGTCATTGAGGCTCTCCCTGTTGAAATGCGTGATGTACACAAGGTAGTTGCTGTAAAAATCTTTCAGCTTTTTGCGATAGCTGTCGGTAAAATCGGCGTAGAGCTTGTCGTTATACCGGTTATCACCATCAACAGTGGCTTCTATGGGAAACAATTGCAGGCGCTCTTCGTAATATTTATCGAGCATGGCGGCCAGTTCTTTATTGTCTGCCCCGTTCTGGTTGTTGTTGCTCAACTTGCAGGAGGCAAAAAGGGAAACGATCCCTAATAAACAGGTTATTGTTTTCATATGACGATTGTGTGCTTAAATATATTCATAAAATCCTTTGCCTGTTTTCCGGCCCAGTTCTCCTGCATCTACTTTTGATTTTTGCAAGGGTGAGGGATGGAGCCTTTCGGGTTTGCCCAGCGCTTCCCAAACGATCCGGCTCACGTTGTAATTGATATCCATGCCAATCAGGTCCATCAACCTGAAAGGCCCCATTTTGAAGCCCGATGCCTCCATAATGCTATCAACAGTAGCTATATCGGCCTTGCCGGTCTCCACCAGCCGCATGGCTTCGAGGTAATAATGGCGGGCCACCCGGTTCACAATGAACCCCGGTGCGTCTTTGCATACCACCGGTGTTTTATCCATCTGTTTTGATACGGTCAGTAACTGGTTGATGGTCTCTTCACTTGTCTGTTCTCCTCTCACCACTTCCACCAGTTTCATCAGTGGGGCCGGATTAAAAAAATGCATCCCTGCAAATCTCGCCGGGACTGGTATGGTTGTTGCTACTTCACTTACAGGTATGGAAGAGGTATTGGTAGCCAGTATGCAATCATACTGGTTGATGGCCGCCAATTGACGGAAAAGTGTTGCTTTGGCTTCTCTTTCTTCAATGATGGCTTCAATAATCAGGTCGGCACGGCAATGGTCAATAGATGCAGTGAACAGCATACGATCCAGTATTTTGTTCACTTCATCAGGCGGCAACTTTCCTCTTTCGGATAGTTTCAGCAGATTCTTTTCAATAGAAGCTTTGCTTTTTTCAAGCATGGTTTCGTTGACATCGAAGAGGATGGTGGAAAAGCCTGCTGCGGCCGAAACCTGGGCGATACCACTGCCCATGGTGCCGGCGCCGCATACGCATATCGTTTGGATGGGTGCCATATGGAAGAGATGGATCTTATTGCAAGATACTTAACATTTTTTCCACTTACACGCGGCTGAACAATATGCTGACATTTTGTTGTAGTACTTTTATACCATGCGAAAGAACCTTTTGCAATTAGACATGTTTTCGGCAATGCCAGAAAGTCCTGTGATGGAGGAGGATGTCATGGAAGAACCAGTGACGATAGTACCTATACCGGAAGAGCCAAAAGCCATCCCGAGTGAGCCGGTGATCTTTGCCGATGAGCGGATCGTGGTAAAGCTCAAGCAACAGGCAGCCGTTCCTGTTTCACCGCCGCCTGCTGCTGTTACCAGAACCAAAACGACGGGTAAGAGAGGACGTAAATCTTTCAAGGAGATCGACAGTGAAGTGGATCTCATCAACGTACCGGACGAAGAAGTGCTCAAACAGAAACTCTATTATTCTATCAGCGAAGTAGCTGGCTGGTTCAATGTAAATACATCGCTTTTGCGTTATTGGGAAAACGAGTTCGATATATTGCAACCGCGCAAGACCCGCAAAGGCGATCGTTTATTCCGCGCGGAAGACATCAGGAACCTGCAACTTATTTATTACCTGCTGCGCCAGCGTAAGTTTTCGATTGCCGGTGCGCGTAATTACCTCAAGACCAATAAAAAGAAAGTAGATACCCAAACCCAGTTGGTGCAATCCCTGACCAAATTCAAATCTTTTTTGCTGGAACTGAAAGCAACCCTTTGATATCAGGCGTTGCTTTTGTTGTTGTGCACCACTACATCGGTTGATGAAGCAGCCAGGCCAACGCCATTCTTTTCCAGCAACCCGATCACTTCCAGGTTCACCTGTTCGCGCATGCGGAAAAAATCTTCTATGGGCTGTTCCATGGTAGAGAAATAATCCACTGCCATGATATGTGCATTCTTGCCCGTATCCATCAGGTACACCACTTTGTTTTCTATTTCGGGCTTTTGCAGGATGTTTTTGATAGCCGGCGTTAGACCTGCCAGTTGATCGGCAGTAGCGCTGAGTTCCAGCTCCAGTCTGAGTTCCACTTTTCTTTGTGTGCGAAGGGTAATATTGTCAATGATGGTGTCTACCATTTGTTTATTAGGCACCGTGATAAAAGTTTTGTCCATGGTGCGGATGCGGGTGCTGCGCAACCCTATTTTTTCAATATTACCGGTAAAGCCGCTCACTTTTACAAGGTCGCCTGTTTTAAAAGGTTTATCAAAGAAGATGATGAAAGAAGCGATCAGGTTCTCCATGCTCTCTTTTGTAGCCAGGGCAACCGCGGCACCCACGAGGCTTAAGCCGGTGAGCACGCTGCTGATATTCTGATGAAATGAAGCGCGTACGATGAGTAGTACACCCATGATCACCAGTATGGCTTTCACGAAATCTTTGATAAAACCGATCAGTTGGTTATCTGCCTGCCCCGTTGTTTTATGGGTCCTTTCTTTTAATATCAAAGCCAGGAAATCGATGATACGCAGGCATAGCCATATAAAAACACCGATCAGTATCCCGTCGGAAATGGAATCGATCAATTGCCTGGAAGTAACATGAAATATCCTGAAGTCAAGGGCACTTGGAAAGGTTAACTTATCCAATGCAATCATGGAAATGAGTAGTACCAGAAAAGTCTCTAAGGGCCCCACCACCAGGTCGAGGAAGGATTGTGGGCCAACAGCCTTGCCTTCTTTGGCCATTGTCCACCGGTAAATGAGCCTGGCCAGGAATTTGATGATGATCCTTTTGCAAAGCAGCACCAGCAATATCGTACCTGCTACATATAAATAAGCTTCGAAGGTATTGTTCAGGAACTCTTGCTGCAAGAATTTGTTCATACCTGCAAGTTACGAAGAACCGGTCTTAGTGCTTCCATTCGTGCAGTTGCACATCGGTTCCGTCGAAACTGGCATAAGTGAAGGTGCGTATCCAGTCGCCCAGGTTGATGTAACGGCTGGTATCACTCAGCTTAAAATCAATGGGGTAGTGGCGATGCCCGAAGATGAAATAATCAAAATGCTGTTGCCTGAGCACTTCTTTGGAATAAATGATCAGCCATTCGTTGTTTTCACCGAGGAAATGTTGGTCGGCAGAACCCGTCTTCTCACGGCTTTTACGGCTGAAATAATTGGCCAATCCTATGCCCCAGGTAGGGTGCAGTTGTCCGAATAACCATTGGCACAGCGGACTGCGGAATATTTTTTTGATGAATTTATAGCCTTTGTCGCCCGGTCCCAGTCCGTCGCCATGGCCAATGTAGAATTGTTTGCCGGTGCGTTCGAATACTTTCGGCTCGTGGTATACCGGGATGTTCAGTTCTTTTTCAAAATATCCGCTCATCCACATATCGTGATTGCCAACGAATACATGCACTTTGATACCACTATCGGTCAATTCTGCCAGTTTACCCAACAGGCGTGTATACCCTTTGGGAACCACTGCTTTGTATTCATACCAAAAATCGAAAATATCGCCTACGATGAATATCTCCGCAGCATCCTGTTTGATGCTGTCTAAAAAACCCACTACTTTTTTTTCTCTCACCAGGCTGCCATCAAAATCAGGTGCACCCAAATGAAAATCTGATAAAAAGTATATTTTCTTCCCATTTATATCCATCTATTCACTCTTCGGAAAGTTATTAATAAGGGATTGCACTTTCTGCTTTAACGATGGCAAATCTAATTGTATGATCTCCCATAGTAACACATAGTCAAGCCCAAAGTATTCGTGAATGATTTTATTCCTTAAATCAGCTGCCTCCCTCCATTCAACCTCCGGATAATTGGCCTTGTATGCTGACGTTACTTGTTTCGACGCTTCTCCTATGATCTCAAAATTCCGTACTACCGCATCTTTGGTCTTTCTGTCATTATAAAAATCATCTTCCGTTAGGTCATGTACATACTCTTCGATAGTTACTATCGCTTCCAGTATGTCATTCAATAAAAGAAGATTATTGCGTTTAGACATAAATCAGATCAGGCTCAATCGCTGCAAAATACTGCGGGCGTATTCCTCTTTTTGAAACCAGGTCTACCTTTTTGTGCAGCAATTTTTCGATATCGTAATTCAAATGAAGGAAACGAAGGCCCAGTGGACCATTGAGTTCTACCATGATGTCCACATCACTGTCTCTTTGTTGATCCCCCCTGCTGTAAGAACCAAATAGGGCCATACTTTTAATGGGGTACTTATTGAAAAGCTCCCTTTTGTGTTGTTGCAGTATTTGAATCACTTCACTCATCTGTGTAAAGCTACGTATTATATTTTATCAGCGTTCTACCAGGAAGCAGAACACTTCTTTCGGACCGTGTACCCCTACCACTAGTGTTTTTTCGATATCGGCGGTACGGCTTGGGCCGCTGGCCAGCGTAATGAGTGATGGCATTTGTGTGTTGTATTTGTGCCGCATTTTTTCTATCGCGTCAGCAATATCGTATACCAACTGATCGGTGTAGGCGATACAAATATGTACCGGGGCGTACACACTTACGGTACGCCCGCTTTGCTGGCCACTGCTCATCAGCAGGCTGCCTGTTCTGGCTACCAGGCATTCACAACCTGTAATGGCCACATCACAGCTTTGCACATCGGGTGCTGTCATGGCCGCAAAACCTGCATCTGTAAGTCTTTTTTTCAAATCGGCTTCCCTGCAATAAACCGACGTCCACTTGCGCTGTATGGCCAGCATACCCAGTTGAGACGCCAGTTCTTTTTCACTCGTGCAAAATGAAAACCGCCCCTGCAGCTTGTTGAAATTCTCTGCAAAGGCAATCTCCAGCTCCTGTTGTTGTGGTTGGAATACGCTGGAACTGCCCGCACTTTCAGGAAAGGGAACAGGCACTGGTTGCCCCAGTGCCTGTTTTATTTTTTGCAGTATATTTTTCTTAGCCGTATTTGTCATTATGAGATCACTGTGGTTTCAGGAGGCGCAATGGTTTCACCGGGAATATTCTGCCCGGCATGGCCGTTGCTCTGTTCTGCCGATATTTCCAGCAGTTTCTTTTCTTCAAAAGGTCTTCTTCCGATCAGTTCCTCCACATCACTCTTGTGCAGCACTTCTTTGTCCAGCAGCTCTTTCGCCAGTATCTCTACTTCCTGTTTTTTCTCAGTCAACAATTGCAAAGTGCGCTTATATGCTTCATCAATGATGTTCCTTACTTCTTCGTCGATGATCTTGCCGGTTTCTTCGCTGTATGGTTTGGTGAAGGTATTCTCCTGCGAAGGATCGTAGAAACTTACGTTTCCTACTTTGTTATTCATACCATAAGCCGTTACCATACTGTAAGCGATCTTGGTAATCTGTTGCAGGTCGTTGGCTGCACCGGTAGATATTTTACCAAAGAATATCTCTTCTGCGGCACGGCCACCCAGGGTCATACAGATCTGGTCCATCAATTGATCGGTTGTATAGAGGTATTGCTCTGTAGGCGTGTATTGGGCATATCCCAATGCTGCCGTACCACGCGGTACGATGGTTACTTTCAACAACGGGTAAGCATGTTCCAGGAACCAACCGCAGATAGCATGTCCAGCTTCATGGTACGCGATCACGGCTTTCTCGTTCGGCGCAATGATCTTGTTTTTCTTTTCCAGTCCGCCGATAACCCTGTCGATCGCATCCTGGAAATCGCTCATATCCACCGCTTCTTTATTCTTACGGGCTGCTATCAGCGCCGCTTCATTACATACGTTGGCAATATCCGCGCCTGCGAAACCAGGTGTTTGTTCGGCCAGTTTATGCAGGTCGAGCGTTTCGGAAATTTTGATCGGGGTCAGGTGTACTTTAAAGATCGCTTCCCTCCCTTTTACATCGGGCCTGTCGATCGATATCTGCCTGTCGAAACGGCCGGGGCGCAACAACGCGCTGTCCAGCACATCGGGCCTGTTGGTGGCCGCCAGTATGATGATACCGGTATCGCCGCCAAAACCATCCATCTCTACCAGCAACTGGTTCAATGTATTCTCGCGTTCGTCGTTGCTCATGATGGCATTGCGTCCGCGGGCACGTCCTATGGCGTCGATCTCATCAATGAAAATGATACAGGGCGCTTTTTCGCGGGCCTGTTTGAACAGGTCGCGTACGCGGCTGGCGCCTACGCCCACGAACATTTCCACGAAATCGCTACCACTGAGGCTGAAGAAAGGAACCTGCGCTTCACCCGCCATGGCTTTGGCCAGCAGGGTTTTACCGGTTCCGGGAGGACCCACCAGTAGTGCGCCTTTGGGTATCTTTCCACCCAGTGAGGTATATTTTTTAGGGTTTTTGAGGAAGTCCACGATCTCCATCACTTCCACTTTGGCTTCATCGAGACCGGCTACATCGGCAAAAGTGATGTTCACTTTGGCGCCTTTGTCGAACAGGGTGGCTTTCGATTTGCCAATGTTGAAAATACCACCCGGACCGCCACCGCCTGCGGGGCCGCCCATCTTACGCATCAACAGTATCCATACAACAATGATAAGGCCGAGAGAGAATACGGCATTGATAACGGGACTGAACCATTCCGCTTCTTCAATCGCATTCTGGGGTACTTCTTCTATTTTGTAGGTCTTATATACATCGGCCAAACCACTCTGGAAAGCGGTCCAATCGGTCACTTTAAACACAAACAGGGGACTCTGCTTTACTTTATCTTTCGTAAGCACCTGCTTGAATTTCTGTACATAGAAATCCTTTGCCAGGCTATCCTGTTTGATATAAATCCTTACCTCGTGTTTATTGGTCACCATATCCAGCTTCTCCACATCGCCCTTGATCAGCATTTTTTGTTTGAACTCCTGCTCCGTGGTTCGGGTGAGGTCGGGCGCAAAACGCATAAACTGCGCCGAAAGCAGGATGATGGCAATGATGGCGTAAACCCAGTAGGGGTTGAATTTGAATCCCTTGCGTGGTCCATCGCCTTTGTCCTGCATGCCCGGCTTCGTATTCTTATTTTCCTGTAACATAACGGTTCTTCTCTCTGGTAATAATAAGGTTTATTGGTGGTAAACGTTCGGCGTTCCCTTTTATTTTAACAATTACAACTCATGTAACTGCGATTCTGCATCGCTCCACATCTCTTCCAGCCTGTAGAACTTCCTCGATTCAGGATGCATAACATGTACTACAATGTTCACATAGTCTATCAGCACCCATTGTAAAGCCTGCTTACCTTCGTGTTTATAGGGAATTTCTTCACATAGGAGTTTTACCTGTTCTTCGATATAATCGCTGATGGCCCTCACCTGTATGCTGCTGGAAGCCTGGCAAACGATGAAAAAATCGGCCGAAGCTTCGGGTATCTTTCGCAGGTCCAGACTCACAATGTTCTCTCCCTTCTTATCTTGTATAGCTTTGATAATGGTCTTGAAGATCTTCGAATTGCGTGAGAGCCTTGTTACGGTATTCTTTTTACGGCTTTTTAAAACAGAAAGTGGTTCCAATCATTATTAAATTAACTTCGTCAAAAATAGTAATTCTTTGTCACCAATGGCTGCTAAACGTCACGTCGGTTTACCATTCGTGGAATTATCTAATACAGACAGTACCAACATCTATGCCATCAGGCAGTTACAGGCAAATATGGCCGCTCATGGCACCGCTTTTTTTGCTTATGCACAGCATGCCGGCAAGGGGCAAAGGGGTAAAGAGTGGGACAGTGAACCGGGAAGCAATATCATTTTATCGGTTGTGCTCGACAGTTCTTTCCTGCTGATTACCCAGCAGTTCTACCTAAGTGCGATGGTAGCCCTGGCCTGTCATGATTTTTACAGCAGCTATGCCGGAGAAGAAACCAAAATAAAATGGCCCAACGATCTTTACTGGCGTGACAGAAAGGCAGGGGGCATCCTCATCGAAACCCTTGTGAGAGGCCATAAATGGCAGTGGGCGGTTGTAGGAATGGGCATCAATATCAACCAAACGGTATTCCCGCCACAAGCCCGGCGCGCTGTTTCACTGAAACAGATCACCGGTAAACAATACGACGTTCCCGCATTGGCCCGCGAGCTTTGTGCCTGCCTCGAACGCCGCTACCAGGAGCTCCTCGGAGGACAGTTCGAACCCCTGCTCAATGAGTATAACCGGCTCCTGTTCATGCGCAATGAAACCATGAAATTGAAAAAAGAGAGCGTAAGTTTTCAGTGCACCATCAAAAGTGTGAATCCCGACGGGGCCTTACTGGTAGAAGGGGGAATACAGGACCAGTTCAGGTTCGGTGAAGTAGAATGGATATTTTAACCCTTGCTTCAGAGTAAAGCATCGATCTTTTTAGCAAGTGCATGATCCTTTTCCGTGATCACATCGCCTGCATCATGGGTGTTGAGCCATATCTCTACGCGGTTCCATACGTTGGTCCACAACGGATGATGGTTCATTTTTTCTGCTTCAATGGCCACCCTGGTCATGAAAGCAAAGGCCTCCGAAAAATTCCTGAACTCGAATTTCCGGTACAGGCTGTTGTTTTGTTCAGTCCACATAAGAGTAGATTTCTTATTTGATCGTTTTGTTAAAACACCATGTTCCCTTTGTTCTTAATCTGCTCATTGGTGAGTTCCGCTACCAGTTGAACGCCATTCAGGTTCTTCACCGACTGTTTGATCCAACTACATTTTTCATCGTCCACCCAATCGCCTTTCATCAGCCAAAGAAAGTCCATATGCCTGAACTCGGGCAAAAGGTATTCACCATCGAACTGGTTATGGTACAGGTAATGCGTTAAAAAACTGTTCGGCTCTTTCGACTCATACACTGTAAAATAATAACTGCGGTCTTTTTTCTTCAGGTGCACTTCAATGCCGGGATTCACGCGAAAATCATAACCCAGCAAATGATTCAATTGCAAACAGAACTGGTAATTTTTCAGTGGGGCCGTTATACCCAGCAAACGGGTGTCTTCAAAGAAGTCTTCATTGAGTTCTTCTATGTTCAGGCGCAGTTTCATTCCCGCAAAGTTAGAATTCCATTTGAGTGGATGGAAGTTTTCCCTGTGTATCCGTTGAAAGGATCAGATCGTATACCTGCTTTACCCTGTCTTTTTCTGCTTCGTAATTGATGGGGCCGCTGGAAACCGGGGTTTTTGTAAGCCTGATTATATAGTTTGGGGCAACGGGAAGATTGAGGTGCCCATACAGCGGTTCTTTCTCTCCATTTGCATGGTCCCTGTTCAGGGAATGCACCACGAGGTAATTATAACGGGGTGTCGCATTCTTTTTCAGTTGCCTGGCAATCTCCATCAGAACAGCCGCATCCGCGCCTGCATCATCTTGTTGACCGAGAGCAGCAGAGAGCAATATGGTAGTTGTTGCATGATGATTGATAAACCCGAGCAGGTTTTTCACATGGTAGGTCCGGGGAGTAAAACCCGTTTTCAATTCTATGGAAAGTGTTGCTGAACGGTCGGGGAAATGATTTTTCAATCCCTGAGCTGTTATATAGATCACCGGGATCTTTGCTGTTGCAGTGGTATCGCGTTTGTTGAAACTGAGGTTATCTGGAATGGATGAACTGTTGTACACGAAGTAAGCACTGGCGCCTTTTTTAAAAGCGATGTCTGCCATTTTCCTGATCTCCGCCTCCAGGTTGAACTGCGCATTGTCTTTCTGGTCTTCCAGCAATTCTTTCAGGTCCCTGAACCATGGCTGCCTGTTTTCATTCAACGCCATAGCGGCTTCTCCTTTCACTTGCTTTGAAGCACTGAATGCGAGAGGGGTGTAATCGGTTTGCAGATCCAGGAGCTGGCCATCTACTTTCAATTGTGTGGCCGGGTCGATCTGTTTGCCTTCGCTGACATCAAATTCCTGCAGATACCCATGAACCCCTTTCGGCTCCAGGCCTATTTGCTGGTACTGCTGCACCAGGTATTGCATGTTGAGGGGCCGCTCCGTCAATTGCCGGGTATAGCCTTTCAGGTTCGCAACCATTTCTGCATTGGCCCTTTCTTCGGCCTTTCTTTTCTTTCTTTGGCTTTGGGAATAGGTAACCGCCGGTATCAGCAGTACCATCCATAAAAATTTCTTCATATGTACAGTTAGGATGGCAAAAATAATGCCGTTGTTATTCTGTTCCCAAACTCGTAAGCACGCGCTTTATATTGCAGCTACTTTTGCAAACATTTCAGACTTTGGGAAAGAAATCGGTACATATAGCCCTGGTTGGTAATCCCAACAGCGGAAAAAGCTCTTTATTCAACGCCCTTACCGGCCTGAACCAGAAAGTGGGCAACTTCCCCGGTGTTACGGTAGATAAGAAAACGGGTTCGCTCTGGCTGGATGACCAGCAGCAGGCTGAGCTCATCGACCTGCCCGGGACTTACAGCCTCTATCCACGCCGGGCCGATGAATGGGTGGCTTATAAAGTGCTCATGGGCGCCGACCCCGATATCCAAACCGATGTGGTGTTACTGGTAGCGGATGCCAGTAACCTCAAGCGCAACCTGCTTTTCTGCAGCCAGATCATCGACCTGAAAATACCGGTGGTGATGGCGCTGACCATGAACGATATCGCTGCAAAAAAGAACATCAACATTGATATCAGCGGACTCGAAGCCGAACTGGGTATACCCGTTGTAGCCGTAAACCCGCGTAAAAACAAAGGTATCGGTAACCTGAAAAAAGTATTACAGCAGGTAGCCCGCATCCATGCAGCCACGCATACCCGTGATTTCATCGATACCAAAAAGCTGGCGCCCGAAGCTATTCATGGCGTGCAGCAACTGGCGCCGCAACTGAGCGATTATGCATCGGTGCATTACCTCATCAACCATGAACAGTTTCCGCTGGACAATACTTTACAGGCGGCCATTGAACAGGTAGAGATCGATCACAAATTCAACCCCACCAAAACACAGGCTGAAGAGATCATGCAGCGATACCATCGCATCCGGCAGATCATGCAACAGAATGTGGTGGAGCCTGGTCCGCTGGAGAAAAAACTGTTCACCGACAAACTCGATAACCTGCTCCTGCACCGTACCTGGGGTTATATCATTTTATTGACCGTACTGTTCCTCTTGTTCCAGAGTATCTTCTGGCTGGCACGTTTTCCTATGGATGGTATTGAATGGAGTTTTCAGCAGGCCAGCAGTTGGTTGGGTAATGTGCTGCCGCAAGCCTGGTGGAGCGATCTGTTCATCAACGGTATTGTAGCCGGACTAAGCGGCATATTGGTGTTCGTTCCACAGATCATGATCCTGTTCGGACTCATTACTTTACTGGAAGATACGGGCTATATGGCGCGCATCAGTTTTTTGAGTGATAAGCTCATGCGCAAAGTGGGACTGAACGGTAAAAGTGTGATGCCCATGATCAGTGGCTTTGCCTGTGCCGTCCCTGCCATCATGAGCACCCGCAACATAGAGAATCGCAAAGAGCGGTTGCTGACCATCCTTATCACACCGTTGATGAGTTGCAGTGCGCGTTTGCCTGTATATACCATATTGATCTCTTTGGTGATTGATGATAAATATTATTTCGGTTTTCTCAGCCTGCAAGGATTGGTGATGATGGGTCTCTACCTCCTCGGAACTACTATGGCATTGATTGTGAGCTATGTGATGAAATGGTTCGTGAAGATCCAGGAAAAGAGTTTCTTCATACTGGAATTGCCGGTATACCGGGCTCCGCGCTGGAAAAATGCGGCCATTACCATGGTGGAAAAAGCCAGGATTTTTGTAACCGATGCCGGTAAAGTGATCATGGTAATCAGTTTGTTGCTCTGGTTCCTGAGCAATTACGGACCCGATCACCGGATATCAAAATTGGAAGACAAATATGCGGCGCTGATGCAGCAGATGCCGGCACAAAAAGACTCGTTGCAAAAACACCTGTCTACCGAAAAATTGCAGAACTCTTATGCAGGTATCCTGGGCAAGACGATTGAGCCGGTGATTGCTCCATTGGGTTATGACTGGAAGATCGGCATTGCTCTTATTACTTCTTTTGCCGCCAGGGAAGTATTCGTGGGTACCATGGCCACGCTATATAGTGTGGAAGAATCTGATAATTCTTCTCTGCGTGAAAAACTGCAGTCGGCCCGGCATCCCGATGGCCGGCCTGTATATACGCTGGCTGCCGCTTTATCGTTGATGGTGTTTTATGTACTGGCCATGCAGTGCATGAGTACATTGGCAGTGGTGAAACGTGAAACCAAGTCGTGGAAATGGCCTGTATTCCAGTTCACTTACATGACCATACTGGCTTATTCCATGAGCTTCCTGGTATATCATCTCTTCTAGTTATAATATTCCCATAGCAGCTTCGATAATTTGCGCGTGAGCACCCAGGCTTCGTTGGTAGATTCATCCCAACTGATATCTTTATTATTCTTGGTGCAGATGCAAAAAACATAACTGCATTTCTTTCCGTTCACAAACAACACCTCATTCCGGGTAGCGTCTACCGCACCGCTTTTACTGGCAACAAAAACATCGGACGGTATCTGCGAAATAGCATTCTCATCCCAATAATTCCTGCCCAGCAAGCGCAACATCATCTGGCTGGTGCTGTCGCCGATCACCTGCTTCTTCACAATCATTTCCATGAGCGATGCCATTTCCCTGGGCGATGATTGTCCCCATCCGTACATATTCCTGTTGGCTTCCCTTCCCGGCGTGCGGCTGTTCACCCTGGTTACTTTCAGACCGAGGCTATCCATGAGCTCGTTGATGCGTGTGCCTTTACCTGCCAGGGTTTGTAACCAGAGGCTGGCTGTATTGTCACTCATAGTAAGCATGAGCATCATCACTTTGCTCAGTTCAATCTTTTCGCCGTTCTTGAAAGAACCCAATATGTCTACCCCTTCGTACAGGAGCGAGTCTTTATAAGTGAGTACCTGGTGGTAATCCAGTTCTTTTCTATGAATCTTATCCATGATACCTGTCAGAATAGGCACTTTGACCATGCTGGCCGTAGGAAAAACCGTATCGGCATTGATGGACACTATGCGGTCCCTTTTGAGATCGTGTACATATATGCCAATGTCGCCATTGAATCCTTTCAGCAACTGGGTCACCTGTTGTTGCAGGCGTTGATCTGCTTTCTGTGCAAAACAAGCAATCGTTAATAAAAGGTAACTGAAGAAAACTGTGGTTTGTTTCATGGTAACAGTAGTCTGATGAAACAAGTTAAGCATTTTTAGGCATTAAGAGGACTGTTGAAAAATGAGAGATGAGTCTTGAAGAATTTCTTGAGTCGGATAAAATGCAACAATTATTAGTTGCCAAAACCAACATTTTGAGGGCACTTTTGGCAGGAAATAAATTTATTGGCTGCCAAAACCAGAGTGAATTATTGTCCATCCCAGGCTACGAGTATTTCTTCGGTATGTTTTTTTGAAACCGGTTTTGCGATGATCTTTCTGATGATGCCTTTTTCATCGATCAGGAAAGTAGTGCGTTTGGTGCCGATGATGGTACGGCCCATAAACTGCTTCTCGCCCCATACCTTGTATTGATTTACAATGGTGAGGTCTTCATCAGCAATAAGTGAAAAAGGCAAGCTGTATTTGGTTTCAAATTTCTTGTGCTTTTTCACACTGTCGGTACTCACACCGATCACTTTGAATCCTCGTTTGGTGAGTTCGCTATAATTGTCGCGCAGGTTGCAGGCCTGGTTGGTGCAGGTAGGGGTATCGTCGTGCGGGTAAAAATAGAGTACTACTTTGCTTCCTTTGAAATATTCCAGTGAAATCGCTTTCCCGTTCTGGTCAACCCCTTTGAAAACAGGGGCTTTGCTTCCTTCTTTTAGCATAGTCGTGCTTCTTTATTGAAAGGGTAAAATTAGCTTGTTTGCAGTGTCAAAAAAGCAATATATTGAAGAAAAAATAATATTTTAGGCTTATATAACGAAGGCCTCATCCAGATCGGGTTTTGAGAATCTGTTTAAATTCAAAACTTACTTTTAAAAAGCTAAATTAGTATTGCTTTTTCTCAGAATCGAATTCAATTGCAGAAATCATTCCTCCAAACTAGGCCGCACCAAATTTGTAGTTAAATCCAGGAAAGTATGATACAATTTGAAGGTTTTAAAATCATAGGTCTTACCGTAAGAACAACTAACGAAAATGATCAATCGTCAAAAGATATTGGTCAGCTTTGGGAACAATTTTATGCTAACAATGTACTTGCAAAGATTCCTAATAAAATCAATAACGAAGTTTATTCAATATACACTGACTACACGAGCGATCATACTGGCGAATACACAACTATTATCGGCGCAGCTGTAACCAGTTTGGATAACATTCCCGATAAGCTTATCGGGCGTATATTTCAACCCGACAATTTTGAAGTCTTTACAGCTAAAGGGCAAATGCCCCAAGCTATCATAAACACCTGGTTTAATATTTGGAAACAGGATAATGAATTACAAAGAAAATACAGTTACGATTTTGAAGTTTATGGTGACAATTCACAAAAAGACGACTGTTCGGAAATACAAATTTTTGTAGCGACAAATAAGATGAAATGACGCTTTAAATTCCTAATTCGCTATATGAATCTGTTTTTGGAACCAATTCATATAGGCCTCGAGTTGGGTGGCTAGAAAATATGGCAGGTTCAACAAATAATAGGTCTTTCCCGAAGGAGTAACCAGCTGCGAGATATGAATATTGCCGGCATAGAAACGAATAGCCATATTATGCGGTACCATATCCATAAAAATATGCAATGATTTAAGCTTCCCTGTTGCACCTGATTTTACTTCTATGGGAATCAACTTCCCTTCATAAGGATATAAATAATCTACTTCGGCATTCGAAGTGCTTTTTTCACGCACCCAAAAATAGAGACTGCTTAAGGATAAATATTGGTGTGCCAGTATTTCTTGCCCTACCAGGTGTTCTATCATGGTACCATTATATACGCTGTTTAAATCCTCGCTTTGTATGATATCGGTCTGAATCCCTGCCATATAATTAAGCAATCCTGTATCCAATGCCTGTAACCGCGGCTTCTTTTTTTGATCAGGCATTAGCGGTAACGTAGCATTCGTTTGAGGATAGATAAGTTGGATCAGAAAGGTCTTTTCAAGCATTATCAATGCCTCCTTTACATCACGCGAGCGATAAGAAGAATGTCCAAAACCTTCAAAAGTGATCCGCTTTCCTGCTTCCCCGAAAACAGACCGGATGGCATGCCTGATCAGTTGAACCTGTTGAGAAGTATTGGCATATTTTTCTACATCGTCGGCATACGATGTCAGCAATGAATCATAAATAGATACCAAAGCGGTGAGATCTTTATTATGTGCATAATGACTCACCACTTCGGGCATACCGCCTGTTAAAGCATAAGTATGAAATAAACGCTGAAGTGTATCCTGTGCATAATCGGGTAAGGGTATTTCCTGTAGCTTTTCCAGTGCAACCATTTCGCCATTGGCACCTAGAAATTCGAGGAATGAGGCAGGTCGTAATATTTTGTATTCCACTCGCCCTACCGGAAAATGTATGTTTTTATCGAAGGCCGTTTCCAATGTACTGCCTGCCGCTATCACCGGTAATGCAGGCTCCTGTTCGTACAAATACCTGAGTATATTCAATGCAGGGGGATGTTCCTGTATTTCATCAATGAATAATAAAGTATTTTCTTTTTCAGATAATAACTTATTCTTTAAAAGGAAAACGGTTTGCAGCAATATAGGTACATTGGTAAACTGCTCAAATGGCTTCCTGTCTTCTTCCAGTTCCAGGTTCAGGTAGATAAACTGCTTGCATTGTTTTCCCAACTCCCTGACGACCGTAGTTTTGCCCACCTGCCTGGCCCCCCTAAGAACCAGGGGCTTCCTATCTGGCTTTTCAAGCCATAACTGCAACTCTTTCAATATATTACGATCGAACATGTAATAAAATTAGGGTAATTTTTACTCAATTTTGTAATAAAATTAGGGTAATTTTTACTCAATTTTGTAATAAAATTAGGGTAACTGGACTTAATCGAGCAATTCAAGCGCCTGCATCTGTACGTTTACAGCAATAGCCATAACACGAAAATAATCCCCCATAATTCCCTTATCAGTCCTACATTTGCACAATTTATTTTTTAGCAACCATGCCCAAAGACCTTTCCATCAAATCTGTGCTCATCATCGGTTCTGGCCCCATTGTAATTGGCCAGGCCTGTGAATTCGATTATTCCGGCTCCCAGGCAGCCCGCAGCCTGCGTGAAGAAGGCATCAAAGTGATCCTGATTAACAGCAACCCCGCTACTATCATGACCGACCCCATGATGGCCGATAAGGTATACCTGTTGCCCCTCACCGTGGAGAGCATCGAACAGATACTCGACGAGAACCAGATCGATGCCGTACTGCCTACCATGGGTGGTCAAACAGCCCTCAACCTCTGTAAAGAGGCCGACGAGCTGGGTGTTTGGGAAAAATATGGCGTTCGTCTGATAGGGGTAGATGTTGCCGCCATCGATACAGCAGAAGACCGCGAGAAATTCCGCCAGCTGATGGTGAAGATTGGTATGGCTGTGGCTCCCAGCAGGGTGGCCAACAGCTTTTTGGAGGGCAAGGAGTTTGCACAGGAAATCGGGTTCCCCCTCGTAATCCGTCCTTCATTTACCCTCGGCGGTACCGGCGGCGGTTTCGTACACAGCAAAGAAGACCTTGATGCAGCCCTTGATAGAGGTTTGAAAGCCTCGCCCATCCACGAGGTGCTGGTTGAAAAAGCAGTTTTGGGATGGAAAGAATATGAGTTGGAGCTCCTGCGTGACCAGAAGGATAATGTGGTGATCATCTGTACAGTGGAGAACCTCGACCCCATGGGCGTGCACACCGGCGATTCCATCACCGTAGCGCCCGCTATGACCCTCAGCGATACCGCTTTCCAGGAAATGCGCAACAAAGCCATCCTCATGATGCGCTCGCTGGGCAATTTTGCCGGCGGTTGTAACGTGCAGTTCGCGCTTAACCCGGCAACAGAAGAACTCATCGCCGTGGAAATAAACCCCCGCGTGAGCCGCTCTTCCGCCCTCGCTTCCAAAGCAACCGGTTATCCCATTGCCAAGATCGCAGCCAAACTCGCCATCGGTTATTCACTCGATGAACTGAAGAACCAGATCACCCAAACCACTTCGGCTTATTTTGAGCCTGCACTGGATTATGTGATCGTAAAAGTACCCCGCTGGAACTTCGATAAATTCAAAGGCGCCAATGATACCCTTGGTCTGCAAATGAAAAGTGTGGGTGAAGTGATGGCCATCGGCAGAAGTTTTTCAGAAGCTATTCAGAAAGCCTGTCAGAGCCTGGAGAACGATGCAGTGGGATTGGGTTATTATGGTAAAAGCCTTATGAAAAGCGCCGAGCTGGTAGAATACATCAAAACCCCGAAATGGGATCGTATCTTCCGCATCAAAGATGCACTGATGCAAGGTTCTACTGTTAAATCCATCGTGCAGGCAACCGGTATCGACCGCTGGTTCATTTACCAGATACAGCTCATCTGCAATATGGAAAAAGAAATTGCTAAATATTCTATCGCTACCATACCTGATGACCTGTTGAAAGATGCCAAAAAGAACGGCTTCTCCGATGAGCAGATCGCGCGCATCCTGCATGGCGACTGCACAGACGAGCAAGTGTATGAGAAAAGAAAAGCATTGGGTATTACCAGGGTGTACAAGATGGTAGATACCTGCAGTGCCGAGTTCGAAGCCAAAACACCTTATTTCTATAGTACCTTTGAGGGATAGCCCAGTAAACCTGACTGCTAACCCTGTACATGAATAGAGAAACCGCACAAATTTTTCAGACAAACAATGCCTCCCGTTGGCAACGAACCAAATGGGGCAGCCGGCTGGTTCTTTTTTTACTGCTTATTGGCGCTACCGCTTTTGTCATCGCTTATAATTACTCTGCTAACAAACCGCAGCAATTACCTGTTTTTCAGGATGAGATCAAGAAAAAGGTATTGCAGCCCGATAAGCCCACAGAGCCTATCACCAAAGAATACCAGGGCATCCGCAAATTCATCAATGATAAGTGGGCAAAGGGGCTTGGCTGCGGGCAGAACAATCAGGTGATTGACCTTTCCAGTTCGCCATATTTCAACGACAGCGTGGGTATCCGGGCGGCTTTTTACGTAAACTGGGACCCCCAGTCACTCATCTCCCTTCAAAAGAATATTGACAAGATCAATCTCGTAATACCCGAATGGTTTTTCCTGGATACCAAGGGCGACAGCCTGTTGCTGGATATAGACAGGAATGCCCTCGGTATCATGAAAGCAGCGGGTATCAAGATCATGCCGTTGCTCACCAATAACTTTCAGAAGACATGGCATGGTGATGTAGTACACCGCATCATCAATGATCCAGTGAAGAAAAGTAAGCTCATCAACGACATCATACGGGTTTGTAAGATATACGATCTGTCGGGCGTGAACATCGACTTCGAAGCATTGATAGAAGCCAAAAATGAAGTGCTTACCGCTTTCCAGAAAGAACTCTATGAAAAAATGCATGCTGCAGGATTGATGGTATCGCAGGATGTGAGTCCTTTCAACGAAGACTACGACCAGGCGGCATTGGCCAATTACAACGATTACCTGTTCCTGATGGCTTACGATGAACATTCGGCGGACAGCAGGCCGGGCCCCATCAGCAGCCAGCGTTGGGTAGAAAAAGCACTCGATCAGGTTACCAAAAAGATACCACCCGGTAAAGTTGTATTGTGTATGGCCGCGTTTGGATACGACTGGGTGAACGGTGGCGGCTCGGGTTCCACTACCACCCTCGCTTACCGCGATGCGATCACCGTAGCAAGGGAAAGTGAGGGTCAGATACGGTTCGACAACGACACGTATAACCTCAGCTATCTTTATTACGATGAAATCAACGACCTTCACGAAGTGCATTTTACCGATGCAGCCACCAATTTCAATACCCTGCGTTTTGCTACCGAATACCAACTGGCGGGTACGGCCCTGTGGCGGCTGGGGAGTGAAGACCTTCGGCTCTGGCAGTTCTACAACAAATCCATGAACAAAGATGCCCTCCGCCAGTTCGATTTTTCGATCTTCAACAAGATGGCAGGAAGCAACAACGTGGATTATATTGGCAGCGGCGATATCATGAAAGTGATTGCCATGCCCCGCAGTGGTCATATCAGTATCCAAATAGACTCGGCAGCGGGCCTCATTGCAGAAGAAACCTACGATTCACTGCCTTCCATGTTCATGGTAAAACAAATGGGCGCGCCTCAAGGCAAAAAATTAGTGCTCACTTTCGACGACGGGCCAGATCCTAAATACACCGGTAAAGTGCTGGATATTCTTTCACATTACCATGTGCCTGCCGCTTTCTTCCTGGTAGGTATCGAAGCGGAAAAGCATATCCCGTTGGTGCAACGCATCTACCGCGAAGGACATGAAATAGGCAACCACACTTTCACCCATCCTAATATTGCCAAAGTGGGTAAACAGCGGGCCGATCTGGAGATCAATGCCACAAGGCTGCTGATTGAATGCATTACCGGGCACAGCACCATTCTCTTTCGCGCGCCATACAGCGATGCGGATAATGATAACCCGGGCGAGATGGAAGCCTTACTGCCCATCAGCCTTCGCAGAACCAAAGATTACCTCACCATTGGTGAGAACATAGACCCGAAGGACTGGCAAACCGATGCCGACTATACTTTGACAGCCGATACCATTTTCAACAGGGTGGTAAGGCAGAAGGATACCGGCAATATCATCCTGTTGCACGATGCCGGTGGCGACCGCAATGCTACTATTGAAGCATTACCACGCATCATTGAATATTTTCAGAAAAACGGTTATCAGTTTGTGTCCATCGCCAACCTGCTGGGCAGGAAAAAGGATGAAATGATGCCCCCTCTCCCCAAGGGAAGTGGCTACGATCTCATGCAGGTAGACCTTTGGTTGTTCAAAGCCGGCTTTTACGGCGGCAACTTTTTCTCGGGCCTGTTTATCTTATTCCTCGTACTGGGTATTGTGCGCATGCTCATCATCCTGGTATTATCTATACTGCAAAGACGGAAAGACAAACGAACGGTACTGCCTCCGCTGGCGGGCTCTCCACTGGTATCTATTATTGTACCCGCTTATAACGAGGAAGTGAATGCCGTTGGCTCGCTGCACAATCTCCTGCGTTGCGACTATCCCAATTTCAATCTCATTTTTGTAGATGATGGCAGCGGCGACCATACGTTCGACCAGGTGAATGAAGCATTCAAAAACCATCCGTTGGTGAAAGTATTCAGCAAACCTAACGGTGGAAAAGCTTCTGCATTGAATTTCGGCATCAGTCATACCGATGCCGAATATGTGGTTTGTATTGACGCCGATACCAAATTATTACCCAATGCCGTGAGCCTGATGATGCGGCATTTTGCCGATGAGGACGCCGGCGCTGTAGCAGGTAATGTGAAAGTGGGCAATGAAGTGAACATCCTCACACACTGGCAGAGCATTGAATACATTTCAAGCCAGAATATCGACCGCAATGCATTTGCGTATTTCAACGGCATCACCGTTGTTCCAGGCGCCATTGGCGCTTTCCGGAAGCAAGCCATTGAAGACGCAGGCGGGTTTACCACCGATACACTGGCCGAAGATTGTGATCTTACTATTCGTATCCTGCGCTGTGGTTATAATATCAAAAATGAAAACAAAGCCATTGCATATACTGAAGCGCCGGAAACATTGAAACAGTTCATGAAACAACGTTTCCGCTGGACCTTTGGCGTAATGCAGACTTTCTGGAAAAACAGGGATGCGCTCTTCAATTTCAAAACAGGCCGGGTGGGCTGGATTGTTTTACCCGATATGCTGTTGTTCAAATACATTGTGCCTTTTTTAACACCTATTGCCGACCTGCTGATGCTGATTGGTTTATTAACAGGGAATATCGCGCAAATAGGCGCCTATTACCTGCTTTTCCTACTGGTAGACCTGGTCATCGCCATGGTTTCCTTCCGGTACGAGCGTGAAAACATGCTGAAGCTGGTATCGCTCATACCACAACGGATCATTTACCGCTGGCTGATGCTGATTGTACTGCTCCGGGCCTTTAAGCGGGCCATCCAGGGCGAGCTGCAGCATTGGGGCGTTTTAAAAAGAACCGGAAATGTAAAGGAAGTCGTGACGGTCAATTAAGCGGTTTTCCTTTACTTTGCAGCACTTTCAAGCAAACAGCTCCCGATCATGAAGTTAAAAGACATACAGGTACTGAACGAGAAAGAAACCCGTGGCGGTTTCGGTGAAGGCATTTATGAAATTGGCAAAGAAAACGAGAACGTGGTAGTACTCACGGCCGACCTTGCCGGCTCACTCAAACTGGGCCCTTTTATCAAGGATTTCCCCCATCGTTTTGTACAGGTAGGTATTGCCGAAGCCAATATGATTGGCATTGCTGCCGGTATGACGGTAGGCGGCAAGATCCCTTATACCACCACCTTCGCCAACTTCAGCACCGGTCGCGTATACGACCAGATCAGGCAGAGCGTAGCTTACAGCGGTAAGAATGTAAAGATCTGCGCCTCACATGCCGGTTTAACACTGGGTGAAGACGGCGCTACCCACCAGATACTGGAAGATATTGGTTTGATGAAAATGTTACCAGGCATGACGGTGATCGTTCCCTGCGACTTCAACCAGACCAAAGCAGCCACCAAAGCCATCGCTTCTTATGAAGGTCCCGTTTACCTTCGTTTCGGAAGACCCAAATGGCCCAACTTCACCAAAGAAGACGGCAGCGATTTTGTGATTGGCAAAGCACAACAACTGAGCGAAGGAACCGATGTTTCCATTTTCGCCTGCGGTCACATGGTATGGAAAGCCATTGAAGCCGGCAGGATACTGGAAGAAAAAGGTATCAGCGTAGAACTCATTAACATACACACGATCAAACCACTCGATACAGAAGCCATTATCAAGTCTATCAGCAAAACCAAATGTGCTGTTACTGTAGAAGAGCACAATGTTATTGGTGGATTGGGCGATGCTATTGCACAGGTAGCTGCCAAACACCAGCCTGTTCCTATTGAGTACATCGGCACCAACGATACTTTTGGCGAAAGCGGTAAACCCACTGAACTACTTACCAAATACG